>Ga0182004_10002119_pt1 | contig 15242 bp, 10 predicted proteins | sample Sormic07211540_1_FD_120479 | JGI IMG/M metagenome (GOLD analysis project Ga0182004, IMG submission 120479) | Endophyte microbial communities from Sorghum bicolor roots, Mead, Nebraska, USA - 072115-40_1 MetaG | ecosystem: Host-associated > Plants > Roots > Unclassified | place: USA: Nebraska...
AATTCAATGATCTAAAATATTGCACATCCTATCTTTGGAAGATGATAGTCATAATCATGAAGTTATATGCATAGATAGACCATCGTTCCATAATGTTAATCTGATCTACCAAGTGTTTTAATGCTACAAGCTTGCTAATCATTTGTTCTTATCACCAATGTTTAGATTGAGCAAAATGCATGAACATCAACTTTGTCTTGTTCAATGTGCCAAAGGCTAGAGTATAATGAACAAACCTTTTGGTTATATTGGTGTTTTCCCACCAACAGAGCCCATACACTTGAACTATGCCTTGTTTCTATGAGCATGATACACTTTAGTCAACTCCCCGAGAATCCAACAAGTGAAGATCCTAGACCTATGAAAATGCACACTGAGCGAAGATGTTGCTAGCTCCCAGAGCTAGTACTTGACTGCAACCCGCTGGAAGAGCAATAAACATAGGTGACACCATCTCAAGAGGTGCAACTATCATGGTCTCCACCTTTAGGACCAGATAAAGCAACTAAGAATTAACATGGTAAGAGATCCTGTTTGGAGGACCTAAAACACCGAACGCCGTGCTAAGAGGTAACTTGTTAGTTATTAACATTTTCCTTTTTAGCACTACATAATTTTTCTTTAGCATATTTACTTTTCCGCAAATGCATAATTAGTTACGCATCTACTTTACCATTTCTGCATTAGAATAGAAAATAAAAATATGTCATGCATTGCATCTAGAAAATTCTAAAGCCCCATGTATTTGATGTATGATGAAATAGCCCACACACTCATCTACTGTGGTGGCATAAAAATAAATTTCAGTATATTTATTTTTCTGTCTACATATCATAAATATAAAAGTATAAAAATATATGATCTTGCTAAAAGATAAATATATTAAGAAGGTTCTAGACAACCAAGGGTTAGGAGTTTTACCACTAACACTTAATCAGTTCTACAAGCTTTGTTTTCTATTTGAGCTTCATAGAATTTAAAGGATCAAGAAGAGCTAACAAGCAGAAGGACGTCCTATCCCCTCTCAGAGTGCTGTCTTCAACAGTCAAGTGCTATCTCAACAACCATCATCCCTAACACTCTAGGAGGACCAGTATGCCTTCACTGCCAGTCAGCAGCACCAACAGACTACGTTAACATCCAGCTTGGGGAGAGCACCCCCATATCACTAGCTTATCTATTAATTTATTAAGTATGCTATGTTAACCTGAAACAAATAAAAAGATGAATAACTATAAAAAATCCAAATAAAAATTTCCCTATTTATTTATATCAATATCTATCTTTCTATTTGATATTAAATTTTCTAAATAAAATTTAGGAGAGTATTTGAAGATTTTGCCTGCTAAAATGAACCCCACAAAGTAAGCTCTTATATGAAAATGATGAATACTTGCTCTGCCGTAATTCCTTTTCTTTCAAGTACCTAGTTTTCAACCTCGAATTATTCCGAGTTTTAGACACAACTGTTTTGATTTGAGATTTGCTCTGAACCTAAAATTTGTGGGTAGAGAATGATTGATGTAAGTCTAGGTAGTTGATGGATATGATATGGGAAGATTTTGAGTTGCTATCCATCTTGTTCCTAGAGATGCTAGAGTTCTAGAGAATTTATCTTTGAATATCTTAAATTGCTGCATGATGAGTTCCTGTATGATGAGAGTTCAAAATTCCTACCATAGCCAAATATAGGTGCTTAATAGATTAGAAAAGCCATCCACTTCCATATAACTGCTTGTAGGCATTGAGGGTAGTTAAGCTGTGTTGACCCTTGGGAATTAGTCATGCAGTTAAACTCAATATTATATGCTCTCCATCCATTGATCTATGCTACTTCTGTCCTTAGAAGTACGCCCCCATACACTGCATTTACTCGACTTGGGTTTTGTTTAGAGTTTAGTTTTCCATCAAGAAACTGAATCATTCATTATAACTGTAGTGACAAATCCTTTTTATAGTGATCCAGGGCCCTATTCTTGATCTCCTCCACTGTGTTGATTAGTCCTTTGGAACCTAGTTCTTGAACCCTCTATTGATATCACGTCATTCATATTTGCAATTTCAGATTGCGTTTTTAAACCTTCTTGCTTGTGTTCTTTGATTTGCTTACAGGAAAAGTCTTCTTGGTGAGGTCAATCAAGTTGTGCTTGGCTGATAACCAATGGAGTAGTGGTGTAACGGTTGCAAGGTTCAAATTGTGTCTGATTTGAAGCCTGATCGCCAACGTCGAGTTCTCCACAAATCAAACTTACCAGTTACCTCTCAGAAGATCAGGCCTATACTCATCAAGTTCAGTCAGTGCATTTGGTGTGAACTTAACCGTTGAGGCCTAACACGCAAAGTTCAAAGGCAGAGGATATGTGGTGAGGATCTGAGCACTGTATGCTAAGGGCATGCATCTGGTCAATTCGACTGGCTTGTTCGATAACCCTATTTTCTACAGAAACAAAGGGCCAACGCTCTATTTCTTTGGGGGCCTATAAAAGGAGGTTGGCCAGCTTGGGCTCACTCTCTTGGCTATTTTCATTAATATAGCAACCTTATGAGCCTAGCCAACACACTCTCGCTCAATTGCATCATTGTTTGATCATCCTTGCGAGATTGGGAGTGCATCCAAGTGTATTGCTTGAGTGTTTGCATCTAGAGGCACTTGATGATCGTGTTTTGCTGCGGGATTCGCTTGTTACTCTTGGAGTTTGCTGACTCCTAGACAGCTTGGTGCAACGAGGATTGTCGAGCAGAGGTTGGTGATTGTCTCCGGCTCTGATCGTGCTGATTGTGAGGGGTTCTTGACCTTTTCCCGATGGAGAGCCAAAAGGTATTCTAGTGAATTACTCATGGCTTGTGTGATCCTCATCTTGTGTTGGTTGTGCGGCACCCTAGTGAGGGTTTGACGTGTGATGCCAATTAGCTCATGAACCTCTAAGTGAGTGTATTGCCACAATGAGGACTAGATTACCGGCAAGCAAGTGAACCTCGGAAAAAATCATTATGTCAAAATTTGATTCTAAGATGATTGGTTTTCATTGGCATTCTCTATTGTGATTGATTGACTCATTCCATTACGCGGTGGAATATCAATCCTAACCCTTCTTAGCATTACTTTGCTAGCTAGTTTGTGTAGCTCTCTTGCTTAGCTTAGCTTATCACCTAGGGGTAAGTAGTGACATAGTCTTGGTGTGCTTCCTTAGAGACTATAGAAAGTAGATTGGGTAGGAGACTTGCATCACCCTTGTAGAGCTAGTGCCAAATTCGCTTTGCTATCTTTTATACTAATCAAGTGTTTTTAGTGTTGTTGTAGAAAATTTTATTAGGCTATTCACCCCTCTCTAGCCATTAGGACCTTTTAGCCGCATCGGTCTCCTGCGTGTGGATGGGAGGTCATGCGAGTTCCGATGGTCGAAGCTCGGCGTCCATCACCCCACCATCTCCACCCGCGTCGCTGCTCCTCCCATCCGCGCTGCAACCTGCATCGTTGCTACTATACTCTACCCGCGTCGCCTCGCAGGGACGCTTTTCTGTTGCTACCCATTGCGGTTAGCTGCCGCCACTGCCATATTCTCTTGAGAAGCTGCCACCATCGATGTAGTTCATGGCATCGTCCGACGCTTCAGCACAGAGAGTTAGAATCAGAATCGAATAGAATGCATAGACACCTAGTTGAGGTTGGATGAGATAAGTCCCTTCTATGGTGTGTTGGACACGAATTCCATCAATTTTCTTTCTACTTATATTAGAGATCCTTGTTGCAATTGCAATTCAAAGTTCCCATTGTCGACTCCTGATCTTGCTGGGACAAACAAAACTCCTAATCTCCTAAACAAGGTATGGTATCAAAGTACATTTCAAGGTAAATCTATTCATATGGTTTTCATATTTCTCAACTCAACAACTTAAAAGTTATATGATTTATATTTCCAATGTTTGACCCAAACCATATCTAAAATGACTTCTTTTATTACCAATATGGAAGGAGTACCATTAGATTAGTTATATAATATACTTTCAAAATAAATTTATTTAGAGACATAAATATTAATACTATTTACTATAAATTTAGTCAAAGTTGAGCTAGTTTGATTGACATATTTCTCATAGTTGCATCCTTTCGTGGACGAAGGGAGTACTACACTTAAATTCTTGATGCATGAATCCATGCAATCATGAGGGAATTCAAATCTCAGGGAATTCAAATCTCAGGTTCTTGCGGTATGCATTTATCTTTCTTGAAGTACCAAAATTGCCCTAAAATTTGACATGTCTCAAGATTCATATGTTCATATTCGCACACAAAAATGAGGGTTTCCTTTTTTTTGCTAGCCTCTATGGTAGTATCTCTGATTAATAGCATCATTTCATACTTCCTCATTCTAGCTTGAACAATACGTAGAAAATATGAAACAAACTTTACATTGACGCAGCGGTCATCAGATGAGGAAAAGGTTATAATTATTGATATTGATAGACCGCCAAAACCATTAGTGTTGTAGCTATACAACACAAATATTATTTTAATACAATAGGATCTGAAAATGATACGCTAAATAATTCTGCGTGAAAATATTCTAATTAAGCCCCTGCAAACTCTTGTCTTGTTGCTGGCCCGTTCCTGTATATATAGAGGTAGACATACCGATCTGGAAATTCAGATCGATCGAACAAAGATCAGATCGCATTGAAGCACCCTAGCTACTTACTTACACTTGCACACACTCACAACTCTTAATTTGTCATGGGAGCCAAGGTGCTCTTGTGTGCTTTCTTCTTCCTTCTCCTGTCGGCGGTAGTGGCGGGGAGACCAATCCTGCAGAATGGCCTTGGCCAAACACCTCAAATGGGGTAATGGATTATCTCCCTCCTTCTGAATTATACAAGGTTTCGGTTTCTGTTATGCCATTAGATATATACCATATCTAGAGACGGTACGGATGGCACACAACACTTTGTCGCCCTTTGCTTGCTCTTGCTCGCCTCTCTATGGCCAGAGGATGTAGTTAGAGGTCCATACGACCGTGAGGACGACTACACCAGGGCCTCTTTCCTCTCTCTCCACGGGTGTTCTATGCGGAGAGATGACATTGAATCAATGATGAAAATCTAAATCTTGTGGTCCGGAGGTTGGATCTGTGGGCTGCATGGCCAGATTTGCTGGATCTATAGCTGAATCTAGCATCTACGTTTCAGGTTTGGGTGTTTTCTTGGTGTCCCTAACACTAGCTTTCGTCCCATATCTAGTTCTAGCATCCCCATGGGCAGATCTGTCATGTGGAAGCTAAATGGTGGCAGTGTGGTTGTGTGCTAGTATAGAGGGCAAAAAGGGTCTCATGGAGGCTAGATCATGGCTTCCGACATCCCTATGTCCAGATCTGGTGCTATCTAGCTAGGCCAGTTGTGCGCTTGGGGCTGCTTTATTATGGAGCAATAATCCTGATGCAGGCGGTACAAACGAGTTTGAAGGCATGGTCCACATTCAAGCCAACAACAAGCAAATGATGACGACACATGGTATGACAATGAGGTTCTATGCCGTAGCTCGAGGGTGGCTCTGCCATGGCCTCAAAGTAAGGTGCAGAAATCCTAACAGTGGCTATTGCATGGCCTCAAGTTGAGGTGCAGAACTCTCAATATGTTATTGCCATAAAGGTGCGGGTGAAAGTCTTGCTGGTCTCGAGGACGGCGGGACCTTTAAACATCATTTTCCTTCTCGGAGGTGTTGTCATAGCACTTCACAAACTCTTATCCACCGATCTCCAAGTGAAAACCCTGGTTGTCTAGGCGTGCAGCGCTGATGACTCTCATCATTTCCCACCTTAGAGGTGTCGCCTTGGAGAACCATCTTTAGTTCTTCACGAAACATTAATTTGGTGGGTTCATAGAAGATGAGCAACCCCAACCCCTTAGTGGCCGGCATCGAGTTTATGCAAGATACATTGCATGCTATCTTAACTAGAGCAATGCAGACTCTAGATGCAAGTCATATTGGTCAACAAGTTTGAATGGCCAAGTCAGATTAGGATAGAGACTTGAGTCTACTCTTTTGTTTCATGTCTTAATTAACTTTGTATTACCGTACGGTAAAGTATTGTTATATGGCTATACTTATTAATTTGTGAATGTTGGTGGAATATTATATTCCTTAATCTATTAATCTATATATAAAAAAGCCAAAATGGCATATAATTTAGAACGAAGCGACTAGTACTATTACTTTCCTGTTTTTTTCTTCTTTCCCCATGGAGTTGCATGTGACCACAGTGACCAAGCCTATTTCTTTTGTAGTGCATCTCTTAACTGACTGTACGACAATTTTAGGTGGAATAGTTGGAATCACTTTGCCTGCAACATAAACGAACAGACAATTCGACAAATCGGTAAGGTTACACTGCAGTCTCACAATCAGTTCCAGTTGTGCCACAGAATGCAACAAATTGAAAAGGAAAGTTTTGTTTGTGTAGCTGATGCGATGGTTGATACCGGCCTTGCCAAGCTTGGTTATGAGTACATCAACATAGGTATCTCTCGAGTTTTCTTGGCCTGTCCTTTCCTCCTCCATACTTTTAATTTGCATGTTGTTCAGTTGAGAATTGAGACAAACAGGATCTGAACATTTTTCATACTGCAGATGATTGTTGGGCAGCCTATAACAGGGACTCCCAGGTGTGTATTGTTTATATAGAATTGCACATGTTGAGAGAGAGAGATTCTCGACAAGGTTAACAGGACAATGTTGAAAGGAATATATAGACTGCTCAATCAGCAAAATTGATATATTATTTTCCTTTTATTACAGGGTAATCTAGTACCAAAGCCATCAACATTCCCCTCTGGAATGAAGGCCCTCTCGGACTATGTGCATGGAAAAGGGCTCAAGCTCGGAATCTATAGTGATGCAGGGTATGCACAGTTGACTATAGAAAAACCACAAAGTCATAAAAAAGCGTTTAGGAAAATGCGGCTGGCAGAAGCAGAAATTCAATGGAAAATTTAATGGATTATGTTAGCTGTTGTTCTCTCTCAAATCACACCAACCATTTTCTTTTCAGTTCGCGAACTTGCAGCCAACAGATGCCGGGCTCACTTGGACATGAAGAGCAAGATGCAAAAACTTTCGCATCTTGGGTAACTTTTGTGCGTTTTGAATTAGAACTCTTAGACGTCTGACAATAATTATGCTTTTCTTTCTGGCTTCAATTGATTTTTCCTGTATTTTTTTTGTTCATAGGGAATTGACTACTTGAAGTATGACAACTGCAACTACCAGGGATTGAGCCCACAACCAAGGTGCTCATACACTAACTAGATTTTAGATCTTTTCACGCTACTTCGAGAGACTGAAACCTCCCATGCGACAAAATCCAGGTATAGCACCATGAGCAGGGCGCTTCTGAACTCTGGGAGGAATATTTTCTTCTCCATCTGTGAATGGTAACCGTTGCTTTTTTTCAACCATGATCGAATTTCGTGTTTTGAACTTTGAATTCAGTTTTTTCTTTCAACTTCATTATGCAGGGGTGTAGGTAATCCTGCAACATGGGCAAGCAGTTTAGGAAACAGTTGGAGAACAGCTGGTGACATCAAGGACAATTGGGGAAGGTGAGCAGCTGATGTGCATATATGCTAACATAATATGCCTGTTTTTAGCATATGGCAACATGAACAAGCCGTCTGATGTATGAATCTTGTTTTCCTGCAATGTTTGAGCATGGCAAGCAACGCCGACAGTAATGACTATTGGGCAAAATATGCTGGGCCTGGTGGATGGAATGGTTAGTCTAGTCCTTGAGGCTTGCAGAAAAATTTTCATCACGGATGGTTTCACTTAATTGCTGAACGGCCTGCTATTACATACTGTTTTCATTCAGACCCAGACATGCTGGAAATCGGCAACGGGGGAATGACAACGGAGGAATACCGCTCCCATTTCAGCATATGGGCTCTAGCCAAGGTAACAAGATACATTCTTCTGGGCTTTTATTTTCAGAGATGAAACAATAAGAGCAGAAGCATTCAGTAACAGTGTGTACACTATCTTCATTTGCATTTAGCAAGGTCATGGTGCCGGAGCTGACTTGATGATATGATGCAGGCACCTCTCTTGACTGGCTGCGACATCCGCTCTATGAGCAAGGATACCAAGGATATTCTGAGCAATCAAAATGTCATTGCAGTCAATCAAGGTAATAAAAACACTGATCATTCCTCCATTTCTCCAAACTAACAATTATTAGAGATGATGACTGAGTAAGATAAAATGATTCATGGGCAGATGCGCTTGGGGTGCAAGGGCTCAAAGTGCAAAAAAATGGAGACCAAGAAGTAAGTACTGGAAAATCAAAATCTATGCTTGGCTTGGCACAAGCTTTGAGTAGTTTCTAAACCATGATCTTCTCATTAGGTCTGGGCTGGCCCATTAAGTGGAGGGAGAGTTGCAGTTGTTCTATGGAATAGAGGGCCTACTCAAGCATCCATCACTGCTAGCTGGAGCAGCATTGGTCTTAGCACTTCCGCTGTCGTGGACGCTCATGATCTGTGGACAGTAAGCATGCATATTCTATTTTGTTTCCCCTTGATCATAGACAAGTCCTACCAGCAATGTAGCATACTAGCATATGTATTTTCTAGTAGTTGCAAAAGAAACTGCGATTCTTCTCAACTTCTTATGTGTGTCTGTTTTTATTATGTTTCTAGGGTGAGGCTACATCTTCTGTGCAAGGAGAATTGAAGGCGACAGTAGAAACCCATGCTTGCAAAATGTATGTGTTGACCCCAAAGTAGACTGGGGTTATTCTCACAGTTGCATGTACTTGTCAAACTTATCAAAAATCAACAAAACCAAAGGTTTTGGAAAACTGGAACCAGAGAAAGGTGAATGAAAGAGTGGACTATATCCTGAGACTACCCACAAAACTCTCGAGCAGCACTAGCAAGAATAGCCGCGATAGCCAGACCTCATAGTTACAGTGGACCTAGGTACCCTAGAAACTAGTAGGCTAGAAAGATGCAAAAGCAATTGAAGTTGAAAAATAGTGAATTTGAAGATGTCCAGCGAAAACCGGCTTAGCCTAAATCCAAACCGGTTTAGACTTTATTTTGCATACTTCAGCCTTCAACACTCAAAACAAAAATGTTGAAATTCAATCAAATGACCTCTAAAATCTGTGGAGGACTTTATAATATCATAGAGAATTTCTCCTTAAAAAATCACATCAATTGGAGCAAGTCCCAAAAACTGGCTTAGCTGGTTTTGGAAACTGGCTTGAGCTGGTTTTTCTATTTTCAATCAACTTCACTCTAAATCAATTCAAATGAGCTTAAATTTTTACTCACATCATTATCAACCCATTTTAAATCTACTCCCAACAGATCTTGTTGAAAATATCAAAGTTTGGTTAGGAATTTCGAAATCACTCTCTCAAATTGGGTTTTTTAAAGAATACATCAAAATGATGATTTCTAGGTGCTCCTAGAAAATATCTATTGAGGGAGGTGTCTATGTATGTTCCAAATGCCACATAGCACCTAAACACAAATCAAGAACATCACAAAAGCTGCAGCACAAAGATCTTCAAGAAATTCACCAAAAGAAACTCGGAATAAGCGTTTTTGGAGACAGGAACTAAGGAGATGAGAGCTGAGCTTCAAGCCATGATTTGGCCTAGTTCCAAGGACCCCAAAACCAATCAAAATAACTTAGGAAATCATATCACACATAGATCCAAAAATCACCAAAGAAAAGTGACGAAAATTCACAAAAAAAAAGACGTTCAGGAGGAGACAAGAGAGGTGAATTCATATGGACTTCTTTTAGAGTAAACAATCATGAATTCACCTTCTGGTTTAACATAAAAAGGATTGAACTCTCTAATAGTTCTTGGAGTGTGGATAATTTGGAATCATCACAACAACTACGTCTTTGATGGAGCGATTCCTAACATAGCTGAAACCTTGAAGTTGGCCCGCGATGAGCGTTGGCGGTGGACAATGGCAGGGGCTCATGGGCTCTATCCCACTTGATTGCCCCCACTCAAGCTGTTAGTTGATTTGTTGTAGATGCAGGGTTGTTTTTCCTTTCTTTATCAGCGAATGTATCTTATGAGATAAATATAAGGGTGTGTGGTGTGTGTTGTACTAAGGGTTCTTTACCCCCACTTTCTTCTTATATAATGAAGAGTTGAGTTTTCGAGAAAAAAAACCATGAAGTAACCTATACATCATATTAGCCTACCTCTACTCTGACTCATGTGGAGAAAAGATTAAGAGATGCCTATCTCTCTCTAGCCTATCTTTTGATTAACACTTTAGACCTTGGCTAACCCTACTACATGAAAGGAGTGGCTGTCTGGAGCATCCAGTTCTCTTATTTAGAGAGCTATTACACATTCTATGAATGTCTCTACATTTATACAAGAACAACCCGGCTATCGGTGGCAAAATGGTATAGATGGTTTTCAAAGCATCGCCATGGGTCCTTCATAAAGTCGCTTCACCTCGACACAAGCTCTCAAGTGATGGCACATGCCACCCTGAGATCCTCCCTCGGTTTTGAGTCCCAAAGCCCAAAACTACTCTACCTATGGTTTTGAGGCCAAAACCGCAAAACCATCCTCAGTCGTGTAGTCGATATGCAACCCCTCAGATGTGGACACATGTTCTCGTCTTGGCTTGGTCCAAACCCGATCATGACTTTGGTCAACACCATCTTCATCACCATCTCTTTGTGCTCTTCTCGTCATTGTGTCATGTGCTAGCCATACTTGGTCCATCCTATGGCTTCCTAGTGAGGAGAAGGAAGTTGTCTCGTCAATGATAGGTACTCAATCTCAATTGCAGTCAAGTGCAACGTTTCAAAGATGGTTGCAAAATCTAATAGTCCTAGAGATGAAGCTGCTAGTTGTTGGAAGAAGGAAGACGTGGTGGGGACTAAATGCCTTGTACGAACGAGTAGGTGGAACTTAGAGGAGGTACAAACTTATGGCATGGAGAGCCATAGGAGAAAGTCGTCTGGTTAACCAAACTACATAATAAAGGAGCTGTCAGCTGGAAGGTCTGGGTACTCCATCCTAGACATTGACACATAGATTGTGGTGATGTGCATGAGTCCTTATGTTGGGGACAATCTCAAGGTGGGAGTATACAAAAAAATGAGTTGACTTGGAGAGAATTCTTAGAGAAGCATGATGACTTCAAAGGATTAGAGTCAATGTAGAAATTGTTGTATGGTGACTCAAATCTTACTTGTGAAAGATCTAGTCCATGTTTGGGTTTTGGTAATTAATGACAATGCTTGTGGACTGACCCTTCTATTTGAATGCATAAAGGAAAGTTGGTTTAGTTCACAAGATGAGATAGGCTCTGTCATGGACTTGGTCGATAGAATGTTCGAAAATCCAAATCAAGCATAGCAAGAAGGTGAAGACCAAAGCAAGGCTTGGTGCCAATGGACCAAAACAATGGAGAGGCCAAGGTGGATGGACTTGAAGTCTGTGTGATGGCTTGTCAAAGCTTGACAATGCAGAGCTACTAGAATGGATTGGTTCAACTAGCGAAGGGTTTCTTCTAGGAGGGGTGAGGCTAGCACAAGAGCCATAGGATCTTCCTATGAATCATCCAACAAGTTGAATCTTGGCATAAACTCTTTTCTATTTCATAGAGGTTAGGCACAACAAGGGTAAACCCGCTAAAGAAGAATAGATTTTAATAATAGTAGAATCACATGAATATTATCAATAATCTAGACCAAGGCTTTCCGTGGCAATGGTGCCAGAAATGCTTATTGATATCTCTTATGCTCAATTTGTTATCCTGCAAGTGTATAGAATATCAGAGTAGCACTTCACCTAGGAGTATTCTGAGTGCCATATTTATATCCTCATGAAAAGTGTATGGATAAGATAATTGATAGTACAATTCCTAATGATTAAACTATAAACAATCTCTAGCTTGAGATGGGGGTAATAATAATTGTGGAATATGATCAAGTAGAGATAATTAGATAAACAGCATAGCTAGTGGGAGATCACGGAGTGAATATAGGAATTCTATGTTACTCCTAATTAAGAACAAGTACAGCTAGAGGCAATGGTGAAACAAGTATACCAAGAAATAGCAAAGTAAGTCACAATAGCACTTCGGGCGCACCTTAATCTAACCAACCCAGATTAGAGGCTAATTAGACTAGAAATACAATGAGACCTATGCTTTAGTAACTATCTCTATCATCGTGGAATACATAGGATGGACATGCTGTCATCACCTGCCAACTACCACTAACTATCTGGAGAGCTAGCCACAATCCAAGGTACCCGATAGTATAATCACCACGCTTACACTAGCACTAGCTAGTGATGAGGATCTTGCACTATTGAGAGCCTAACTATGCTAAACATGGAAGTAGAAGTATCACCATAGTATAACTAGAGATTAAAAGTAGTACTTAGAGAGACTAGAATTGAAATAGTACTTGAATAGAAAGTAGTATGTATTTAAAGGGATATTAAGTCTTATAAAGAGGTACAAGAGCTATACTAGAGACTCCTGAAGACCACTTTTGGACTCATTGAGCAAAGTTCAACTCACTCTAACTTACACTACTAGCCTAACTACTAAAGAGGAGACTACTAGTGATTCTTCTCTTTACTTGCTACTTGATACTCTACTTGATGATTGCAAATGAACTAAACACCCCTACTTATAGTAAATATGAGAGGATGGGGTATTTGTAGCTGAAGTGGAGGTCAGTGGCTTGATAGGTGGGGTTGGGAGACTGACCCTAGGATGTGCCACCTTTGCATCCTATGGCTCCCAGCACTCCTCCATGGTTGTGAGCTGTCCTAAGTCAGTTGTTCATTGGTTACTGGGTGTAGGTGGAAATAGTTGGCCATCCAATCCTTGAGACCCTCCTTGAGAGCCCTTGGTCAAACCAACTTCAAATGGACATGGGGATAATGCTCCAAATTGTGTTTTTGGCTTGGCACACTGATTGTTGACATGGAGGGATACGTCCGGTGTCAAGCAATGTTAGCCGACCCCACTAGGTGGGCCTTGGTGCTCTTTCCATCTTCCTCATACTCCTGGTGCTTCATTTTTGAATATTTTGCAAAGTTTTCACTGCATCTATACATATTCTCAAGTATAAGTGGAACCACGTTATTCCAAAACAAAAAGCTACAAATGATATTGACTTATCCTTTACTTTGTTGCATTATTTTTTAAGAAACTAGAAGGGCTAAGCCCCTATAGGAATTTTATTGAAGTTGCATAATAATTAAGGGGTACAACATAGTTCACAAAATTCAAGAAACAAAAAAAGAAAGAAAGACAATGACTCTGACTAGCAAGCTTATAACAAATTTTGGAGCCATGATTAATTCAACTAGCAGAAGAGCTTGACACGATCCTTAGGGAAACCAGATCTAGTTCCCTTTCAAAGTGTCTTTTAGAGACCAAGATGTTTGGTTGAATTGCTTTGAAGATGATGTCATTCCTCGCGCACTAGATTGTCCAGCTCATAAGGACGATTGCCACCATAAAGAAAACCGAGTGAAGTTGGAGGATGACAATATCTGGGAATGCGCACTTGGTGGGGTTAAGTCAAATCCAAGCAAGCCCCAGCTAGCAAGCAATAGCAAAGGGGCAGTTGAGGAAGAGGTGATCATGAGTTTCATCAACATCATTTTGGCAAAGCACACAACTGTAGGACTCAAGAAACATATTTTCTTAAAAAATATTTCTTGTGCTTAGCCAATCCTTCAAGAGCAGCTAGAAAAAAACTTTGTGCTTAGGCTGAGAACTTGACCTCCATAACCAACTGAAAGCAATATGAGGCTAGTGCTGATCTATCAGAGTTTTGCAAACTTTAGTTGCTGAAAAATTGTTATTGTTTCTGGTCCAGATGTAACCCCAAATGTCATTGGCTTCAAGCTGGATGCTGTTGAGATGGTTTTCCAAGATTTGAAACTCATGGAAGACAATTTCAGACGAAGGCGGGTTGCAAGCTCTGTTTACGGAAAGTTGTCCACTTTAGGCAAAAGAGAATAATTTGAGTCTAGCAAAATCATCCAATCAGTTGTCATCCCAGAGAAGGCAGGATTTTCCATTCTTGACTTGCACCTTGTATAGGTTTCTAAATTTTTTTCAGGCTCTTCAGGTTGGCTTTCCACCAGAAGCTTCCTTTTTATCTCGTCTGAATGAAGCTTGCCATTGGGGTAATGCTTTCCCAAACTAAGGCCTCCTTTGGTTCCCCTTACTAAATTTTAGCCAGCTAAAACTATTTTAACTACTCTTGGGTGACTAGTAGGACTAAACTATTTTAGCTCCTTTTTAGTCAATGTGTTTGGAACTTTAGCTACTAAAGTGACTAAAGTTTAACTGACTAAAATTTAGCAAGGGGAACCAAACATGGCCTAAATCCATGGAATGTCTAGTTGATTGAAGAATTTGTGAATGTTCTTTATCATCGAGGCCTGATTATGTTTTTTTCTCAGATCAATGACTCCTAGTCCACCTTCCTCTTTAGGCAGGATGACCATTTCTCAGGCTGCCTTAGGTGGTTTCCTATTATTTACTTCTAAAGCTCTCCACAAGCAATCCTTTCTGAATTTATCTGTGGGTGACAGGGTGAGAGTGGTTAGAATTGGCATTTAGTAGAGCCATCAACAGGTAGGTGTACTAACGTAACTGCTAAGTGGAGTCAGAAATGTGGATGATTAGTGGAGGTGATGCTGCATGATCTGTTAGTGGATCGGAGCTAGCTAGCTAGCTGTGTGTGTGTGAGCATGCATTTTAATTTATGATATCCCAGCTAGTCATCGTGCGCAGCCTGAACGTGGTGGTGGCTTGATCGATTGACTTGCAGGTTGCACAGCTCATCTCGCGTCGTGTGCGTCATTGCGCTAGCTACTAGAAACAGTAGTGTAATCATCATATCGTGTCGAGCTGGAAAGCTGTTTAATTAGCTTCTCTGTGTTGGTGTGCATGTAGGAGCAATATATAATGCAAGCACTACTACAGAATGAGGCATTGGTCGATGTCCAAAATGGCCAAAAATCTCGGCCTTTTTGCGGCCCGGGGTTAAAGACCCCTTTAGCACCGGTTGGTAACACGAACCGGTGCTAAAGGGTCTGCCCAACGGCTACTGACAGGTGCTGTCGGGGCGGAGACCCTTTAGAACTGGTTCGTGTTACCAACCGGTGCTAAAGGGTCCCCTTTAGCACCGGCCAGCGCCACGGGCCGAGGCAAAGCCT
>Ga0182004_10002120_pt1 | contig 15235 bp, 16 predicted proteins | sample Sormic07211540_1_FD_120479 | JGI IMG/M metagenome (GOLD analysis project Ga0182004, IMG submission 120479) | Endophyte microbial communities from Sorghum bicolor roots, Mead, Nebraska, USA - 072115-40_1 MetaG | ecosystem: Host-associated > Plants > Roots > Unclassified | place: USA: Nebraska...
CGAAACCGAACTGATCGGTTTCTTGTTTTATAGCAAACCGATCGGGTGATGATGTCTGGAAACCGAAGTTTCTAGCAACCGAGGAAACCGAACCGATTTGTCGGTTGAAACCGAATGCCCACTAATGGAGATACTCGTTAAATATATTCAAAGTGATTAAGCAATGATGCTGCATGATTTCAAGTTCCACAGTAAATTTTCTTACATCAACATCCACATAAGAAGAGTTTGCTTGTTCTTGTTTCTCAGGGAGAACAAGTCAACTCAACACAAGTCAATTTTGATATTGATGACTCCAGCATCCACTTCATGTGGCCTTGAATGTATTCTTATGGTCATGTTTTTCTAATCCCCAAAGGCAAATGGTATTCTGAATGGGTGGATGGGTGATAATTAATGGTTGATGGTTATGTGAAGTTTATAGATTTGGAGGATGCAGGGAGGCTGTTTGATGAATGCCTGAGATAACTGCTATTTCAGGCATGCACATTGTTAACATGAAAGATGCAGGATTGTTGTTTCATCAGTTGATACAAGGACATGGTCTCACTGGTCAGCGATGATATCAGGTTATAGGTATAATGTTTATCCTGGAGAAGTTTTTAGGATTTTTTTTGAGTCGCTGTAAAAGTAAAGGCAACCTACTAGATAAACTTGTTTTTGTCCTGAAGTCTACATGATTCCAGCTGGGTAAAAATCATGAATCTGACACGCAAGTGGCAAGTGTTGGCTGGTGCTGTGAACATGAATGTAAATTGAGGGAACTTGGAGATGACTGCTGTTTTGTTTGAGTCTATATCGATTTAAGATGCGTTTTCATATGGTTAATAAGCTAATAAGGTGTTGAACTTTTATCGGATGCTTTTTGAGGGCTACTTCCCCAATAATGATGTGTTTAAAGTTATACCCTCGATGATTTCCTTGGACGATATGTATCACATGAATTATTATATACATATTATGATTTTACCTTTTTGGTGTATGACTTGGATGAAACTTTCTTTTAGATTTGATAATAACATCAATTTCTCATAATTTTAGTTGGAACCATGGCAACATACGGACACTTTAAGCAAAATTTCCATTAAGAATTTTTTCCACCTACGTATAAGATATAAGACTCCTTTTCTTCTATAATAACCGTTCAATCTAGACATCATGCTATCGAACCCTCTATAGTCCGTGATCTTACATGTAAGATGTAAGACTCCTAGCGCGATTTGTTAAGGACGATGGAGATCGAGGAAAAAGCTGTTTTCAAACCTAACCGAAAATGGGATGCAAGATGAACGTGGAAAAAAAAAACTAATTTTCCTTTCTTGGGAGAGCAGTTTTTGTGCAGTGGAAAACGGAAGACTCTTCCGGCAAGGACGAGAGTCCTGTTAGGAAAGTGTTGCCTCCCTCCCGTAATGCCCTTGCCGTGATTTATTTGTCGTGATTATTTTTTTCCCTGATAAAATAACTCTAATTTTCCTTATAAAGATAAAGATAAATAGTAGTGTAATATTGGGTTTCTAAAGTTTGATATTTACTTAATATAAATAAATATTTCTATCAAGTTGTTGGTTTTAATTAAAAATAAATTATTAAAATGACACGAATTAGTCAATGATCTAACTAATCAATCTGTAAACTCAAATCTTGAGTGGTTTTACGTTCAATCTAATGAAAAAAATTTTCTCCAAACTGTCTGCACGTACTAATGCAAATCTCTAAAATATCTACGTATACCAGCACGAGTTTCAACAAGGGCTGACATGTGTGGAAACTGAAACACGACAACTAAATATTAAAAACTGAAGTTATGATACTTTTGCATATAAATATTTCGTTCTTTTACAATGGAAAAAAATATATCAAGGTTGCATTTTAATTCAATACATAATTCTTAGGATAATGTCAATGTTAACTTATGTTATAGATATCATGATCATCATAAAATAAATTACTTATATTATAGATATCATGATTATCATAAAATAAATAAAGCTTTTAATTATATTAAAAGATAAATAGTAAATAGATATGCAATATTGTTATCTTGTTTTCATTAACGAGCCCATGTGTTTGTGATTGTTGCAACAACCACTCAACATCAAAAGTAACAACTATAGAAATTAAGTTTGCGGCTGCTGCAGTTGTGCAAAAAGATAAAGCAAACAAGTTAAACGTTTGATAGGCTTTGTGTCCCGTTGCAACGCATGGACATATTTGCTAGTCCTATTTAAAGATGATATATAATGTTAACCTCTTTACTTTACAATGGTCGCTGTGCATAATCGAAAATTAGAAGTACCCATCAAGTAAACTTAGATCTTGTCAGATTGGCTACGGGCCTCGCCATCATGCTCTCATTTAGGCCTCCACATGCAGCAGCCGAGCAGCTGACACCCCTCCAGTGAGATGCATCAGACAGAAAACACATCTTGGACCCTGAGAGACAGATGGTACACAACCTGCAAGCATTAAGCCCATTTCTTCAATCACCAGCATCACTCCAGAGAAGAGAATGACAGATGGTACACAACCTGCATTCCTGCAAAGCATATTAGCCCGTTTCTTCAATCACCGGCATCACTCCAGAGATGAGAATGAGAAGGTACAAGAAGATACATTTACCAAGACTTGCCTCAACTTCACGAAAGATGCTAGCTAGCAGCAGAAGATTCCTGAGTTACTTCTGTAGCCGTATCCGCAGCAGAGCTACTGGTTTCCACAGCCTGGTTTTGGCTGCTCTGTGCTTGTGCTGCTGCTGGTTGCTGTGGTTGATCTTCAGCGAGACCCAGAACCACCAAGGTAGACCTGCAAAAATCGAATCTCATCACAAATCCAGCACTTCATATTGGATCGATACCACTTGCTACAGATTAGAGTGAACAAAGAGCACCTTGGAAGAGTTGATCGAATATTCGGCTGCTCGGCATGCTCAGCCAAGGGTGCCTTCAGTGTCGGATTCTTACTCAAGGCATTCTCAAGTTGAGGAGCTGGTAACTGAAAAAAAAAACATATGCCATGTCATGGCAAACCTTTGCAAGATGATTATAAAAAACATATAGGGAAATTAGCATACACAGTGTAAAATAACTCGATGAGGATCAAGCATAATGAACAAGAACCCCGTTATCTCTTGCCAGTGATTGTAGATGGATCCTAATGATACTACATTATGATCCAAAGTTTGATTTTTTTCTCTTGAAACTCAATCTAGTCATATAGCTATAATAGATTACATAAGAGATGCGCAGAAGCGTGCCAACCTGCAGTAACACACCATATGACTGAGGTTTTGTCAAGATAGCACACTTCAGGAATCCTACCCATAACTTGGGATATTTCCAAATCTGCCATGGCAAGTGACAGAGTCCAGTTTTAGAAATATGTAAAAAAGAACAGTGGCTAATATCTTCTTCAATTAAAAAGCAAAAACAATCAAGGACCTGCTTGCTCACAAGGCGTGACATGATCTCCATCACAAAATCCACCTGCGCGAAAGGCTCATCATCAGATTATAAAGTCACTTGCATCAAATCAAATTTACTAAAAATGAGAAATGATGCCTCCAAGACACTGATATATTAACAGCTTTTCATGACTGTAAACCGCGAACACTGGATTTCCACAGGATTCAATCTATACCTGTCGTTGGGGAGGGTTTGGAGAAATCCAAGCTTAACCAAATCCAAACCCAACTGGCTAATCCCCATTCCTCACCCTCCCCAATTGCATCCATGTTCATTTGCCCAAACCCATGGGATAACGCGTAAGCTGATGGAGAAATAGACAATGGATGAGGAGACAAGGAGCTCCTCACCCACGCCGTCCTTCCTCCACGACCTGCTCGCACGGGAGTCGTCGTCCTCGCAGCTGGGCAGCGCCATGCCTCCCAGTTGCCCTAACACCGGCGTCAAGGAAGACGTGCAGGCACGTGTCGCCGCTGTTGGCCATGAGAACGCGGTGCTGCTGGCGTGCTGTCTGTGCTGTGCGCATACGCCAGCAGGCTGCTCAGGGATGCGGGCTTCAGGGAGCGCTCGCAGAGGACGTCGCGGCAGAGCACCCCATGCTGCCAACCTCGAGCTCGGCATCGACGGCATTGAGCACCTTGGCGCCAACGCCATCGTTGGCCATGAGGACACGGTGCTGCTGGCCATGCTGTCTCTGCTGTGCGCGTAGGGCAGCAGGCTGCTCAGGGATGCGGGCTTCAGGGAGGAGCTTGCAGAGGACGCCGCGGCAGAGCACCCCATGCTGGCCAACCTCGAGCTTCGGCATCGATGGCACGCATCGCCGCCGACGGCGCCACAGAGAAAAATTGAAGGGGTACGAATATCCAGTGGGTATACCCTCCCCATACCCATTACTAGTGGGTATACCCGTTTCTCCTAATGGATAAAGGATTTTCTATCCATACCCTACACATTGTTGTGGATGTGGATTTGGGGACTGGGTATGATTATCCAGTGACAGCATAATTCAATCAATGGATCCTTGCTTGTCTCAAGCATTCATGCCTTTTGAGAGGAGGCACTACCCAACTATGCTAACAGGTTTTAAACATTGGTGCATATTTCTTGGTTACTTATTCCAGAAGAATATGGTGCCTTCACCAAAATCGGGGCAAGAGATCATAACATCAACAAACAATTCTTGCTCCTTGAGCATCATGTGACTGTCATGTGCTCCATGAAATGGAGCAGCCACAAGCCATGCTAGGGCCAGCTCCCAGCGCACTAGGCTTAAATTTAATTATTTAGAGATAAGATTAGATTGAGTTGGTTCCTTGATTCTAGAGATGGGTTTCTTTTATGAGTCTAGTCACCCTATCGATAAAAGGATGGGATTATATCTCTTTTGGTTAAGCAAGAAATAGATCATGAGTTAAGATCTTCCTTCTTATCCCTGGCCCTGTGGTGAGACCACCGCCCATCTAAAGTATCCCATGACTGTTACTAACAAGAAACCATCAACATATGCATTCCAATGGAATGAGGTGCATGAACCAAAAAGGAGAACAAGGGAGTGTAGTGTACCCTACAATGCATTACGGTAGGTAGATCAAGTGGCAGCATACTTTTCAATTAAAAATCAAGGAATGCTACGACCATGTCGTCCTGGTTAATGGTCATTAATGCAAATCTTTTTCACAAACTAGGCTATATACAAAGATCATGCCATCCATTTCATTTTTTCTAGCACCAAATATCTCATGCTAACCACATTTCCCTAGTTCACATGATGTGAATCATCTAGTTAACTCACCAATGCAGGAAAAACACCTATTGCTTGCATGACAGTCCTCATGAATAGCAAAGGAAGAGGAATCTGCTCAACCTGTGCAAAAGTTTACTTTGATCAACTACATATCATAAGGAATATACTATGGAAAAAAAATATGCCCAGAAATAAATACCAGTTGATTTAGTGCTTTTGCCAGAACTTGCTGGGTAAATATTGTTCTTTGCTCAAAGCAAGAAGAGCATGCATCCATAACCTATAATAAGTTATATGAATGCTTCAGTTGATTAAATTAGGTTCTCCTTCAGTTGTAAAACAAAACTAGAAACTAGCAGACCTTTTTGAGTGGTATTCCTTCCTTATCAGGATCTATTACATGAATTGCAATTAAAATTTCTGATGGATCAAGCGAAGGGCCAGTCCGAGGTGATCCCTGCATTAAAAAGGGATGATGTGTGATTCGTATGCAATACTTGACTGAAATGAATCAGTAACATAAACCTAAGTATAAGTTACTTGAAAAGTTCCAAGTCCTAAAAGAGGTGACAGAAACTTGTTCTTTAAGTTTCAAAAAACTTTAGCAGGACAATAATACACTTGTAAGGTTCTATTTATGTCTCAGCCAAATGAACTCAAGTCTCAAACTAATGCTTCATTTTCAAGCCACAATTAAAGAATCGTCTAAAAATTGACTCAAACAAACACATATTGTCATACCAGGACAAAGACTAACCTGCAAGATTCGGGAAATGGCACCTTGAAACTTGTCTATTGGAAGATTAACAATACTGGGGAACACAGGCAGAACCTGGGAGCACAAGGATAATGATTAATGAACATAACTAGTGTGTAATTGAATACAAATATAAGAAACAGCACCACAATAGTGCTTAAAAGATATAATTACTCCAGTAAAGTCCAAAGTCAGCTCAAGATTCGTAACACTAGTCCTGAGAAAATATCACGGGTTACTGGCCTGGTACCATGGTGTTTTGTCAATCAAATTGAAAGCCAAAACATTTACACTAGGGTCCCAGTTTCAGTTGAATAAAAAGTGAGCAGTTTACAAGGTATGTCAGGTATGTGCAGAACACAGAGCAAATAATTGGCAGTGCTATGGGCAATAGGTGCCAGCAGAAGACTACGAAAGCATAAGGCACTGCCTAGAAGCACAATATAATAATACTATTACTCCCTTCCATTCAAAATAGAAATTGTTTAGGACATCGACAGTCTACAAGGTAAAATTTTGACCAACAATTCATATAAAAATACAGCATTTCAAATAAAGATAATTAAATATTTCAAAAATAGTTTTCATGGTGAATCTAGTAACATCTATTATCTATCTTACATTGTTACATTGTCAATCAATGTAATTATTTTATATATTCATGGTCAACGTTAATACAAAAGTTTGACTGGCAAGAATCCTAAAATAGCATGTTTCTGAATTGGAGAGAGTATCGGCTATTGTAGTGGGAGGTGGAGAAAACCTCATCTTTTGGTAGATGAGCCAAGATTGCAAAAAGGACCTCAACATCCTGCAAAATGAGGCTACATTTCAGAAAGACAGAAAGTAGGAATATCGCAGCTAATTCTGATCTTGTAAAAAGTCAGTACGAACTTTCTGCTTTCTTAAAGCAAGCAACAACCTTTGTTTTAGAATATAAGATCTTTATGGAAGAAATCAGATCTTTGGACGGAACCGCAGCATCAGTGAGGGTTTGTAAAACCTGTATGGTGCAATTTCATGGGTTATAAACATGCATCAAATGCAACAATACAATATTATATTATTATATAAAACATAAACCATCTTTTAAATGCATCTGACAGATGATTTGACCAAGGGAGAGTACATGTCTTAAAAAGGAAACAAAAGTCAAAAGCACAACTTGCACCTGCATGAGGAGGTCCCAGCAGTCAGCTGGTGGATCTGAGATGATCCCAAGAAGATCAGAGGAGGAGCCTATTGTGCGTATCAGAATTGGTACTTGTCGATGAACTGCCTGGAAGAAATAGTTACAAGATAAATCTAAGTTTGCTGATAGAACGGCAAGAAAAAAATATCTGAGGTATCTGTATGGAAAGAATGATAGGCTGTAAGGACCTGCTTGGCAGCTTGCGGTAGATTACCATATATTGCAAATACATGTCTGAGAAGGGAATGTTTCTGGTAAGAAAGATTTATTTTGCTTGCTGTTAGCAAATATCATATAACTAGACTAAAATAGTTGCTGATCAGTAATTACTGACCTTGGTGCACAATGCAAAGTATAGAGACATCAGAGTTTGCGCGTCTGCCACTGGAGCTGTTAAGTTTTCCAAACCAACATCCTTCATAAAATGCAAGTACACCCAATCAGAAAAGAATATCAGCACAAGAACATCTGAAAGAAGTGAGAGCATGAGACAAACTTTGTGTGCTTGAGGTGTAGCCATTTCAGTAGTTGCAGAATCACCAGATGGAATCACTTCCAGCACTGAATTTAGTTTTTCATTTGCAAAATCTTCAATCTTTTTGGAAATGCTTGCCATGGGAAATAACTTATTTGCCACCTGTTGTTATCAGATGGCAAACGAAGTGAGCAAACCAAGTAAGTGAAAAATTCAAAGCAGGCAGGACTTGTAATTACCAAACGTATTGCCTTCATGCGGACCTCCTCTAGATGATGAGTTGAACTCTGCATGAAATATTTTACCCGGTAACATAAAAACCAGCACAAAGGTTATACTTCAACCAGGATTTAGGAAAGGCGTGGAATATTAAAAATAATAAACTTCACATGATTACAAGCGTCTAAAGTTTTATCCATTAATAATTTCATGCCAATTATTCAGAGATTGGCCCAACTCAGAGCAAACAAAATAGTAGTACTCAAACCATAATTCAGCATGTAATAATTTATTGAATAACTGTAAAACAAGTTCAAATTGGAACTTATGTTAAATTGTCTCTGATTTATGCTCTTCCCCAATTGAGAACTCAAAATAGACCACTACATCAAGTCGTCACTGGCATTACTGCAGACATTTATTTGAAAAAATTGCTACCAAGCACTCAAGAATCAAAATTATATCAAAAGGACACATGCAAGCATGTAAATATATACATATCCTAACTAAAAATAAGAATGTGACAACAGATAAGCACCTGCAAAGCAATCTCCAGACATCTGTCCCGATTTGAAGGTCTTAGCATGATAAGGTTCCAGACAGCACTGAGACCTTGAGTTACCCTGTCACCACTCTGAATATCCTTATCCTGCTTCTCATTACTTCCAGGAGAACATAAACCTTCGAGCAGTTTCAGCACACCTTCTGGTAAGTATGGTATCTCACAAAGCAATTTGCCAAGTGACTTATCTGAAGCTGGAAACATGTCTCGAAGATTTTCAGCCTATGCAAAAGGAAATGTACTGGCATGATGCAAGAGAAATAACATTTGTAACAAATACATCAATTTCAAGCATACATACTATGTTTAGAAGAAAGGATTCATAAACTGATGTAGCAGTTGTAGATGAAAGAAAATCTTGATCCTGCTCTGCCTCACGATATAACCGGTTCAGGATGCATATAGTCAACTCGTGCCCCTGCCAAGGAAGAATTGAGTCAGAAATCTCTGAAGAAGCAAGTTGAGTGGAATTCCTAAAAGTAGGCAGGACTAAATTCCTTTGACAGAGTCACCTACACATCCTAATTTACAGCTATGCAACATATATACAAACTGTACCAAGAGTAATCAGGACTAAATTCCTTTAACAGAGTCACCAACACATCCTAATTTACAGCTATGCAACATATATACAAACTATACCGAATGGCCTAAAAATCTGCTAGAGAAACTAATAATTATATGACATTGTGCATTGGTACCTCATTATTCGCATAATCAGAGAGCACGTGCTTTTGGAGAATCTCCCAAGGGTCCAATTCCAGAGGAAACTGCAACAAATAACACAATTTAAAGAGAGATCACTTAAACAACAATGTAAACAAATCCTGAGTGCATAACTATAAGATGATTAGACAGTACATAAGGAGGATAAGGAACCAGAAATGTAAGAATTGCAATAACTAACACATGTTTCTGAGAGGAGCTATGGTTTGTAGAAAATCACCAACCAAAGTTCAAGCCAACAGTTAAAAAGTATCAACTCTACCAAAGGAAATAACAAGATCTTAGGTAGTACCTCGACACCCAAGTGAGCAAGCAACGGAAGGCGAGCAATTGAACCACCAGATGCTTCTTGCTTATCACTCTCAAGAATCCGCACAAATGCCTCTTTTTGAAGGAGATCTTTGGCCTCATCACTGAGATCAATATTATTGACAACCAACTTCGGAAGAACATATTGTGAACTAAGGGATGAAAGTTGCGAGTGGTTTGCTTCCACTGTAGAAGAGCTTGGGCTGCGAGTTTCTGATGATTGTGCCAAACTAAACCCAGCTGAGGAATTATCAGCAGGAAATGAACTGACAAAAGTGCTAGCATGCTCTTGGGTTCCCTGGAGCTCTGTTGAGGCATGGGAAGCTTCTGATGATTCTGGAATATCAATCGAACTATTGCCACCTGCACTGCTTACTTTGGCCTCTGTTGTTTCTATACATAATGGAACTGTTGGACTGTTAGTGTTCTCTTCGATAGGTAGATTTACTGAGCTAGGAACAGGTGAACTAGCAGGAACTGTCATGATGTCATCAGCAACAGATGACACCACCGCAGATTCTTTAGTTGGAGACACTTCATCTTGATCAATTTGGTTCGCTCTCTGAAATGTGAAGGATCAACAAACAAAAGCGAAGAGAATCTACCAAATCAAAATATGACAGCTAAAGAAACAAACCTTCAGTAGAGTCCCTAACAGAGAGAAGAAACTTGATAATGGAAGTCCATCTCCAGAGCTCGTAGAAGGAAGCTGCTGTTGGTCAACTTCAGGACGAGAAATTGGGAGATGTTGCATGTTAACCATTACCACCTCCGCTAGTAAGTCACTAGCGATACTGGACGAAAGGATTTGCAGTGATCCAGCTGCTCTGTCACCTTGTGCAGCTAGTGCAGCAAACATACCAATTAATTGATACACAGCTTCTGAATTCCCAGTTCTTATAGAGCTGGGCTGGCTAGATGAGATATCAACAGATGTCGACTCAACATTTCTCTTGTTTGCCCCTTCACTGTGTTCATTAGCATCAAATGATTGCCTGGCTCTTTTAGGGGAGTGGAGATCATCTTCTGTCATATGATTCATGTCTTCAGCCAGACTACGCTTGTTACTACCGTCAGTGCTTCTCTCCTATCAAGGAAACATAGCCATCTGAGATAGTTATGAGAGAGGGAGAGAGCAAGCTTGGAAGAACAGGTAAATACCATCAGAAGCCACGATTCTTCCCTGTTTGATGTGTCCCCAAAATTCTTAGCAGCATTTGCTGCATCTTCTCTTGAATCCCCCTGGTTGACAATATTTTGAGCTTCCAATAGCCGTTCTCGCCACTGAAAGTACAATAAAAGCCTCAAATTAGTAACAAATGCACCTCAACCAAATATACAGGATACATACACATTCTCAAACAAATGGAGCTCAAATACAAAATAAAAAAAATCTATACCACACACATACTCATCAATAAAAAACCAATGGCAGCATACAATACTTAGCAATCAATTCAGAATATGGACTAAGTAGTGCTGTGCTGGTTGATGGCGTGCATACAGCTTATAGACAGGTTATTGGTTAACGCAACATATTTTCCTTGATGGTGAGATATTAAATGGCTCACTTCCACCAAGGAGTTTCAATTAGTTCTGAAAATTGTTCATGGTAACAAGGGAAACACAAACTCATTGTTCTGGCAGGCTGACCCACACTCAGGAAACAAATCAGCACCAGCACCAAACTGGCTAAAGTTCGATAATAACAAAATAAGAAAGAAAAATCCTAATTAGACTGTCTAGAACATAACATAGCATTCTGTAGATAACATATATGTTAACTCCAGTTGTTGCATATATATATATAGAAATAAGAGCAAAGGGACACATCTCAACTGTACCAGTCAACACGAAAGTGTATGTTAATCATTGAAGCTTAAAGAAATACCGGCTCAGCACTTGAATGTGTGCATTTCAGGCATGCGGAGAAGGCACTCTTCAAGGCATGGAATGCACCCGGGACTCTCAATTTAATAATAGAACTTGCTGGATCCAAGGAAAGTAAAACTGGCAGTATGCGTCCATAAAAGGAAGGCCTTGTTTGGGCAATAGCTGAGAGACTGGAAGAAGTTTATGTTAGAAGAGAGAGAAAAATAACAAACTAAGCAGGGAAAAAAGGAGAAAACTCATGATACATAAAGATCAAAGTAGCAAGCAATACTTCAGCAGACTAATTGAATAGATGATAAAGAATCCACAGAAAACTTAATTGCTCGGCAGCTGGTACAAACTGTAATATACAGAAATATTATAATAGAACACAAGTGAACAAGAGGCAAACCTAGTAATGAAGACGATGATCATGGAAGTACTGAGTGACTTTACTTTAGGATACTTGAGTTGCTCTAGCAACAATCCAAGACTCTGGCTGGCTTCCATGGCCAGATCCCCAACATTAAGCAGAGGGTGACCTCCTGCTCGTAACCAAGCTACATTGAATCCCATAACTGCAAATGTTCTACGGATGCCTAAATCAGCATGCACCCAACAATTCCTAAACATGGAAAATATGTTCAATTCCATATGAAAGGAAACATAAGCCGCACCTTCTGTAGTTTCAGTTGGCGGATCAGATGGGACATTAGGATCTGGTGTGTACATAAGAACTGTTTTTTCAACAAACTTAACAGCCAGTAACCTGACACCTTCATTGCCGGTGGCCTGGCATTGAAATTCCACATGAGACAACTGGAGGCCAAGAAGATAGGGTTATTTGTTACTAAAAGAAATGAGGGGCTCGCCTGAAATGCCATGTGCGAGACAACTGATTTGAACTTGAGAAGCCATTCCCATGACAATTTAAGTGCATCATCAATCCCTCCAGTGGAGAATAAACCCTGGATCCGAAATCAGCAAACTGAGACAGATGTTTGCACAGGAAGGCAACTCGAAATGGAAATGCTGGAAATGGAATTACCTGGATAACTAGCTTTTGGAGTACTTTGGAAAACAAGTTGGTTCCTGTCTTAACAGCTTGCCTGACGACTGCAGGTGTCTCATCATTCAGAAGGTGCAGCAAACAAGGGATCATATCAGGTAGATACGCCATGTGTTTTGACCCAAGCTCACCAATGATCCTACGCCAATAGTAGTTCTTTGCAGAGTAAAAAAACATGTGCAAATAAATACTGTAACAGAGCATTTTTAAGCGTGCTCACGTATAGGTTTGACCTAATTCCGTCTGCAGTCAGCACGTTGAAAGAGCAAACTCATTTGGGAATTGCGATACAGGGAGCTATACTAGCCATTTGATGTTCAATGACTTTATCACAAGCCGAATACATGGGAGGTGAAACTATGGGTAGAGATGAAGCCGAATGGCGAAAGTGGATGAACTCACTCGGCGACCAGCTTGCGCACGGGGCTGGCCTCATCGGTGTGGAGGTCGGCGATGCGCGCGACGCGGTTGGGGAGCGGCACCCTGCGGAGGTCGCGCAGGTGGTGGAGGCGCGCGGCAATGTCATGGGGCGGCGGAGGGGGGTTCCGGGCGGCCAGCATCGAGCCCGGCCTCCTCTGCTGGCTGGTACCACTCCTTTGTTTATGTTGGGGCCAAAGTTGATGAGATGGAAACCCTAATAACCTCTCCGGCGCCGAGCAGGACTGCAGGAGCAGGAAGAAGGCAACCGCGGGCCCCGCCTCGCCTCGCCGCCGACGGCCGCTGTGCCTGTGCGCTGCGGCGACCAGACCAAATCGAACTGCCTGAGCCTGAAGCAGCGTGCAGCGGCTGTTGGGCTCTGTTGTTGGATGGGCTTTTGGGTCCTCAGATTGGGCTGTACTTTAGAGAGGCCCAGCGGCTTTGTAGCCTCCCTCCTGTCCCCGTCTTCGTCCATCTCCGCTCTCTCTCTCTCTCTCTCTGACTCTCTCGAGTCGAGTCCCGGCGGCAGCCAGGTTCGTTTGTTCCGGCGGCGGGCATTCATGGCGGGGCAGTCCGACCCGCACCTCTCCATCTTCTCGCCCTCCGAGGTAACCAAACCCTTCCCTTCCACACTCCACAGGCAGGGTCAAAGGAAAGTGAAGTGGGCTGCAACCCAATTTTTGGACCTGTCCTGCCTGTGCTGCAGGTGGAGTTCGTGGCGGAGGATGAGATCGTCGAAATCGTCCCCAACATCCGCATGGACGCCCTCAACATGATCTGTGTGCGTCTGCCCCGTCACCACCCATTTCCATCTCCTTCTAACTCCCCATCCCCCACCACCTAGTCTTTACATCTCACGCCGCTGCTGCCGCCGCCGTGCAGGGGGATTTCGGGCCCTTCTTCCCACAGATTCCCACCAAGGTGCCGCTCTGGCTCGCCGTCGCGCTCAAGAAGCGTAGCAAGTGCACTATCCGCACCCCTGACTGGATGACTGTTGGTCAGTGCTTCCTTGTTGCTTGCTCCCCTTTTATTTCTGCTCAAGCATACACATTCATAAGCATCTGTTGCTTGCTTTTGTTTCTACTAGACCGCTTGACACAGGTATTGGAAGCGGAAAGAGAGTCGCCTCGAGAATTCCAGCCATTACCATTCCACTACATTGAAATTTCTAAGCTGCTATTTGATCAGTGAGCACCCATATCTACCCTGTTTCCTCGATTTCAGCACGTCTTTCACCTAAACCTGATCTGCTCTCGTTTGTTTCCTGCAGTGCTCGTGATGACATCTCAGATGCATACCTGGTGAGTGTTTAATCAATCTCGGTGCAGATTTGTTAGTTGTGTCTAGTAACTCCTAATGTTATTGAAGAAACAATATATGCTTACTCCTAGTTTTGATTGTGGCACAGGTGAGATCTCTAATTGAGGACATCAGAGATGTCAGATTCCATAAGGTTGAGACTGGATTAGAGACAATATCTGGACGCACCCATGCCGTAAAGGTAACACCCTTTCCGTTCCCCCTTAAGAACTGGGGATGCTAAAACAACTGTCGTCCTATCAAAGCTATTATTGAATTGGATGTAACTACCACTTCCCCTGTATTTATCTGTGTTTCCTATACTAGCTTAACATCTTGCTTCATTGATCAGACACCAACAATACCTTACTCATCTTGTTTGCATTCGTGCAGCTCAAAAATCTCTCTGCAATGGAAGTGAACATTGTCCGCCCTTTCATGGTGAGAACTTTGCAGGCATTCTATAAGCACGATAGTCCACAGATGATTCAGCAAGCAGATAATACAGGGAGCAGAGCAACGCCAGTTACAGACCGTGTCCCAAGAGTAAGCCTTCCCTTCTAGATATGATTTCAACTTGCTTGTGGCTTCTAGGGGGTTGTTGTCCCCATCAAAATGTGCCTTAAGAATCTAAGATGTTGCGCACAAAATAGTTGCATATCAGAAAGTTGGTACATAAATAATTCTGTTCTGTTTGGTTGGTGACACGATACAATCCGTAATAGCTTAATACATTGCAGTATATGAACCTCCATGCATTTATTTATTTTGTCAGAATGTTCCCTTTAAAATAAACACACCATCATCTTCAAGCAGCAACACATGATTTGTCAGGAAAAGCTCCATGTCTCCATCTTAAAGTTTTTTCTTTTGTTTTCCTTTTGCAGAGAGATCTAAGGCGCAGGTAGTGAGCATGACTACCACTTGTATTGTCAAATAATGTACCGCATATCTGAGGACAGCAGTGAGTGAAGGTACTGGCATTGCTTTCTTGCAATAGTACCAGCTAAGGGCCCGTTCGCTTCCTCCGGAATGGTCGCCAGGAAAAAATCCGGATGAAATCGTTACTCAAATTTACATAAGCTTTCATTAACCGGAACAATTCCTGGTGTCAAACTACCTCAAACGAACAG
>Ga0182004_10002121_pt1 | contig 15235 bp, 15 predicted proteins | sample Sormic07211540_1_FD_120479 | JGI IMG/M metagenome (GOLD analysis project Ga0182004, IMG submission 120479) | Endophyte microbial communities from Sorghum bicolor roots, Mead, Nebraska, USA - 072115-40_1 MetaG | ecosystem: Host-associated > Plants > Roots > Unclassified | place: USA: Nebraska...
AAGGAGAAGGAGAAAAGGGGAGGGAGAGAGGGGGGGGGGGAGAGAGAGAGAGAGAGAGAGAGAGAGAGAGAGAGAGAGAGAGAGAGCTGAAGGGGTAAGGAAACCTTTGCAACGGTAGGATTGTGAGATTGTCGATCGAATAATGTAACAGACAAGTAGAGATGAGCAAAAACGAGAGTCGCTTCACTGTTTTGGCATCTAGTGTTGGCCATGTAGGATCTTCTCTTCTCTTCTCTAAAAGTGACCGAGCAGCCACTCGATTGGCCACCAAGAACCATCATATCCTGCTTCGGCTCGGCTGTTTGCTGACTGTTCCTAGACAAAAGTTTCACTAGGTTGCACAGCCAAAATCGATCGACTACTCTTTTGCGTGCCTAATCATTTTGGTATTTTTCTCCCCCTCTTCGATATGCCACCTCCGAAATTCGTCGCTTTAGTTTCGCTAACGACCCTAATTAAGTTTATAAACAAACACAATATTATATACACTAGATTCTTTGTAACTTATATTTTGATAATGTGATTAACGTTGAGATCTCCTTTGACGTTTCATCAAAACTACTACATTTATTTGTTCGGTCTTCGTCTGTGCTAGTAGATTTCTAACCTTCCACCTCACCCACTATCGACTATCTTCCATACATCACAACTGACACGATGTAATGGGTTGTCCCTTTATAATATTTTTATGCCATTTCATTGGCGGTGTCTCTTTTTCTTTAACGTTCCGCCAACTAATCTTTGACGCTAACTTTTTTATAAATTATAAATTTCTAACAACAACATAATTTGCTGGACAGGATTCATCTTTTTTCAATTTGAGGATTTATTTTGTTGAAGACAAAAGAGAAGAGGGCCCATCTCGTTACGGTTGAAGAGAAGGTTAAATATGAAATAGAACGAAAAACATAGTAGTTTCACCTAAAAAAAAAGGAAAAACATAGTAGTTTGTGAAAAGTCATGAAAAAGTCTGATGACACTAGACTTAGAAAAAACTGGACTCTGGAGTAAGACCTTTCATGAGACATTGGCGAAAAGATAGAAGATTCTCTTCCGTATAGTTGAGAAAAGGCCGCGAACCCTTGCTAATTATGACTTGCCACTAATAAGGACTCAGCTACAGCTGAGTATCATGTTACAACCGTTAGTGGACTATGTATTTTGTTGAAAATAGGTCAAGGAATGATCCATTTTTTAGAATAAAGAGTCGAACTCCCGAAATGTAAGTTGTGCTTCTTGTATTTCTACCACTATACTACATATATGTTCTCCCGGACTTGGCACATTATTGTCAAAATCTCAAATTTTTATTTTTGATTTTGCGTCGCTGCGATCAGAATTAGAGGGTTGATTCTTGGATCTAGTAAGTAGAATTTACGCTTTGTACAAATTTTCCGACAATTCGACGGTCCTGAGATAGTATACAAACACCTGTGATGTGACTATAACCTTAGATCTTGGATGCCTAATTTCTTATTAAGAAATATACGCTCCAAAGCGTCCGTTTTAAAATCGGAGTAGAGTAGCACACTACCGTTCTTCTCAGGGAACGAAAGTCTGACACATGAGAAAGTAGCACTTGAGTACTACTGCCTATATATACACGTACGTATGGCAGTGTGGCAACAAATTTATTCATTCATACTACAACACACGTATGTCACTCAGAAGCAGGCGCATGCATCGAGCCCCCCAGATCGCTCGCAGCATATCGGTGGTCCGCACCGGAGGAATGCTATGCCTGCCTGCCGCGGAGGGCCGGGACTAACTAGGAGCGGTCGTGGGCGTTCCTGCTGCCGGTGGGCCCCGCCCCGCCCCGCCTTCCCTTGAGATTATTTAAGGCCATTTCCGTTGCGCTCAGGGAGAAGGAGAGGGAGCCAGCTAGGGAGGGAGCAAAAGGCAAAGCAGCCAACAACCTGAGAGGAACACACACACACACAGCTAGAGAGCGCGTCCGGTTGCGATTGCGAATCGAGAGAGAGCGAGGAGGAAGAAGAAGATGGAGCAGGAGGAGGAGGCGTGCTCGTCTTACGGCTCCTCTTCGCTGCGGCAGTGCAGGATTTGCCATGACGAGGAGGACGAGCGGCGCTCCGCCATGGAGTCGCCCTGCGCCTGCTCCGGCTCCCTCAAGGTATGTATGTGCTTTCTGCTATGCGCATCCACCGATCGATGGGCTCTCGTATGCTCTTCTCCACACCTTTTCTGCTCTGCTCTGCTCTGTTCTGTGATGTCTATCGGATTCATTCATTCACTTTCGCCTGATGGTCACAAGTCATGTGTGTTCGTGTCGCGCCTGCAGTATGCTCACAGGGGATGCGTGCAGAGATGGTGCGACGAGAAGGGCAGCACCATCTGCGAGATTTGCCTTCAGGTTTGTCCAATTGATCGCCCAATAATCCTTCCCGATTCATTTGCCTTGTTCACCCACCGTTCCTCACTGTTTTATCCGTGGAGGGAAGCTTCCCCTGTTCTCAACTTTTGTTGGACGAAAAATTCAGTCCGAGTGAAGTTTAAGCAATTTATATGATCGATTTGCCTCCGCCTTTCTCCTGAGCAAAATTTTGCATGGATGGTATGAGCAATGCTTTCGTAGAGACTGTCTTCTGAGGCAATTCTCCCTTGTTGATCACACATCACAGCATGCAAGTGCTTTCTTTTTTACCAAAGTATTGTACCTTTCTCAGAGTCCAAGTAATCAAAGCTATAGGAAGGTCCCTCTGATGGTAGGCACTACCTGTGCAGTTTCGCCTTTTGTTTAACAGCCGTGTGTTTTTTTTAACTGACAGAACTTTGAGCCGGGCTACACCGTTCCTCCCAAGAAAACCCAACCTGCTGATGTCGCGGTCACCATCAGGTCTGCATCTCTCTCTCCTCTCTCGTAACTGGGCAATGGTATTGATACGCGCATTAAGGCTATCGAACAAGGTGAATGTTGTGTTTAATTGTAGGTCAGTTCTAGTTGTTCCATAATAAGAATAAAAAAAAAGAAAAACTGTCATCAGAAGTCAGAACCTCACCAACAAGTGTGTGTCTGCCAATGTCCCTTGCCGAACATCCATTTCGGCCATTTGATTCTTTCTTTCTTTTTGTTTGTTTGGCATCCTCCTCATGTCATCTGAACCGAGCGGTCAAGTATGAGGGGCTGGCTGCCTCGCTAAGTTGCTGACCAACCTAACCTATCTTTATCTTTCATTGATTGATTAAATGGAATCTGCCAGCGAGACAGGCACTTAGATGACCAACCACCCGCTCTTGATAGCTCATCGCATTCGCATTGGATCGTATACTACCACCAGCCAAATTCCAAGATGTCTGTCTGTCTGTCCATGGCAATGGCATGTATCACAGGCGTCCAGCCGTCCAGGCCCCTCGTTCTCATCCACTGACAGACACAGCATGCATTCTCACTCAGCGCTGATCTGATCAGCATCTCCAAACCGAGCAAGCAAGAGAACAAGCATTCTGATCAAACAGTGGCTCTGGTCAGGCACATTCCATTCTGGCAGCTGTCGCAGCATGTTCTTTCAGGATTCCTGATTCATGAGGCGGGGGGCTGTGTTGCTACCACTGCCAGGTGGGTCCGGCCCCAGCTGTTCCCGTTAGTTAGCCTAAAGCCAAGCCAACCACCGGTTGGGTCCCAATCATTGTTTCGCCGTCGTGAGATGGCAGATAAGATGATATGAATATGATGCGGATGATGCCCTTGCACTGTTGCTGCACATCTGCTGGAGTAGACCAATGCAACGCAAACCGTGGCCTGCACTCCACCCTGCTGTCCTGCACCGTTGCCACAGGCGTCAAACCCGTCCGTTCATCAGTAGTTGCTGCAGCACGACCAATCATGCGTTTGCAATTGGGTTCACAAAAAGAAGAAAAATTTGTGGAATCTGTCGAGCTCGGCAGTTCAGCAACCATTGCCAACCACCACGCGCGTTGCTGATCTGTGCTTGCGTGGTGGTATGTGCAGAGACAGCGTGGAGGTGCCCAGGCTGCAGTACGAGCCCGAGGAGGATGACGCGGCGTTGATTGGAGCCAGCGATCCCGAGTACGCCGAGTGCGCCCGCGCCGCCGGCAGGAGCGCGTCCTGGTGCCGCTCCGTGGCCGTCACGGTACGTGCTTGACTGACAGAAAACAAAAAAACCAATCACATTTCCAGTTTCAGACTTCAGAGAACCCCCTGCAATGCATCGCTTCGTGTCTGAACTTGACACTGTCCCTGCAGTTCACGATCGTCCTGCTGCTGAGGCACCTGGTCACCGTGGTGACGGTCGGAGCGGCCAACCAGTTCGCCTTCAGCCTCCTCACAGTGAGTAGAGTAGTCCTACTCCACCTCAATGAATCAATGGATGCTTCTTTGAGGTTTCTGTGTGCGATCGACTGTGAAATGACATTTGTTTCTTTCTTGGCTTGAAATGGAAGGTATACTTGCTGCGGGCCAGTGGGATCTTGCTTCCGTTCTACGTTGTCATGAGGCTCATCTCCGTGATCCAGCAGGGACAGAAGCAGTACCGCCTGCAGCTGCTCCAGGTTAGTCAGTCCATCGATTGCCACTTCTGAAGTCGTTGGGGGCTGTTCTGCTGGAGGGAAGCAGCAGCTGGCGGAACCAGTGTTGGGTTGCTGAATGTTTTTTTGCTTTTTTTGTCACTGACGACCTGTAATTCTGTATGCTGGGTGCTGCAGGAGCAGAGGAGACACGCGCTGAGATTGGCCCGGCTGCACGGTCAGGAACAACGGCAGCAGCAACAGCATGTCATCCTGGTACGCTGAGGAAGAACGCAAATGCAAGACAGGGAAGGAGGGATTCATCTAGTGTTCATATACACAATCATTCATCATGTACAAGGTTGTAGAATTAATGTACCTCGAGCTTATATACTAGTACCTCATCGTGACATCTCTGCAAACCTGAAAATTTCATGCTAAAAAGATCAACATATATAAATTTGTACTAAAAAAGAAAAAAGGAAAGAAAGCTGGCACAATGTTGGATTTACCGATCGCCTCCATCCCCCCCTTTATCATGAAAAATGCACTGAACGTTGTACTGCCACCGTAGGATGTATAAATAGGAGCACGACAGTGATCCTGTACAGATCCACCCACTTTATTCCCTTTTCACTTCAGAGTTCACAATATGATGGAGCCCATGTCTTTATATATGGCACTTTAAGCAGGCGCCAGGAAAGTGGTGCATACTTGTGCAAGACTACGTACATAGTAGCACAAGCGTATGCCTGGAGAAATGGTTGACGCAAAAACCCATTTGTGTATATAATAACTCTGTTACAACCATAATATGCATTCGGCCTCTTGAACAATTTGAGCTATTTTATGTCCTAAATTTTAAAAAATAGTTATTTTGGTAATTGAATCCTGTATTACTGAAATTTTATATTACACAAATGCATGTGCTTTATTTGTAAATACAAATGTAGACTCATTTTATATGTTGCATGTTATTTTACTACTCAATAAATGTGTAATTATAAATCATACTAATATTTTATTTAGATCCAAAAAATATGAAATTATCCATGCCATCATGGCCGGGGCTCGAGCTCACCCGTGTTGTCGTGGCCAGGGGGCAGAGCTCGCCCCGCGCCGTCTAGGCTGGGTGCCTGAGCTCGCCAACGAAGAAGGGACAATGTCGATCTAGGTCCAAATGATTTATTCTATTCATAGGAACCATATGAACGACACATCCACATGTAATATTTCTTATACGGGATGAATCCAACCCGTTAGTCCTAGAACCAAACACTCTAGAAAATGAGTGTGACCCATCCCAACCCACTTGAACCCTTCAACCAAACACTGAATAATAAATGTGTAATCATAATAACTCACTATTTGAGCAAACTATCTCCATAACATATTTCTAGGTCCAACAACCAAAACTTTAGATCATTCCAAATTGTGGGTTTCGCCTTCCCATTTGCATAATTTGATGGATATTGTATCTTAATTTACAATATATAATATACTGAATTATTGGTAGTCTCTAAATTATCTAGTTATGTAGTTTTGGTCATCACAAATTGAAATTCATTAGGGCTTACGTGGTACATGAATAATACTTCGACGAGTAATTTCTATAGGAATATACTATTTCAATTAGAAATATAGATATGAAAATATTTTAAAGACGCTGAATATGCTTGACGAATCATAGCGCTGAAAGACTTAACGCGGCATCAGCATCGCAACACATACAGCGTGAAAACAGTAACGTGCATTAGATTATTAATTATTAGACCGATGAGCATTCAAGGCGCAAAACTGTTGTGAACACATTTTCGACGTACATTTACTGTGAGCATTTGATCTAAAACACGCGTACGCTACCAAGGCCTTGTTTAGTTTCTTCCCGAAATTTGTTCACGATAGCATTTTCGTTTGTTTGTGGTAATTATTGTCCAATCATATAGACTAACTAGGCTCAAAAAAATCGTCTCGTAAATTTCGACCAAACTGTACAATTAGTTTTTATTTTCGTTTATATTTAATACTCCATGCATGTATCTAAAAATTCGATGTGACATGAAATCTTGAAAAGTTTTTAAATTTTGGGTGGAAGTAAAGAAAGGCCCAAGTTTTGGAATGAAACTATGAGCACGTGGCGGTGGCAGGCCGAAAAGGACTACGGCCTTGTTTAGATGTGTAAAGATTTTGGATTTCGCTACTGTAATATTTTCGTTTGTTTGTGGCAAATATTATCCAATTATGGACTATCTAGGATCAAAAGATTCGTCTCGTGATTTATAGTTAAACTGTATAATTAGTTTTAATTTTCATTTATATTTAATGCTTTATACATGTGTCGAAAAATTCGATGCGATAGGGAATCTTGAAAACTTTTTAGTTTTTGAGTGAACTAAACAAGGCCTACGTAGCCGGTAAATTAACACGTGACCTTCAGTCATGGAAATCAAATCAAATCAAATCAAATCAAATCAAATCCACACCACAAGGAATCGTACAAGGAGAGCAGTTTGTGACAAGATATAAATGACAAGCAATGAAGCGAGGCCTTATCTACTTCCACCCAAAATCCAAAAACTTTTCAAGATTCTTCGTCACATCGAATCTTTAGATACATGCATGGAGTATTAAATGTAAACGAAAATAAAAACTAATTGTACAGTTTGGTCGGAATTGAGGAGACGAATCTTTTGAGCCTAGTTAGTTCATGATTGGACAATATTTATCAAATACAAACGAAAATACTACAGTGTCAATTTTCCAAATAATTTTGGAACTAAACAAGACCATAGTGGAACTGGAACCATTAAGGAACTGGAACAGCAGCTGAAAATTCATGGCACTTTAGAGGCTCTCTTTAGTTGGGCCTTGTTTAGTTCCTCGGCGAAATTTTTTCGCGACACTGTAGCATTTTCGTTCGCGAAAAATTTTTGCCGAGGAACTAAACAAGGCCCAAGTAAAGAGAGCCTCTAAAGTGCCATGAATTTTCAGCTGCTGTTCCAGTTCCTCTAATGGTTCCAGTTCCACTATGGTCTTGTTTAGTTCCAAAATTATTTGAGAAATTGAGACTATAGCATTTTCGTTTGTATTTGATAAATATTGTCCAATCATGAACTAACTAGGCTCAAAAGATTTGTCTTGTAAATTTCGACCAAACTGTGCAATTAGTTTTTATTTTCGTCTATATTTAATACTCCATGCATGCGTCTAAAGATTCGATGTGACGAATAATCTGAAAAATTTTGCAATTTTTTTTTGAAACTAAACAAGGCGCACGCTAGCTTGGTCATTCAGTCGGTCGGGGATACACAGCTTTATGTACCGCTGAAATTGAAAGGCGAAGGACCAACACCCCAACAAGCAGATTACAGATGCAATGCAAAGATCAGAGGACCACCACTAACGAGTATGGGGCGAGGATATGGACCTATAGATCTCAGACCACGCAGACGCAGGGCATGCAGAATCCCGGTCATCTGCGATTGATTCTCGATTCTTCCGGTCGACACGGCAGGAGTAGAGACAAAACATTTGTTCAATGATGTAGAAATTTTCGTCCATTTGTCATGAAAAACCTGTGAAGAGGGTTATCAATATCAACACTGCCAATCTTTGCTGGTGACGACCAGTGGGTGCATCCCACGTGGGCTTTTGTTGCACTGTATTTCCATTTTTTTTTCATTTTGTTCTATTTTAAATAAATTCACTTGTTCTTCCCGTAAAATATGGCTCTTACTCTTTTTTTCTTTTTTTTTCTCAATAGGATCACAAATTTACAATATGTTCTATGTTCTATGATGTACTCCCTCCATTTCAAATTATAAATCATCGTCATGTTGACTCTCCAAGAAAGTTGAGATGACTTATAATTTGAGATGAAGGGAGTATTTTTATTGTTTTGATAGTAGTCATGAGATATTTCACGACGTATTTTGGATGATGTATTTCTCTATAGGACTAGAATTGTTCTATGGTGTATATTTTTATTGTTTTAGTAGTACTCACGGGATGTTCTCGCGTATTCATCACTTGATGAAGGGAGTATTTTTATTGTTTTGATAGTAGTCATGAGATATTTCACGATGAATTTTGGATGATGCATTTCTCTATAGGACTAGAATTGTTCTATGATGTATATTTTTATTGTTTCAGTAGTACTCATGAGATGTTCTCGCGTATTCATCACTTGTATTGTTAATGAGATGTTCCATGTGTACATCTTATCATTTTCCTTATATCAACGAATCACAAGTCATGAGGTGTTCTATGATATACTTTCTATTATTTAGATTATATTCATTAGATGATCTATGGTAGATTTTGATTGTTCTCATATTATTTAGGATTTTTTCATCATGGATCATTTATATTTTGTTTTTTATATTTAGTTGTTTTTATTTTTGTCCTTTTGATATGTGTTTCATAGCATTTTTTCTTTGTATCATTGCAGAATATTCACTTGTACTATTTATTTCTTCTATAATATAATAAAAATATTGTTATAATACTTATGAGGTGCATTCTGAATTATTTATTCATGGGATGTTTTTATGATGTATTATGTATTTGTTACATAGAATTTTTTTTATATGTTTGATGAAGTATTCTATTTTTTCCTCAAAATATTCCATACATTGTGTATTTTCATTTTTTATATAGTATTCATGAGATGTTTCATGATATATTTTCCATTTTATTTGAAAGGATGTCCATAAGATACCATGTGTCTTATGTTGTTTGCATAGTATTCAATGGATGTTTTGTGGTATATTTCAATTGTTCCTATAGTACCATTCATGAGATGTTCTTTTTTTACTACTGCATAGAACCATTTTTTTAAAAGACGTAACATTATATTGTGAACCTAGAACATTGTCCTTGCTTAACATTTTTATTATGAACCTATTTTAAAAGACGTAACATTATATTGTGAACCTATTACATTTTTTTAATGTTATATTCAAAACACTTCATCATGAACCTAGAACATTGTCACATGCTAAAATTACTATAGGAACATTTTATCATGAGCTTAGAACACATTGTCACATGCTAAACTTGCTATAGAAACATTTTATCATGCTCCTCTCGCAGCTCATGTCCTCCACTCCACCACCTTTGCAGATGCAGGAGTGATGATTATCCCGAAGAAGGTCTCCTCCCTTCCCTTCTCTGCCGGTGCTGATCTAGTGATCTCTGTGAAATTTTGTTTGTATATAGGGATGTAAAGGTATAGTTACTGCAAATTTGTGACTTTTATGATTTTCATGAAATGGGCCATGCGTAATTGAACTGGGCCCGAGCAAACCCTTGGCCATCTTTACACAGGCAGGCCGCCCACCCGCTTTTCGGTGCCCCTGCTTCGGCCCATGGAGGATGGAGCAGGCCTATCAACACAGGCGGCCTCCAGGACGAAGCCCATGCTGATGCCCACTCGTAACGCGACAGCCGAGGGAGTCAGTGCCGAACGCCCTGGAAACCGCCCGCCGTGTGCCGGTGTCCACGCGCGCCCCGGCGATGCCGCCACGACCGCGGACACGTGCCGGTCCTCGCACACGCGTCCCCCCCACCGCCGCCTCGCCGCATTAAAGCCCCGGCGCCCGCGCCGCGGACCCCCCGGCCCTTCATTATTCCAGTTCTTTCCCATCGTCGACGGCGCGCCGTGACTAGTGAGCAGTGCGTGCCCCCGGCAAAGCAAGGAGGAGAGAGGTGGACGACGAAGAAGATGAGCAGGCTGGACACGAAGACGCTCAAGGACGAGCTGACGAGCATGGACAGACGGTGCCTCCTGGACCTCGGCCACCCGCTCCTCAACCGCGTCGCCGACAGCTTCATCCGCGCCGCCGGTGTCGGGGCGGCCAGGGCCGTCTCCAGGGAGGCCTACTTCGTCACCGTCGAAGGTACCATGCATTCCGGTGTTGCGCGAGTGAGAAGGCAGCGAGCGGTACGGTTGATGCTCACCGTCCATGATTACGATCGATCTGCAGGGCTTTCAGGAGACTCGTCCGGGCTGGACCCCGACGGCGGCAAGAGGAGCCATTTCTCCAGCATCAGAGGTGATGACGGCCAGAGGTCGCTCGACGCAGTGGTATGTTCCAAACGACCAAACACAGCTCAAAGCCGCGATTTCTATCACCCTCTGCAACTTGATGCTAAACTTGCTGCAGGTAAAAACGGCTGGCAAGGAGGCCTTCCAGTGGGGTGAGTGTTCAGCTTCAGCTCAAGGAAACTCGAAACGGATATTGTGATTACAGTCTCTATAGATCTATCAATATGAGGTGTGTTTTTCCTCCACATGCAGGGTTGGCAGCCGGAGTCTATTCCGGGCTCACGTACGGCCTGAGGGAGGCCAGGGGATGCCACGACTGGGTCAGTGCCATTTCCTAATCATACATACATACTGCTCTGTCTTGGCTTGTGATTTGTGAACTCTGAACAGCTTCGACAGAACAAAGTAAAGCACATGCTGATCTCTGTCTGTTTACGTCCTTATGCAGAAGAACAGCGCAATTGCAGGTGCAATCGCTGGGGCGGCGGTGGCGCTCACGGGTGACGCCGGCAGCCACTCCGACAAGCTCGTCCATTTCGCCATCACCGGCGCTGCGCTCTCCAGTGCCGCGAGCTTGCTCTCCGGCATATTCTGATTGAGCCCATGGCACCGGACCCGTGTTCGCTGCCTGGTTTAGGCTCTTAATCCAGGGTTTTAGCATGAAAGGTTGAATTCAGGCTATCAATGAAATGTATTTCTAGGTCCCTGTCAGCAGCTTCCTGCCACTCCTGCACTTTGGACTTCCACTGTAATCCTTGCTTCGTGTATGAATTTCTTCAAATTATCTTCTCTGTTCGAGTTTCCCAAGACACATTTCAAATTATGTTCTCTGAGTTCCTTGTGGTTGGACGTGTGGAAATAACAAAAGGTTCGATTTTTCCTTCTAGATACAATACGAACAATCTTGAAGTAGGAGCACGCAGTAAGAAATTTCACACAGTGAAAAGTAGAGCAATATATTGGCCAAGAAACCTTCAAATAAAGAACATTACATCAACACCCAAAAACCCAAGCCTAAATCCCAAAATAGAACAAACCTAAAAGCTAATGCAAAGAATAAGGTGCAATTTGAAATGTATGCATGCTGAAATCGTATAAACACGTGAAGCATGAGTCGTTCCTTACATTTCCATCAAAGAAATTAGTTTGTGGAACACTGCTCAAGAGTATTTTATTTTATTTTATTTTAGAAAAAGGGAATTTTTTTTATCCGCGGGTTGAAGAATAGGTTCGAATCTTACAAATTTTTGCGTGTCCGCCTGCTCAGAATTTCTGTGACTGCCTGTATATGTGGACGCGCAGGGCAGGGCGGAGCAGATTGAAGGCAGCCAGGATTAGTAAGGACCGACCTATGAACCACGGAATAGTTCTCTGTTCGTGGCTTACATATAGAAGTTATAGATATTTATAGATATGGTTGTGGCTTACATATGGAAGTTACAGATATTTATAGATATGGTTGTTACACATATGTTACATGCATCCATTTATAATATTCTAATTGCAATAACTATAATTTTATAATCTCTCTTGACTATATTTTAGCCCGATCTCTCTCTTAACTATATCTGGTTTATATTTTGTGACTGCACAACTTTTTTGCTTTACACATGCATACACGTTGCATGTGGATGCACATCATCTAACAGCCTCCCTCAATCATAACCGCACTAGGCTCCAGGAGTTAAACTGATAGTGGTTTTGTAAATCTATCTACTACTAATAGTGGTTTTGTAAATCTATCTGCTACTGATACTTGATCATCTGAGGGAACAAAAACTATTTCTAGTAACTTTTGAGATTCTCGTTCTATGATAAAATGATAGTCAACTTTTATATGCTTATTAGTTCTAACATGAAATACTGGATTGGCTGTTAAATATTTTGCACCAAGATTGTCACATAATAACTTAGCAGCCGTTGGACTAATTATATGTAATTCTTTGAGAAGAGTCTGTATCCATATTACCTCTGCTGTAGCGTTAGCTAGAGCCTTGTATTCTGACTCAGTACTAGAGCGTGACACAGTACCTTATTTTCTTGTATTCCATGATATAAGATTTGAGCCTAGAAATACTGCAAATCCGCCGGTAGATCTCCCGTCATCCGTGTTCCTGTCCAATCTATATCTAAGAAGGCACTGACCAATGTGGATGTTGATTTATGTATCTTCAAACCCAACTTAGTACATTGTTTTAGATACCTTAAGATCTGTTTGACTGCTACTAAATGAACAGTTGTAGGAGCATATAGAATCTGACAGACTTTATTCATTGAGTATGTAATATCAGGCCTAGTAAAAGTCAATTATTGCAAAGCATCTACTATACTTCTATAATGAGTAGCATCATTCACTACGGGAGAATGGAAATTTCCCGAGTGTCAAAGGCTTCCCCGAGTGCCAAAAATCGAGCACTCGGGGAAGCCAGTCTTTCCTGAGTGTTGCTCTCGGGGAAGAGAGATTTCCCCGAGAGCCGTAACCAACCTGACACTCGGGAAAGAATAACACTCGGAAAAATTCATCTTCCCCGAGCGCAACACTCGGGGAAGAGCCGCTCTCGGAGAAGAAAAGTGTTCCGTAACGTCCCAAACAAACGGCGCCGTTGGGGCTTAAAATAAAAAAAATTCTTCCCCAAGTGCTAAAAAAAACACTCGGGGAAGGCGCTCTTTCCCGAGTGCTAAATCCTGACACTCGGGGAAAAAACTGGCTTCCCCGAGTGCTGCGGTCCTGGCACTCGGGGAAGAGGCCCTTCCCCGAGAGCCAAGAAAGGCACTCGGGGAAGTTTTTTTGTTTTTTTTGTTTTTTTGCCCCAGTTTTTTTCTGATGCCTTCCCACATTATTTCAAACTTCTTGTTCAAATTTGAGGATATTTAAACTTCTTTAAGTATATTTCATTTGTTTTTTACGTTTCATTGATTTTTTTGTAATCTTCAAATTTGAACTGCAGATGTATTAAATAATGAAATTTCTTTATTTAAAAAATGATATTCACGATATTTGGTGTATTTGATGACCATATCCACAAGCTCAATGAAATATGAAAGATCTACCTGCCGTAACATTAGAAACAACTTGCGGAAAAAATGTTTTTAAATTATATAAAATCCGTAAAAAGTCCAAAAATTAAGAAACTTGTCTAGACGTCATTTTATCACATGTAGAGGCTGAGAAAAAAAATTGAGAAGGTTTGGAACAAGTTACGATGTTGGATGACTGAAACCTAGACATTTTTACATGTGATCACTTATGATCGCACACGGAGATGTCTAGGTTTTAAGTATCCGATGTTACAACTTGTTCGAAACATTCTCAATTTTTTATCATAGCCTATACATGCGATAACAAGACGTCCACACAAGTTTCTTTATTTTTGGACTTTTTACGGATTTTATATAATTTTAAAACACTTTTTCCGCAAGTTGTATCTTATGTTACGACAATAAGATGTTTCGTATTTCATTTGAGCTTCTGGATACGGTCTTAACATACACCAAATATCATGAATATGATTATTTGAATAAAGAAATTTCATTATTTAATGAACCTACAGTTCAAATTTGAAGTTTACAAAAAAATCAATGAAATGAAAAAAACTAATGAAATATATAAAAAAAGTTTAATATTCCTAAATTTGAATAAGAAGTTTAAAATAATTTAGGAAGGCCTCATAAAAAAATGGGACAAAAAAAAACAAAAACAAAAAATATCTTCCCGAGTGTTTTTCGTAACTCTCGGGGAAGAGACTCTTCTCCGAGTGCAAAGCTCATAACACTCGGAAAAGTTTATCAAAACAAAAAAACGCAGCCCAAATAATCAATCCGGTCCAAAAATCCAGCTCTATGTCTAACCCTATCCCCATCCTCTCCACGCGTCGCTGCCCGACCCCGACCCCGTGCGCCGCCTCCGACCCTGACCCCGCGCGCCCCAGCCCGTCACGCAGCCGCGCCGCCCCGACCCCGCGCCGCCCAGCCCCGCACGCAGCCGCGCCGCCCCAACCCGGCGCGCCGCCTGCCCAGCCGCGCCCAGCGCCGCCTGCCGAAATTTCGTGGTGAAGCACCTCGCCAAGGTCTTCGTGGACGGCCTCCTCGAGGTCGTGGACCTCACGCTCGTCCCCTACGGCAACGCTCGGATCCACGCCGGCGGAGTGATCTCGTGCCAGGTAGTGCACCGCCCGATCCGCTCCCTCCTCGCGTTTCCTTGTGCAACTTCGTCCGGAATTGTGGTCCTTGACCTCGCATCCTGGGCTGCTTGCTGGAGTAGAGTACTACTCCTATTTATGATAGCTCCTAACAGGGTTTATGGTAGACTGGTAGTGCTTAACTGGGGTTGTGCAGCTTGCTTTCCAGTTTTGCAAGCAAAGCTTATTACGGGAGAGAAAAATTAAGACACCAAATATACTGGAAATATTTTATCTGAAGACTGAACACCACCTGGAGTTTGCTTCCTGAGGACATAAGAACTATTGCAGTACACATTGTTCTCAAAACAGGTGATAGCTTTAGCTCCAGTGGACAAATCAGCATTACATTCCATCACAAGCAGACTCGAGTGCTGATATGGCACGGATGACAATTTAAGATTGCTTTAGGAATTTGCAGAAGGGATGCTAATGCTTTCTCTGTTTCCTGGAATACCAATTCTAAAATTGCCAGTTTTCTCTTAGATTTAACTGCAATTCTTCAATGAAATGGGAAAAAAACATG
>Ga0182004_10002122_pt1 | contig 15233 bp, 13 predicted proteins | sample Sormic07211540_1_FD_120479 | JGI IMG/M metagenome (GOLD analysis project Ga0182004, IMG submission 120479) | Endophyte microbial communities from Sorghum bicolor roots, Mead, Nebraska, USA - 072115-40_1 MetaG | ecosystem: Host-associated > Plants > Roots > Unclassified | place: USA: Nebraska...
CTTTGGATTTCTTCCAGTGATTGGACTTCATATTATTGTGATTGGTTCATCCCCTACACGGCGGTATAAATATCTCTTCCTCTCCATTTACTTACCGCAAAGTAGTGTAACTAGTTTATTTGATAGTCTTACCTTGTGTAACCTACTTCACTAGTGTAGCTTGTAGTGACATAGCGCTTGTGTGCCCAGTGATCATATTGTTGGATAGGGGGCTTGCAAACACCCCTTTAGAGCTAGAGCAAAAAGCTTCGCTTTGTTATTTACTAACCTCTTACTCTAGTGAGTCTGTAGAATTTTTAAATAGGCTATTCACCCCCTCTAGCCATATTAGGACATTTCAACAATAACTTACTAAAATTGGTCTAACGGCCTGCGATTTCAATAGATTACTTTCATAATTTGTATTAAATCTATATTCACCTAGTCTAACGGCTAGCGGGCTTCAATAAATCCAACATAGATTACTAGTTCATTTAATGCTTACTAGTTCATTTAATGCTTACTAGTTCATTTAATGCGTAAACGAATCCATGCACGCGCGCTATTTGTTAAGCTTAACTTGATCGGCTATTTTAGCCGATACAGGGTCCATGAGGCACGAACAAGATCTATATTGTTATAATAGGATTTAGTTATTAAAACCAAATTAATCATAACAAAATAAATATCTCAAACACACAACATGTAATGATCAAGACCAACAAGTTAGCTATCTTATATTTGCTTGACAATTGTTTTTTACTTGAGGTTTATGATAAGCATTTAGATTTGAAGCTTAAGCCAACTTGTTAAATCTTGATCGTGTAGAATATTGTTACAATAAATAAAATATTAAGCTTTGAAAAATATTGATAACTTGATGAATCTATTAAATTTCCAATTTAATAGAGCCGATAACTAACTTGAATCAAGATTCATAAGGGATTGAAACAATGCATCCTTACAAACACAATTCAAGTCGATAACTAGTTAATAATTAAGCTTGACATGAGGTCGAATAATGCAGCCATGACAAACTAAACATGAACCACGACAATACTTACAAGCAAACCGAAGGTCGAATTCAACCGATACAGCTTGATTTGTTGAAGGTCTCGTCGAGATCTACTTCTACTCCTACTCCTAAGGTTGGTGGCTGGAGCCGAAAGGGTTTGTATTATGATTGTGTCTCTCTATTACAAGGATCGGGTTCCTAATATTTATAGTTCGGAGTTCTAGTCTCATGTCTTACTACAACTCTTTCCTCAAAAAGGTAACCTGTACTCTAACTCTTCCTTTCCAATTGAACCCGACACGTCTTCTTTCGTCTTGCCTTGTTCCGACACCCTTCTGATCGACTAATTTCATTACGCTTCTGGTTTAGTCGATCCGCTCATCCAGCCTCCCCTTCTTCTGCGAAGCAGGCACACTAGTAGTTTCCTGACTCACCAAAAATTTGGGATTAACACATGCTCCCCAATTTTGGGAGGTTTTATCTCAAAATTGTCACTCAAAACCGATACAGACATATTGATTACTCCGTTTCCTCTTGGATCTTCTTCGTTCATCGGTCTTAAAAGCTAGGGTTTCCCTCCAAACATCTTCAATCAAAAATTTGAAATCCGCACAATCCGCCGAGTGTCTACGCAATCATACCCCAACATACCAAATCCTTGCAACTCGGCGATTCTTGCTCTAATGGTGTCCATCGACAATATTCCAGCGGAATGCTTCCTTCTTTTGTTTCTCTGAATTCTCCTACTATGTCATCCCTTTCTTAATTTGTGATTTCCTTGTCCTCAAGATCTCCAAAACCAAGTCTTCATCCCGCTTGAGACTAACAAAGTTCCTTTCAAGGAATCCAACATGCACCCAGGCCTTTAGGACAAAAGGACTTCTTTAAGGAACTAGCCCTCAATCATTCTAGGCTAGAGGAATTGGCTAATCTAGGTAGCAGCCAAGAAGAGAGTAGACTGGACAACTAGAAATTTGGACCAATGCATCTCTTTATCCCTCTCTAATATCAGAAAGAATGAACCGATGCTCAAATCTGCCTGCTTCTTTTGGTCTAATACTTACAATGCTTTCCTCTTTAGACAAGGCCTGATGTCCCCAACATTAGCCGATGTTCACATGCTGACAGGCCTCAACATCATAGGGCACATCAACCCTTTTTAGCCTGCTGGTGAAACCCACTACTAAACTAGATAGCACTAAGACTGGAGGTTGGTCCCAATACATCATCAATCACAAAGCTGATGGCAGATCTGTATATGATAGATAGCACACAGCTTTTCTGAACATGTTGCTGGACAGATATGTCTTTTGTGGTCAAGCCTGTTCTCCAACTTACAATTATCTGACTTTGGCAGAAAAGATAGCAGACAACTCTGAAATCCCACTTGGCAAGATTCTTCTTGGTGCTTTGTACAATTTTCTGAACAAAGTTTCTCATCATTTGATGCAGAATGAAACTATTCCAACAATCATAGGCCCCTGGTGGCTGCTGCAGTTATGGCTCAACTTACATCTGCATAAGTTAGTGACCGCAGAGCTAATCAACCTATCTTTCGCTTCCTTGGAATACTCAGAAGAACAAGAGGAAAATATTCCGAAGAGCCAGAAATTTCGCCGATGTATGTCCTTTGGCGAGGCAACATCGACAATAACCATTGATGCATCGATTAGTGACTTCTTCAAGCTTTTCTACAAAGACTTCCTAGAAGCAACTCTAGAGTAGTTTATATATTCAGACATTCTAGAATTTGAACTCCCAGCTTCATTCGGATTCTAGAGTATTTATAGTTATGCTGAGGAATTCAAAATCTTGAGTCATCTGGTAAGACCTCTTCTACCTGTTGAGATTAGGCATGGCAGAGAAAAACCCCCAACCTCTTATGAGTTCTACTGTCCTTCAATAGTAGCTAGACAAATGGGTTTTAGCCAATTGCCCCCGGCTTTATATTTTGCTGATAAAGTGAAGCCAAGAGAAGCTATTACCACTAGGACATAATATAACATGCTTCTTCACTTCGAGCAATCTCTATTGCCAAAAGCTATCAGTGGATGAGAATGTACCCCTTTTACCTCCACATCCTTTGATCATTAGTGGCAAGAATGGAGCCAGCATATTTTTAATGCACCAGTATCTACTTACTGCTCCCTCCTAGATCCAGATTTTGAAGCTACACCTGAGGTATGTTTTTATACACTATATTCCTACATTCCCATACCTTAGAAATGTTTTTACTTACTTTGATCAACCACATGATCTTTCTGGCTTGGTCCCTCCACTGTTAAATTATGATATATGGTGTCTCGACCCAAGACTGGGTAATGATGCACCTTCACTGAAAGCTTTAACGAAGAAGCCAGCATCAAATCTGCTCGATGATCAGCCGATCGCTACATTGAAAATGAAACAATTGGCTACCTCTCAGAAGACAACTTCGAAGAAGATCAGGACTACTTCTAAGCAACTCAAATCTATAGCCGATGCAGCCATCAAGGTATCCTTTCATAAATACATAATATAACCATGCATCAACTCACTCTCTAACTCTCTGACTTTTTAGGATGTTGCTCAAAAATCTGTTGTTGAAAAGGGACCTAAACTTCCTGATCCTTTAGATGATGTATCTTTCACAAGCAGTGACCATGATGTCAATCCTGACCCAAGCAACATTCTGGAAGTTTCTTCAAGTAATATCTCACATAATAGCCGATAGGGTAAACTATTTTCTTATATTAACATATTTTCATGAATCCAGATCTTTAAATTCTTGAAGTCAGTTCATCAGCTATCCCTAGCTCTACAATGGTTTCAGTGGAACAGGTATGTTTAACCTCCTATTTTCATCTGCTAATATCTTCTAATAAATACGAACCTGTTTACCTTATTGTAGGAACATATTTCTTCACCTAATTTACCATTCATTCTAGATGAGTACCTTGATGAAGAACCAATCCTAATTTCAGAAGATATGCCCCCAACTATACCTGATCATATCAAGGCTCAATTGTAAAGATTGATTGATCATCTAGAACTAGATACTTCAATCTTGATTCAAGATGCAGGATCAATCAGAGAGATTTTCAACCATATTAAAGATGATCTTTCTCCTTCTCTGAAAGAAATAATTCAGCCATCTGCATTCTTGGAAGGCAATGGCCCCAAATTCCTTAATGCTCAATCCAGACCAGCAGCTTGAGAGGCCCAGAAAAACTCAGCTATTGCAGAAGGCCAATGCATCCAAGAAATCCTATCAGTCAAGAAGACAGTCAATCTCCTTAAAGAAACTCTTACTAAAATCATTGATCTGGCTGCTCTCAATGAAGTAAGGACACAACTGTTAGCTTAGCTGAAGACTGTTGAAGATGCCAGGAAGCTTTATCTTAGATCCCTACATCTTTAGCTGATCAGAAGAAGAATATGGCAACTTTGAAGGCCAAGCTCGACAGAATAAAGCAAGACAAAAAGGCCAAGATTCCTAGATGAGCAACAAATAGCCGAAGTAGACAACATTAGACTTTCAACTTTAAATTCTGTTAAGTCTGCTCTAAACATGTAATTTGGATACTCCCTGTACTTTATCTTGCATTCTGTAATCCTCAGAATTAAGCTCATTTACTTGAACTTCCTTCTCCTTTGGAAATTATATATTTTAAAATTGTATCAGCCATATTATCTGAGTCCAAGTAAAGTAGGATCGCATTGGTAAAGTTAGCAGATCCACTACTTAAACTTCCTGCAGTCATAGTTAAGCTGATCAGCTAAATTTCTCTATGATATTGCCATTGAGGCAATCTGAATGTGACTCTATATCAGCAAAAATTGTCCTGTGTTCCTGCTTTCTGTGCTAAAGGTGATATCTATGATATCGGCTATTATAACTCTGAACATTTGAACAAACAGTTACTGTATCAATTTCCTTAATTGTCCAAAATTCCTTAATTTTTAAACAAAAGGCGATACTCGATGTATCAGCTATATTCTAAATGTTTCAATGTTCTGAATTTTCAGGCTAAAGGCAACAGTCATTTGTATGACTTGATCGACTAAAGTAGATCAACCCAGATGCTAGGGTAATACTTCTTAAAATATTTTCCATTAACACCTCTCGAATACTCTTCTCCTTCTCAAGTTTCATAAAAATAAGCATTTCCAAGAGCAACCTTAGAAATCCGATATGGTCCTTCCCAATTAGGTGACCATTTTCCGAATCTGCTATCTTTGGATCGAATTGGTAAAATCACTTTCCAAACTAGTTCACCTTCATTAAATCTCCTTTCTCTCACTTTCTGATTATAGAACTTAGCAATTCTGATCTTATTAGCTTTAATATTCTCTAAAGCTTTTTGCCGATAAAAATTCAAATCATCCAAATCATCCAACATATATAGGTTCTTATAATCATCGGCTATCAACTTATCCTGCTGTGATACCCTCTGAGATCCCAAACTGATTTCCTAAGGTAACACAACCCCATGTCCATAAACCAATTCATAAGGTGAACATCTAGTCGATCCATGACAAGCCATCCTATAAGACCAGAGAGTTTCACTAAGTACTGAATGCCACTTATTTGGATTTTCTCTGATCTTTTTCTTGATGATCTTAATAAGAATCTGATTAGAAGCCTTTGCTTGTCCATTGGCTTGAGCATAGTAAGGTGATGAATTAATTAACTTAAAACCTGTACTGGCAGCAAAATCTTCAAACTCTTTAGATGTGCCCTTGATCAGTTATAGTGGATTGAGGAACTCCAAATCTATAAATGATATGCTCTCGGATGAACTCAATCACATTAGTTGATGATGCTATCTTCAAAGGAATAGCCTCCATTCATTTAGTAAAATAATTTGTTGCTACCAATACAAATTTATGCCCTTTACTTGATGATGGAAATATCTGGCCAATTAGATCTATTCCCCAACCTCTAAATGGCTATGGTTTCACAATAGGATTCATAGCCGATGCTGGAGATTTTTGAATATTACCAAATCTTTGGCATTCTTGACATCCTTTATAATATTTAAAACAATCCTCCAACATGGTTGGCCAAACAATTAGCAGATTGATGAGCACCACAAACTCCTTCATGAATCTCTCCCATGAAAACCTTAGCTTCTTCTTGGTTGAGACACTTATGGAGTACACCATCAACTGTTCTATGATATAGCTGATCATCTAGAAGAACAAATTTAAGAACCTTGTACCTCAATTTCCTGGGTACTCGTTGTGATGGATTTTTCAAATACTCGATGATATCCTTCCTCCAATCTTCATCAGCAACAACCTCATCGGCAAAATTTAAATAATTTACCAGTATCCAGTCTGATTCCTAGGAATATGTTTTATAATCATAGAAGAAAAAAAATTGAGAAGTTCTCGACATTCTTCATAATATTTCCTTAGGACATCATCTTTGCACTCATATAGGCCGAGCAATTGGTTAATCACTAATTGAGAATCACCAAAAATTTCAATACTCTTAGCCTTTACCTCATGTAGAAGTTGAATACCTTTAAGAATGGCTTCATACTCTACTTGATTATTAGTAGATGTCAGTTTTATGGGAATAGCATATTCAAAACATATACCTTGTGGAGAGATCGACACAATACTGACACCTCCTCCTTGCTTACAAGTAGATCCATCAAAGAACAAAGCCCAAGGGGTTAACTCCAACAATGTCACTTTCCCTTCTCGATGATGAGTAATAAAATCAGCTATAGCTTGACCTTTAACTGCCTTAGCCAATTCATACCTTAAATCAAATTCTGATATTGCAAGAATCCACTTAAAAATCCTCCCATTCAAAATAGGCATAGATAGCATATGTTCGATTACATCAAACTTGGACACCACCGTGCACTCCAAAGATAACAAATAATGTTGAAGTTTAGTGCATGAGAAATACAAACATAAACATATCTTTTCAATAGGAGAATATATGGTCTCTAGATCTAACAATCTTGTACTTAAATAAAAAATTACTCTTTCTTTTCCTTCAAATTTGTGCATCAAAGCCGACCCAATAGTATGGTCACCGGCTGCTACGTACAACTTAAAAGGCTTTCCTTTCTGAGGAGGGACCAAAACTGGTGGAGACTTCATATACTCTTTGATTTTTTTAAATGCCTTTTGTTGTTCGTTTCCCCACTTGAATTCTTGATCACTCTTTAATTTCAACAATGCAGAGAACGACAAAATCTTAGCTGATAAGTTTGAAATAAACCTCCTAACAAAGTTGAATTTGCTGATCAAAGATTGCAACTCAGTTTTTGAACTTGGTGGTACTGTCTTGCTAATTGCTTCAAAGCTCTTTTGTCCAACTTCAATACCCTTTTCATGCACCATGAAACCCAAGAACTGTCCAGCTGATACTCCAAAAGCACACTTATGTGGATTCATCCTTAATCCATGCTTTCTGGCACACATAAAAATTTTCTTGAGATCCTCTAAATGCTCCTAATACCCTTGGATTTCATAACCATATCATCTATATAAATTTCAACAATTTTGCCAATCAACTCATGAAAGACATAATTCATTGCTCTCTGATAAGTTGCACCGGCATTTTTAAGTCCAAAAGTCATAACCACCCACTCATATAAACCCAACGTACCAGAACACCTAAAAGCAGTTTTATGAATATCTTCTTCTGCCATGAATATCTGATTATATCCGACATTACCATCCATAAGCTAATTACTTTATGTCCTGCTACTGCATTGACTAACATATCAGTAACAGGCATAGGGTAATTATCCATCGGGGTAGCTTTATTCAAATCTCTAAAGTCAATATAGACTCTTACTTTACCATTTTTCTTATACATAGGAACCACACTTGAAATCCATTCAACATATCGACATTGTCGATTGAATTTTACTTCATATAACTGAGTAATTTCTACTTTTAGATCGGCCATTACCTCATGCTTAATTCTCCTTGGAGCCTGCTTAAAAGGCCGATACCCAGGTTTAATTGGTAGCCGATGCTCCACTAACTTTCTATCAAGACCAGGCATTTTATAATATTGCCAAGCAAAACAATCTTTATATCCCTTTAACAAGGATACTAACTTTTGTTTGTACTCAAGATCTAACTTAGCACTCACATATGTCAGCCTAGGCTTATCACCATCACCTATATCTACTGCTTCGAACTCATCAGTCGACATAAATCCTCTGCCCATACTGCCTTCATCTTCACCGACTAAAGAATCCATCGATTAAAACTCTGAGAGCCCACTGCTTGTATCGGCTGTTGATCATCATCAAACACTTTGATGACACCTTCTTGATATATCTTCCTAGAGAAGCATTCCATGCCCTCAAAAATCCACTCATCTGTTCCAACATAAGAGATACTAACAGAAGAATTAGCTGGAACAACTTCTACATCATCCCCGATCCACTAAATTAAACTTTGATGCATAGTGTATGGTATACAACAATTAGCATGGATCCAATCTCTTCCTAAAAGTAAACTATATATGCCTTTAGCATCAACCACAAAGAAAGTAGTAGGTGAGCTCTTACTACCAACCGTCAATTCAACACATATAGCACCTTTGGTTACTGAAATGTTGCCACTAAAATTTGTCAATCTCATATCTGTTGGACGTAAATCTTCTATCCTCTTACCGGGCTTCCTGAATGTAGAATACGACATTAGATTGACAACTGCACCTCCATCGACTGACATCTTGGTCAATGGTTTCCCATCGATAAACCCTTTGAGATATAATGCCTTCAAATGTAGATGCTTTTCACGTTTCTCAAAGGTTGCATTTTTCTGCTTGACAAATCCACTGAGCCACAACTACTTCTCCATCTGATTCTACTTCATTACTGGCTCTAAATTCAGCAGGCAACATAAAAATAGCAGAAATTTCAGCTGGTGCCTTACCTTTGTCTTTGTCAACTGTCTGTTTAACTTGCCACACTTTATGCCTCTTTTGATTCAACTCATCATTTCTCAAATGTTGAACCCTCCTCATCTGACTTGAGGTAAGTCCACTTGGGCACCATTGATTTTTCTACCAAACATACTCCTTATCAACTATTTCTTGATCAGCTCTTTTTGCCTCAAGCCGATCATGAATCTTTTCTATTTTTATATGCTGACTTGTTCTTTCAAAACTTAATCTTTTATGTACAGGTTGGCGGTTGACCTTTGTCTGACGATACTCCCAATACTGATCACTGCATTTAGGGCAATTGTTGAGAGTTGGCAACTTCAAGCCTTCATTCTAACAGTGTTGAAAGAAAGGACAATTCTAATGATACTCATTTTCTTCCTGATTTCTCCTCCTTTCATTTTCTTCTTGATACTTCTAGTAATCTCTTTCTTGACGCATTTGTTCTTTTTCCTTCTGTCTTTGCCATTTATTTAATAAAATTCTGACAGTAGGGCGTCTGCACATCTCACTGCTTTTAGAGGTTTCTCGAATGTCTGATTGACTAATTTGCGGATCTTGTCTCTTCTTAATCTCCTGATACTCAATAGCTGATATCTGCCTTGCAGAATCTGCTGCTTTAGTTTCCTTAGCTCTCTTAGAGGTGAGTACCTTGAACTTCCCTTTTGGAAATGAAGAAGAAACCATATTTGCTGGGAAAGGATGTCAACTTCATCATTTTCAACTTCTTCATCACTACTATCGACTAACTCTAGGTCAAACTCATAGCCGACATTATTCACCTTCTGAGGCCTGTCAAAGCGTGCATATTTGAATTGAGTCTCCATGCTAGATAATATTCTGGCCAAAGCAGCTAAATTAGGACAATCAAACCCAATTTTTTCTTTGATAGCTGGTATTAGCCCTTGAATTGCAATGCTAACCAATTCAGCCTCTGAAAGTGTTAAGGTATAGAAATGATTCTTGACTTTCTTGGAACCTCTGTAAATAATGAAGTGCAGGTTCATTGTTACTCTGTCTCACATAGACTAAATCTGTAATGCCCTTCTCCATAACTCCAGAATCAAAATAATGATGAAACTTGGTTTCCAGATCTTCCCATCCTTCAATGGAGTTATGTGGCAAAGATGCAAACCACAAAAATGTTGGACCAGATAGAGAAAGAGGAAAGAACCTCACTTTGAGTGCCGGTTCAATAGTAATCTCACCCAGTTGAGCCAAATATTGGCTGATATGCTCCATAGTCGATACTAAGCCCGTTCTAGTGAATTTAACAAAATCTAGTAGCCTATACCTTGGAGGTAATAAGACCTTATCGAACCATTCTAGATATGGCTTTTTGTATGACATCATTGTATTTTTAGGCTTTAAACCAAACTGTCAGTGCACCATATCAGTAACTTGGTTCATCAGTTGATCTATCTAAAAATGATTTCTATGCTGACCATTCGGTTCCGAATACCTTTGATTCTGCATTCTCTGAACATTTGGCTGATATCTAGGGTGTTCACAACCATTTGAAGTATAGTGCTCAGCAACATAGTGATAGCCAAGAGGTACTTCTCCAGGTGCTAATCTTCCTTGATAAGGTGGAGCATTGAAGTCTCTAGCAATCCTCTGGCACTGAGGAGCAACTTTTGTAGCCGATTGACCGTAATCTAATATCGGCTATTGCACTGACTGCTAAATAGTGTTGCAGCAATGATTCATATTTGCAAATTCTCTAGATGCTTGATCTCCTGATGTTTGTCCGACGAACATCTGCTTATTCCCAGTAGGGACAAAATACATCGGTCCTCTATTCTAGAATTACCCTCAGGAAAAGAGTCTTCTGGTATACCTTCTTATCTCTGGTTCTACTAAAAGAAAGCAAACACTTTTCTTGGTATTGGTCCATAGTAGTTTCAACCAATTCCTTTAACGAATCCAGTAGTTCCTCTATAGTGACATTGAGCACATTCTCATTCTCCATGTTGATGACTGAGTGTTCCACCGGGTGTGCCAAAAGATGTGTTGGTGCAAAAATTAGTTTCTCACACCAACAATCTCGGGGGCTCTCAGAGAGAGTGCATGAGCTGGAGCCCTAGACCTCCTGAGCCATAAACACACGAGCTTGGTGAATTGATTCCGGGGCGTGCCAGTCAATTTGACCTAGAAATTGACAAGGTAGAAATCCAAATGTCAAATTATGGAACCTGCTGGTTATTGCCAGACAGTTTCGAGATGTATGACCTTAAGAAGTCGTTTATTGAAGGAATTTAACAAGAATGTCAACTCCTTGAAACGATGCAAAAAGATAAGCATTATCGATTGTATTTAACAATTGCATCTTACGGGTATAAATTACTAGATCAGCTATTTAGCCGATACACTACGTATAATGATAAAAGATAGTTCACATGCATTTTCCTTTTATCCATTAAATAAACAATAACTTACTAAAACTGGTCTAACGGCTGTGGTTTCAGTAGATTACTTTCATAATTTGTATTAAATCTATATTTACCTAGTCTAACGGCGAGAGGTCTTCAATAAATCCAACATAGATTACTATTCATTTAATGCGTAAACCAATCCATGCACACGCACTATTCGTTAAGCTTAACTGGATCGACTATTTTAGCCGATACAGGGTCCATGAGACACGAACAAGATCTATCTATATTGTTATAATCGGGTTTAATTATTAAAACTAAATTAATCATAACAAAATAAATATCTCAAATGCACAACATGTAATGATCAAGACCAACAAGTTAGCTATCTTATTCGCTTGATAATTGTTTTTTACTTGAGGTTTATGATAAGCATTTAGATTTGAAGCTTAAGCCAACTTGTTAGTCTTGATCAGGCAGAATATTGTTATAATAAATAAAACATGAAGCTTTGAACAATATTGATAACTTGATGAATCTATTAAATTGCCAATTTAATAGAGCCAATAACTAACATAAAATCAAGATTCATAAGAGATTGAAACCATGCAGCTTTACAAACACAATTCAAGTCGATAACTAGTTCATAATTGAGCTTGGCATGTGGTTGAATGATGCAGCCATGACAAACTAAACATGAACCATGACAATACTTACAAGCAAACCAAAGGTCAAATTCAACCAATGCAGCTGGATTTGTTGAAGTTCTCGTCGAGATCTACTTCTACTCCTACTCCTAAGGTTGGTGGCCGGAGCCAAAAGGGTTTGTATTATGATTGTGTCTCTCTATTACAAGGATTGGCTTCCTAATATTTATAGTCCAAAGTTCTAGTCTCATGTCTTAATATGACTCTTTGCTCAAAAAGGTAACCTGGACTCTAAGTCTTCCTTTTTCAATTGAACCCGACACATCTTATTTTGTCTTGCCTGCTTCTGACACCCTTCGGATCGACTGATTTCATTACACTTTCGGTTTAGTCGATCCGTTCATTCGGCCACCCCTCCTTCTGTGAAGGAGGCCCACTGGCAGTTTTGTGACTCACCAAAATTTGGGATTAACAAGGGTGTGATCAGGAAATGACTATAGGAGGCCCACATGTCATGACTACATAGAGAGAAACGAGATATCTATCGAGTGTGTGCTGATGGATTGTTACGGAAATGTGTCCTAATGGTTGAAGCCATGAAAATCATAGAGAGATGTCACACATCACCATATGGAGGACATTGTGGAGCATTCCACACAAATGCAAAGATCTGGCAAAGTGGATTTTTCTAGCCAATGATGTATCAAAATACAAAGGAGTTTATTAGAAGATGTGACAGATGTCAGAAACATAGAAATATCAATACTTCGGATGCAATGCTACTTCAGAACAACCTCCAAATAGAGTTGTCTGATGTCTGGGGAATTCATTACATGGGATCATTTCAGAAGTCTAGAGATGTTGAATTCATCTTGGTGATAGTTGACTATGTGTCTGTTGACGGTAGTTAACTCCTATTTTTAACTATCAACATAACTTTTATAACTGCAAAAAGATGCTCACCAACATAGGTCCAGGGGGTTGAACTTACAAATTCCATGAGTTTTTGTGCATCTATGTTTTGTAGGGGTTACATAGGAAAAGAGCTAAAGGCAAACCAATCATTGAATAAAAGTATCTCAAATGATGATTGGACTGCACCATTGCGATGGGCTCGCCGAGATGATCAAAATCCATATATTATTTGCCCTATTTAGAGTCTCGAATGAAGGAATATGAATTTCACATGAAAATACACTTTTCTAGAGTCTAGAAGGTTCGAGAAGGAACCAGAACGAATGGGACGGCAAACGGCCACAGGGGGTGGGTGCCCGCCCCACCACCTTGGGTGTCTGCCCGAGCCTGGCAGCCAATGAGGCTTCAGCTCGTGGATCCTGCTTCCACCACCTTTGAGGAGTAACCATGACCGCATGATTAGGTTGGTTCGATCCGAGGGCTGTGGTGCTTCCTAGGGGCTATAAATACAAGCCTGACCCTCCCTTGGGGAGAACCATCATTATGAGTTGTAGAGGTGTCCCTCGAATGGATAACCTCTATTCTCTAGAGAATTAGGGCTAGACATTCCAATGTAGTAGATTAGTTATAGTCGGGAGTTAGGAAGAGCGGGGCTCTCTGATTCTAGAGGAGTCTTCTTTAGAGTTTTGGTATATCTTTATATTTATTCTTTGTAAGACTTATGCTTTAATATATTATCTTCTCTATTTACTTTATAACTTCTATATGTATGATTAATATAGTTGTTATATCATGGCATAGGATCTCCACTCGTATTGAGTGCTCTAGTTATCTATAATAATTAGAGTAGTAAACATTAGTGTAGATGTGGTGTCTAGGCTATAGTTTACCTGAGTTTGCGCCCAATCCCATGGATAGTTGTGATAGTCCTAGGGGTGACAGCCATGTTAGGAATTTATATTCCACCATGTTCGGGTTGGTGTTTCATAGAGCTTTTGGCAGCCCTCCCCTAACTAATTTCTTCCTATTCTTCTTTGAGAGTCGAAAAGGTACTGTTGCTCTAAAGTGCCATTGTGTGACTACTATATCTTTTCATATTTTGTTGCCTTAGAACCTAAGTAATAGAGAATTACAAAGGAACCTAGATCTTTCCCGTTGTCCTCCCGCTATGATTATCTATACATTTATCATTGAATTCTCTTATATGCACTTAATTGATTTTTCTTATAGTATATCATTTACCTTGCTTTATTTTAGTTGATACTCTGAGTTAGTAGATATATGATAGTGAATTATCAGGTTCTTAACCCTAAATTCCATGTGGTAAAATATAAATAACAATACCTAAAATACTCTCGGTAAAATGCTACGATAATGTTCTGTGCGCTTGCGGAATCATTCATATTTCTTTTTTCACTAACGAATGTCAATAAGCATTTTTGCCGTCGTTGCTAGGGAATAGGCTTTTTGTCTATTTTTGGTGATTGTGTTGAGAAATCCTAATAGTGTGTAAGTGGGTAGAAGCCTGCTGACGGTAGATAAGTCCTCTTTTTAACCGTCAACATAACATGAGAAAATCAGATTATCATCTAGCTTTAGAGCTTTACACTAACATAATTCTGAGTTTTGGTGATTGTCTATTTCTGTAGGGGGTTATCAGAATAAGAACAAAAGTGGTCCACATGTCAGAATTACATAGACAAAAGACCATATCAGTAACTCAGGAATACTCTAGAAGACATGAGAAGGCAACCCTACAAAATGGGACCCATCTGGTAGAGAGCCAGGGGTGGGCCCCCAAGGCCAAGGGCGGCCACCCGGTCCTCTCAGCCAATGAGGTTCAACCTCACGGATACTGCCTCCACCGCCTTTGAGGAGTAATCTTGGCCATCTATTAAGGTCGGTTTGATCCAAATGCTATGGTGCTTCCTAGAGGGCTATAAATACAAGCCTAACCCCCCTAGAGGAGGGATTCAGATAGATTGATAGAGAGGGAATTCATTCTATCATATCATCAAGAGAATTCAGAGAATCCTAGAGCCACCATGTAATACCCGATTTTAAGGACAAAACCAGATATGCAACATATGTGAGTTTTAGAAGTCAAATCTCACATATGGCTACAAATAAGGGGTAATATCAAAAGACAATGCATAAATAGATAATGAACTTTAGTATAAAGGATATAACCTTTGATAGCAAACAGCGGATAGACAACTCCAAACTTCGGGTATTACCTTCTCTCTACAGGATCCAACTGACTAGTTGATCACAAGCCTAAACTTCTCCTGAGGTTTGGGGGAAATAGCAAGAGTGAGTCCATGTCGAACTCCACAAGTATAGCAACTAGATTGTATATATCCCACAATCTCATGATCAATGTGACA
>Ga0182004_10002123_pt1 | contig 15225 bp, 14 predicted proteins | sample Sormic07211540_1_FD_120479 | JGI IMG/M metagenome (GOLD analysis project Ga0182004, IMG submission 120479) | Endophyte microbial communities from Sorghum bicolor roots, Mead, Nebraska, USA - 072115-40_1 MetaG | ecosystem: Host-associated > Plants > Roots > Unclassified | place: USA: Nebraska...
ATGCTCTCCGTGTCGTCGTGGACTGCGAGAAGGACTGGTGGGACAGTCTGGAGTGGGATGGGTTGGATTTTGGCCACCACCCCTCCCTCTTCGCGCCGAGCCACTCATCATATTACAAGAAGCAGATGCTGAGAGGTGCAGTGCTTCGATGAGTAGCCAGCCTTGGGTGCTTGCTGCTGATCGCTTGCATCGTCCAGGTACATTCACATGAGCAACATACTTTCTCTGCTTTGTAATTTTTTTCACTCATTTATCTTTACTTTGTGTTCTAGTACTAATCATTTGTATATATCACCATCAACTATGTAGATTTGATGATGGGATTATCGAGGAGACGAGTGGAGCTGCTGCCTGCTTTCTGTCTCCTCGTGTTTGCTGGCCAAGCTATTGTCTTCAGTGTGTTTTCTCCATATAAACAATAATAAGTTGGTGTGTCTGCATGGTGCCATTGCATCTACCAAATTCAATCGGTGTGCTACTCTCTCTCTTATGTGTGCCTGAAATAAGAGGGTCTGATGGGGCTGTTGTGCTGTGTGTCAGTGTGTTTAAGCGTCCCCTAGAACCTACTTGGTACCATTTTTATGAGTGTGAATTATTATTTTTATTCCTAATAATATTGCGGAAAATATTTGTGAACAATGAACCTGACTGACTTGTTACCATTTCCACGAGTGTGAAATATTTATTTATCCTGTCCCTCATTCCTACACGTTCTGCTTGTGAACATATGCATTCGGCCAGCAGTTGCAGAAAATGTTAGCGTGTACTACCAAGTTTCGGGGCTAGGGCGCTAGGCGTCATTTGCAGTTGCAGAAAATGCTGCAGTTACTGTTGATATATGACAGTATTGAGTCACCCACTGGTCACAAATACATGCTTGTTTGTGTAACGCATCCTGATGAGATACATTTTTGTACATAGGCTCTGCCCCTCTGCTGCATCAAATGAATCTGGAAGGAAGATGTCCATTTTGTGTACATGATACCTAACCAATCTGTGATGTGCATATACCTATAATAATAAACACATTTGTGATCCAAATTAGGACGATCAAACAACCCAAGGCATCCAAACTAAACATTATTGGACCATTTTACAAGTTTCCATAATTATGTGTTTCCAATAATGTAAATAAAATTGCAGCATAACCTCTAATGAAAACATTAATGATGACCCTGAGCTAATTTGAGACATGCAAATAATAAAGAGCACAGAGTTACACATGATTCTATCTCTTTTTTTGCGAACAGGGGTTGAGCCCGTATTTCATTAAGACAAAAGGAGTTTACTTTTACAACCGATTGTTAGACCCACTACTAGATCATTTGCGAGTAGCAAGTGAAACATTAGCGGGGCTAACAACTCAAAACGAGGAAAAACCCAAAACTACTATACGGCGGTCGATTGTGCGACCAAGCCAACACCACCAATGGACTTCCAAAAGGAGGCTAGTGTAGAAAAACTGTTGTCGATCCACTGTGCACCTTCATCATGGATACGTTGTGCCATGGCCAAAGGAGTGGAACTCTCATTTCTGAAGATCCGCACGTTCCTCTCCTTCCATATCTCTTAGGAGACAAGGAGGACCAGAGAATCGAACTCCGCCGTTGTTGCTCCCGAAACTATAACCTGTGCTTTAGCCACCACTCTACCGGCTTACCAACACCCAAATCCACCAAGATGTGGTGGAGGTCGACGGCTTGAAAGACATGCAAGGCATGCAACCAAATTTCTTTGGTCACCACACAGCCTGAGAAGAGGTGAGTACCTGTCTCGGGTTCTTGACAACATAAGGCACAACAATCATCGTCTTGCAAACCATGTCGCTTACGCCTATCTGCAGTCCATAACCTGTTGTGCAAAGGAAACTAGAAAAATAGCTTCACTTTTGGTGGCGCTCTCATGTGCCAGAGCTCCTTGGCACCCAGCAGCTCGATCGGTCGAGCCCACGAAAAAGGGTCGGTAGGTAGAAGACATGGAGTACTCCCTCCGTCCCTTTTTAATTGTCGCTTGCGCTATCAAAAAACAACTACCGGGAATTATATATTAAACAATATTAATATTTATTATACATAATTAGTATCATTAGAAAGATCTTTAAATCTAGTTTTTTAACAAATTTATTTGGAGATACAAATGTTGCACGTATTTTCTATAAATCGAGTCAAACTTGTGGCACGCACACTAACGACGATAATTAAAAATGGACAAAGGGAGTAGTTTCCATCCCGTGATCATTTCTAGATGAAACGATCTGACTGCAAGGGATCTAGGGCGGTCTCCCAAACCAACAACCATGTCTTGATGTACTGACACAACACTAGGGTTGTCGTAGGCCCGACAATATCTCTAACCCATTACCGGTTGTGCAGAGCATCCCTAACCGACCGATCGCGCCCAGCTCTCGAGATGGCATTGTAGAGGAGCGGGACGAAGGAGCGCAATGGCCCAATGCTGAGCCATCGATCATGCCAGAATCTTGCGCTCATGCCATCCCCAAGCTGAACTGAACAAGAGGTGTCAAACATTGCTGCCGTGGACGGCTCCTGCTTGGCCGGTAGGCGAGCCCAACCCCTGTCAGGTTCGACACGACGCAGCCATTCCCACTGGAGGCGCAAAGCGTAGCCAAACGGCCGGAGGTCAATCATTCCAAGGCCCCCATTGGCCGTTGGCAAGCACACCGTCTTTCAGGCCAAGTTGCATTTGCCTCTAGAAACTGAATCCTGCCCGGTCCAAAGAACGCCCTTCTCCTCTTGTCTATCTAGCTGATCGCGCATTGGGAGAGACACGACGCGATGGCAACATGAACTGGTATGGCTGACAAGGTCACTTTCGTCAGCAGCGCGCGTCCCGTGCCCGTGAGGAGGCCCGACTTCCAGGTCGGTATTTTCACGGCCACTGCGTCGACAAGTGGCTGCTCCTCTGCTCGATGTAGTCTGTAAATGGACACCGGCACCCCAAGATACTTGCATGGAAAAGGAGTGATGCAGCACGGAAAGGCCTGCTGAACCAGTGCCATCTCTTCGGCAGAGCAACGGATTGGTGAAGCTTGACATTTGTCCATGTTAGTGACCAGCCCCGACGCTCCTACGAAGCACTCCCGAATTGCTCGGAGGCAGCGCAGATCGCGTGCTGATGGGGAGACGAACACCACCATGTCATCTTCATATAGCGACGCTCGTTGCTGCATAACCGAGCCCAGGAACCTGGAAAGGATTTGCTGACGATCAGCTTCGACGATCATAGAGTTGAGCACCTCCATAACTATGACGAAGAGCATTGGAGACATAGGATCTCCCTGACGTAGTCCACGAGCGAGCAAAATACGGTGCCCCGGCCGCCCATTGATCAGGGGCTTGGTGCTTGCTTGCTGAGGACAGCATGATGGACAACAAGTCAGTCCACCGCTGTGGAAAACCGATATGACGAAGCAGATCCAGCAAGAAAGGCCAAGCCACGGAGTCGAAAGCCTTGTTCAGGGCAAATGGAGAGAATCTTGTCCAGCTTGACAGAGAACCGAGAAGGAAGCCAGGAGATGCTAAAAAGACAGTGTACTTCTTGTTGAAGACTTAAAGACTGCAATCATCACTAGAAGCCTGGAGGATGCCCTTGATGATGAGGAGGTTGCTCCTATTCCAGTCGCTACTCCCAGCCTTGGCACTTCGTTTTGTGGCATCCCCCTTGAGGAGTTTGCTGATGGTGAGTTCGCTCAAGACTCTTAGATTTGGTCAATGATGAAGACATGCTTAGAAGTCTATGGATGCTGCCGGTGGGCGTGGGGCTCATGTCTTAATATATCTATATTTTCTTTTATGATGCTTTTGGCCTTGTTCTTGTTCTTGTATGGTGGCTGCGCCCCCATAAGCTACTCTCCTCTTTCTATCAACTGTTATAATGAATAATCGTGCTTGGAATATTTTGTGCCAGAACGTTCGTGGCATTAATGATAGTACTAAGTGGAATGCTATTAGAAACAAAATTGATGAAAGTGATGCTAATATCTTTTGTATACAAGAAACCAAAAGAGATTCTTTTGATTTGCGGTACATTAGAAAATTTGCTCCTAAGAGATTTGATGTTACGGCGTCAAGCCTTGCTGCGCAGGAAGTAGGGGGGAGAGAAGGGATCTCGAGCGCGGCGATTCTGGCGGCGTGTTGGCGCTGTGGCAGAGGCTGGTGGGCGAGAGGAACGTAGGCAAGGGCTGGGCGCCCATGGGAGATAAAATATCTCAATCCCAGGCTAGTTCTCATTGATCACAAATTGGATTCTTATACAATGCACTCTAACAGCCTGATGCTAAAAATAAGGACTCTAATAGGAAACCGACACAAACTCTAACTAGCCAACTCATATTTTCCTAACAAACTAAATCTTCTAATAGATCTCTATTAAATCTCTCCTGCCAGCTAGGCGACTGACTCAGCCACCTTGCTGCCTATTCCTCCTTTCATATGTAACACCAACCATAACATGTCTCCCCTCCTCCAGAAACAGCTCGTCCTCGAGCTGGAAGTCAGGATGAGCGGAGCGAAAATCAGTGACTGACTCCCAGGTGGCCTCAGAAGGTGGCAAACCTGCCCACTGGACCAGCACGTGCCAGTCCCCGCGCCGAAGGCTGGAGCACAATACACGTTCAGGACGCAGCAACGGTCGACCATGTCGAAGAGGGGGCAGCGCTGGAACCACCGACGGAGGGTCACCACGGAACGGTTTCAACACCCCAACGTGAAAGACATCATGGATCCTGGCGCTGTCAGGCAACTGAAGGCGATAGGCCACTTCACCAATACGTTCCAGAACTTGATATGGCCCAGCATATTTAGGCCCCACAGTTTACCATGACTGCCCGGCACAAGAGACTGGGTAGAACGATTAAGAAGACGCAAGAGCACCCAATCACCCACTGCAAACTCCAACGCACGATGATTAGCATCATAGAACCTGCGCGCATGCTCTTGAGCTTGAAGGAGACGGGTGCGGACTTCTTCCAGAAACTCATCCCGGTCAGCAAGAAGACCATCGACAGCAGCAGTTTGGGCACGTCCAGGCACATAAGGCGGCAACTCTGGCGGAGCACGACCATAAACCACAGTGAACGGCGACGTGCGAAGGGTTGAGTGGTAAGCTGTGTTGTAACAGAATTCTGCCCAAGGTAGCCAATCAAGCCAATCCCGAGGACGATCACCTGTGGGGCAACGAAGATACATAGCAATGGTCTTGTTCACAGCTTCAGATTGCCCATCAGTTTGTGGGTGAAAAGCTGTACTCATCTTTAACTGCACACCAGCTTGCCAAAAAAGATCTCGCCACACATTGCCAGTAAACACAGGGTCTCGATCACTGACAATTGAATCCGGAAAGCCATGAAGACGAACGACCTCTTGGAAGAAAGCACGGGCAACTAACGCCGCTGTATAAGGATGCCCCAAAGGAATGAAGTGGGTATATTTAGAGAATCTGTCCACGACAGTGAGTATAACACTTTTGCCATGGACTTTGGGAAGGGCCTCGACAAAATCCATAGCAATGTCAGCCCATACACGAGAGGGCACCGACAAGGGCTGTAAGAGGCCGGCGGGATGAAGGGCCTCCGTCTTATTGCGCTGGCACACGGAGCATGCCCGCACGAAATCCCGGACAACGCACCGATCATGCTCAACGAAGAACTCAGTGCGAAGGCGCTGCAAGGTTTTCTGAATCCCCTCATGAGCTCTGGTATGCGCCAGCTAAAGCACGTCATCAAGCACGGCCGAGGATGCTGGCACAAAGACGCGCCCCTTGTGCAGCAAGAGGCCGTCGCGGACTAGCCAATCATCAGTGCTCACACCCGTGGCCACCACATCGCGGCGTGCACGCAGTTCAGCATCATCTTCCAACTCCTGTCGCAGTGTCTCGAACAACTGGAATGTAGGAACAGACAGAGCTGCCATGGTTGGACCTGGGCCCTGCAGCGCTGCCAAAAGCGGGCGTCACCATCCCGACGAGACAAGGCATCAGCGGCAACATTGAAGCGTCCTGGCCCGTACTCAACCCGGAAATCATAGCCAATGAGTTTACTGATCCAGTGATGCTGAGGAATAGTGGACAGGCGCTGATCGAGAAGAAACTTGAGCGCATAATGATCCGTGCGCACCACAAAGCTCCGCCCCCACAGGTATGGCCGCCAGTGACGTACAGCCTGTGCCAGACCAATCAGCTCACGTTCATATGCCGCCACCTTCAGGTGCCGGGCCGCAAACAGCCGGCTAAAGAATGCAATGGGGCCTGCTCCTTGATGCAAAACAGCCCCAAATTCTGAACCTGATGCGTCACAATCCACCACAAACTCACAATTGAAATCCGGCAGATGAAGGACCGGAGCGGCGGACAGTGCAGATTTTAACGCCGTGAACGCCTCGTCGGCCGCTTCTATCCACAGGAACGCATTATTCCGCAGTAGGGCTGTGAGTGGCGCGGCAAGAGTCCCATAATCCTTGATAAATCGCCGATAATACCCTGCCAACCTGAGAAATCCCCGGAGGCCACGGGCTGACCGTGGCTGTGGCCATGATTGCACAGCCGAGACTTTGGAGACATCCATAGAAACACCATCGTGAGAAATCACATGTCCCAAGTACTGAACTGACGTCGCAGCGAAAGAACATTTGGATCTCTTAAGGTGCAGCTTGTGTGTGCGCAGAATTTCCAGGACTGCCCGCAGCTGCAAGAGATGCGCTGTCCACGTGGAGCTGTAGACGAGGATATCGTCAAAGAACACCAGCACGCAGCGACGAAGGAACGGCTTCAGAACCAGGTTCATAAGGGCCTGGAACATGGACGGCGCATTGGAGAGCCCAAATGGCATGACCAAAAACTCAAAATGGCCATGATGAGTGCGGAATGCGGTCTTGCGTATATCTTCAGGGTGAACCCGCACTTGATGATAACCTGACCGAAGGTCGAGCTTCGTGAAGAACTTAGCACCGTGAAGCTCATCAAGTAACTCCTCGACAACAGGAATAGGAAATTTGTCCTTGATAGTGACCGCATTGAGGGCGCGGTAGTCTACACAAAAACGCCATGAGCCGTCTTGCTTCTTGACTAGTAACACAGGTGCTGAAAACGGAGAAGTACTGGCACGGATGGTTCCTTGCTGCAACATCTCTTCACACTGTTTCTCTAGCTCATCTTTCTGGAGTTGGGGATATCGATAAGGGCACACCGCAACCGGATCAGTGGACGGCTTGAGGTGAATCCTGTGGTCACAAGCACGGGCTGGAGGCAGACCTGTGGGTGCTGAGAATACATCTGCATAGGACTCCAGCAGGCACTCGAGCAGGGCAGGCTCGGTCCCCTTGGCCGAGAATCCCCTAGCAGCGTGAAGACGTCCTGGCGAGGGAAGTGCTGAAGCCGGTGACCCGACGCCCCGCCACAGCACGCGACACCCTTGATAAGTAAAGGCCATGCAGAGGTTGTTGAAGTCCCACAGTATAGGGCCAAGCGAGCGGAGCCACGAGACACCCAGTACCATATCGTAGCAGTCCAGGGGAATCAAGTAACAGTCCACACTGAAAGCCTCATCACCGATATGAAGATCCACGTCACGGGCCAAGCCGCGACACAACACACGGTCCCCATTGGCCACGACGACATGAGCTCCACCGCTGTCCTGAAATTGAATGCCAGCGCGCCGAGCTGCAGCCCCACTGATGAAGATGTGCGTCGAGCCCGAATCGAGGAGGGCTGTCAGCTCATGTGTGCCCACCTGAACACGAAGCTGCATTGTATCCGTCGTCCTTATACCGGTGATCGCCGAGAGAGAAATCAGCGGCTTGTCAGGGTCGAACGCGGGATCTGCAGCCTGTGGAGCAGGCTCTTCAGCGTCGTCATCCGGTTCCTCGACAATATAATCAGAAACCTCCAGGAAGAACAGCCAGGAGCACTTCTATCCCCGGACATATGGTTCATCACAATTATAGCAGAGGCCTTGCTTCCGTCGCTCTGCCATCTCCTCCGGAGAGAGTCGCTTGAAAGCCTTGGGCGGGGTCGACGTAGACGACGAACGTGCTGCCGTGGTCGCCCCGGATGGAGCAGGAAGGGCGGGAGCACCAGATGGCGCTCCCGGTGGGCGACGCCGCTGCTGGCCAGGCAAGGCAAGCTGTGCCGGGGCGTTCCGGCGTTCGTAGGCGCGTGCCAAATGCATGGCACGCTGTAGGTCTTGGGGGTCATGAAGCTCCACATCGACGCGAATGTGGAGTGGCAACCCCCCTGTGAAGAGCTTTGCCTTTTGACCCGGTGACAGACGTCCTGCGTGTGCAGCACGGTCCTAGAACGCCTCCATGTATGCCTCCACCGTCGAGGTGAAGGGAAGGCGCGCCAAGTCCGATAGGTGGTTCGTGCTGAGGGGTGGGCCAAAACGTTGCTGGCACAGCGTGCGGAACTCCTCCCACTGTGGCCGTCCTGAGTCAAGCTTCGAGAACCAGATACCATTGCTGTGCCACTCCGGTCAGGTGATACGACGCGAGCCAGACCCGATCGGATCCTCCTTCCCATCGAAGGATGGGAAAATCAGCTTGTGATACTTGGGTACCACCAGGCCCTCCGGTTCCGGCAGCACATGCGGACGTGACGTCGGGGAGGCCAAGGGCGCGGAGGCCACCGGGATCGGCCCCCGCAGGATGGACTCCAGGGTGGGCACAGGGGACGAGGAGTGCGGGAAACAAATCTGATTGATTGGAATCCCGAACGGCCGACCTGTGGTCGGAGGCAGTGTGGATGCCGCCGGCGCCAATGGCAGTGAGGCCGAAGGCGTCGCAGTGGACAGCAACGCCGCCGGGGAAGCTGTTGCGGCCGACTCCAGGAGTGGGGGCGCCGAGAACGCGGGTAGGGCCAGCGTGGCGCCGCCTGCAGGCAGGGACGGCAGAGCGCGCGAGTCAATGGCGGAGACGCGTGTCGCCAAGTCCCCCAGGTGGAAGTTCATGACCGCCATCTGCGTCTGGAGGCCCTGGATGGCGGCAGTGAAGGCGTCGAGGGCGTCCGTAGGGATGGCCGTCATGGGAGGAGGTGGGGGCGCCGTGGGCGAAGCGGCAGTGAGGGCGCGACGGTGGAGGTGGTGGGCACGGCCGAGAACAGGGCAGCACCGGAGGTGGCCGGCGTAGCCGTCGATGCAGCCCCGGGAGTTGACATGGTCTCTGATACCAGGTTGTTACGGCGTCGAGCCTTGCTGCGCAGGAAGTAGGGGGAGAGAAGGGATCTCGAGCGCGGTGATTCTGGCGGCGTGTTGGCGCCGTGGCAGAGGCTGGTGGGCGAGAGGAACGTAGGCAAGGGCTGGGCGCCCAAGGGAGATAAAATATCTCAATCCCAGGCTAGTTCTCATTGATCACAAATTGGATTCTTATACAATGGACTCTAACAGCCTGATGCTAAAAATAAGGACTCTAATAGGAAACCGACACAAACTCTAACTAGCCAACTCATACTTTCCTAACAAACAAAATCTTCTAATAGATCTCTATTAAATCTCTCCTGCCAGCTAGGCGACTGACTCAGCCACCTTGCTGCCTATTCCTCCTTTCATATGTAACACCAACCATAAGTTTGATTTCTGTCCCTCTGAGGGTGCATCGGGGGGCATTCTAGTTTGTTGGGCCTCTTCCTTCTTCTCTGGGCAAGTTCAAGAAAAACACCCTTTTGCTATCAGGTTATCAATGACCTCATCTCATAATCTGGAAACTTGGACTCTTGTTGTTGTGTATGGGCCCTGTAGGCAGCCTGATAGAGACACCTTTGTTAACTGGCTGCATGGTTTATATATTGATGATGATGATCTCTGGGGGATTTTAATTTTTATAGAGCTGCTGAAAATAGGAATAGACCAGGAGGAAATTTCAACGACACCCTTATCTTCAATAATATTATCAGTCACCTTGGCCTCATTGAACTCCCCATCAAAGGTAGGAGTTACACTTGGAGTAATATGCAAAGCTCTCCTCTTCTAGAGCAGGTGGATTGGTATTTTACTTCTGTGGCCTGGACTATTCAGTTCCCCTGCTCTCTAGTGCTTCCTCTGGCTAGAATCACTTCTGACCACATCCCTTGCAAGGTTCAGATTGGAACTAGAATCCCAAAAGCAAATATATTCAGAGTTGAGAATTATTGGTTCAATTACCCTAGTTGCTTTGAGAAAATTTCAAACACTTGGTCCATGCCTACTAAATGCTACAATAGTGCTCATGTTGTTAGTGCCAAGTTTAAGCTTCTCAGAAGAATTCTGAAACAATGGGCCAAGAATCTTTCTCAGCTCTCAAAATTAATCTCAAATTGTAATGCCACCATTGCCTTCTTTGACAAGCTAGAGGATCTTAGAATATTGTTTTCTCATGAAGGGGCCTTTAGAAATATGCTCAAGAATCATATTAGAAATCTGCTTGCTATGCAAAACGCCTACTGGAGGAAAAGATTTACTCAGCGGTTGTTGCAATATGGTGATGAGAACACTAAATTTTTTCATGCCATGGCAACTGAACGTTACAGAAAGAATGTAATCAGTCAAATTGTTGACAGCAGTGGAAGAATGGTCTCTGATCATCAGGAGAAATGTGCTCTATTTTTTCAGGAATTCAAGAGAAGATTGGGTAGCTCAGTTGGCACTTCTATGTTGTTTGAATTAAATGAGATCATGCAGCCAGTCAGTAACTTGGACAACATCTGTCAATCTTTCAGCAGGGGCGAGATAGATGCTGTAATCTTGGGACTTCCTACAGACAAGGCTTGCCCAGACGGTTTCAACAACTTTTTCTTTAAGAAGTCCTGGCACATTATTAGAGAGGATATCTATAGACTCTGTAATGAATTTTACTCTCATGAAGCTGACCTCAAGAGTATCAACTCCTCATATATTACTCTTGTGCCTAAAAAGGATAACCCAGAGACTGTTAATGACTTTAGGCCAATCTCATTATTGAACACCTCCATGAAAATCCTCACTAAGCTGCTCTCCAATAGGCTCCAGCCTTTTGCTCTCAAGCTTGTGCATGAAAATCAATATGGTTTTATAAAGGGTAAAACGATCCAAGATTGTCTGGGTTGGTCGTTTGAGTACCCCCATCAGTGCCATCATTCAAGAAGAGAGATAATAATTCTTAAACTAGATTTTGAGAAGGCATTTGATTTGGTTGAGCATGCATCCATTCTTGAGATCCTTTCTGCCAAGGGTTTCAATTCTAGATGGATTAGATGGATCAAGGATATTCTCTCATCTGCCACTTCTTCTGTGTTGCTCAATGGGGTTGCTGGCAAGGAGTTTAAATGCAAAAGAGGGGTCAGGCAAGGTGATCCCCTCTCCCCTATCCTCTTTGCCATTGCTGCTGATCTTCTACAAAGTGTCATTAATCAAGAGTACATGCTGGGCAATCTCTCTCCTCCTTTCCGTCATCATCCTGACACTCCTTTTCCTATCATACAATATGCTGATGACACATTGTTGATTATGCAAGCATGTGAGAATCAGCTACTGCACCTAAAGGATATCCTGCAAGGGTTTGCCACATCTACAGGCCTAGTGGTCAATTTTCATAAATCTTGCATTGTACCTATTAACCTTGATCAAGTTAAGGCTTCTAGTCTTGCAAATTCTTTTGGATGTATGGTTGGCACTTTCCCATTTACATACCTAGGTTTACCCATGGGCCTTACTAAACCCCAAGTCAAGGACTATGCTCCTCTCATTTGTAGAATTGAAAAGAGAGTTTCTGCAAGCTCCCAGTTCTTGTCTTATGCGGGGAGACTACAGCTGGTTAACTCGGTCATTTCCTCCTTGCCTACATTCTACATGTGCACCTTGAAGCTTCCTGTTACAGTGATAGAGATCATTGATAAACATAGGAAGAACTGTCTTTGGAGAGGCAATGAGTTCAGGAAAAAGGGCTACAATTTAGCAGCTTGGGAGCTGGTCCAGAAACCTAAGCATAAAGGTGGCCTTGGAGTTATTAATCTCAGTATGCACAATGATGCATTGCTCCTGAAGCAATTGGATAAATTCTATAGAAAAGTGGATGTTCAGTGGGTGAATTTAATTTGGCAGAAATATTATCAGACTGAGGTCCCCCACCTTGCAAGAGAGAAAGGATCCTTCTGGTGGAAGGATATCCTCAGGCTCCATCTCAAGTATAGGGGTATTGCTTCTTGCATTCCTTATAAAGGAGACACTATCAGTTTCTGGGATGACCTTGTTAATGGCCATGTTTTCTCTCAAGTCTTCTCTGCCTTGTTTCAGTTTGCTAAAAATCCAAAAATCTCCCTTTGGAATTTGAGAAATTCTGAGGCTTTATTGGATTGCTTTAGAATCCCCATGACCAGGTTGGCTTACAATGAGTTTCTTCAGCTTCAGGATTTGTTGAATCAGCTTCCCTCAACATCTTATGATATGAAGGACATTTGGACATTCATTTGGGGGCAGCAAAGTTTCTCTCCAAGCAGATATTATCAATATCAGTTTTCATCCATAGTCCCCCCCAGAACTGTCACTTGGATCTGGAAATCAAAATGTGCACCTAAAATCAAGTTCTTTGCTTGGTTATTGTTAAATGACAGGCTGAACACACGTAATATGCTCAGAAGAAGGAATCAGTTTTTAGAAGAAGGATACTCTTGTGTGCTCTGTCAGAATGATATTGAAGAAACAATTGATCACCTCTTCTTTTTCTGTCCTGCTTCTACTGCACGATGGTTTGCTTTGGGGATTATTTGGGATAGCAATGCAGATATTCATGAAAGGCTTCATACTGCTAGACAAGAATTCTTGCAACCCTTCTTCATGGAAATTGTCATGATTGCAGCCTGGGGCATTTGGAATGAGCGTAATGCTTTCATCTTTAATAAAAAGGTTCCTAATTTCTCTTTATGGAAGGCTGCTTTTAAGAAGGTGATTCTTGATCATTTCTGTCGTATCAAGCCTGCACTTCATGAGTCAATTCGGCAGTGGCTTGATGCTGTTTAGTAGTTTGGCTGCTTAGCAATTTCTGTCTTCTAGTCTGTCAACTTCACCCCTCCCTGCCCTCCTTCATGCTGTTTTTTTTCTTCCTCTTTTTCTAACCCCTGGTTAGATTCCTCTGTGTTTTAGTTTGTAAGTTCCCTTGTACTTGCTGTTCTTTTAATATGACTGCCGGGGGGCTCTTTGCCCCACGGTTTTTGTTCAAAAAAAATGTCGACCTTGATCAACACAGAAGGTATCCGTCTTGTGTGCAACCATTTGCAAGTGAGGCTCACAGTCCTCAAGTTATCGTGAATGCATCTCCCTCTGATGAACGCGCTCTGATTATTCCACACAATGGTGTTGAGGAACGGCGCGAGTAGACGTGTCAGGCATTTGGAGAGCAGCTTGCTAAAACTGTGCATAAGACTTATCGGCCGATAATCCTTCAGCGTTGTTGGGTTCGAATTCTGGCGCAGCAGGACCATTAATGTATCATTGAGCAAATAGAAGCTCCTCCCATCCAGTGACCAGAGCTGGTTCATGGCATTAACTACCTGGACTTTGATTATCGGCCATGCCACCTTGTAGAATTACTACTACAGAAGAGGCCTTTGGACGATTGCCAAAATCGCCAATAGTCTCGACAAATTTGGTCCTCAAGATTAAAGGCACCTTTATCTCGGCCCGTAACACAAGCCGGGACTAAAGGGTCCTGCTCAACGGCTGCCTGTCAGGGTTGTCGGGGCAGGGACCCTTTAGTCCCGGCTCGTGTTACGGTCCGGGACTAAAGGTGTCCCATTAGTCCCGGGGCAAGCCACAAGCCGGGACTAAAGATTTTGCCCCGGTTTGTGCCTTGCCTCAGGACTAAGGGGACCGCTTTTAGTCTCTGTTCTTTCTTCAGCCCGGGATTAAAAGCCCACGCTATAAATCACGGTCACTTCTTCCTGGCTGAGACCGAGCCCATTCAAATTTCAATGAGCTGTTCTTGCTTGTTCTTGTTCTTGCCATTGCTAGTTCTTGCTTGTTCTTCATCTCCGGCGCCCATTGATGATCATCTTTGACGTCGCCATCGTTTCCCTCGGTCTAGGGGTAACTAACTTCATCCTCCCTTGTCATTTTCATGTTGTTTTTGTCTTTGTGATATCGTCGTCTTTTTCTGAGCTCAAATTTAATGGTTATAGTTTGAATCGACGTCACCGGTGCCCATTGGTGATCTTCATCGACTTCGCCATCGACTCTTCGTGTTTATAGATAACTAGCTTCATCCTCCAATGTAAAAAAAGTCTTAAATAATTAATTATTACATAATATCTTTACAACCCACTATCAAGTAGGCACAACAGTGAACCGCTTTTTGACATGTCATTACAATCCTTTTAATAATCACCTCAAATGTCCTCAATTTCGGCGCCATTGGCATTGTTGATGTTGAGCTCTAGGAACAGCTTTCTGATGTTGTCATGCAGGAGAAACAACGAGCTCCTTTGTAGCATCATCATGATGGCCTCGAGGTAGGAGATAGAGGAGACCTCGTGGGCGTGCTTGTCCATGACATGCTCGTATAGACCCATGTTCATACCACGGTAGCTGCAGTCGTCGTCGATGCCCCGTCGCCTACCTCCGTCCGGGGCTATCGATGGGGCATCGACGACGGCTGCAGCTGTTGCGGCATGAGCATGGGTCTATACGAGCACGTCATGGATGAGCACGCCCACGAGGTCTCCTCCATCACCTACCTCGAGGCCATCACGATGACGCTATAAAGGAGCTCACTATTTCTCTTTCTGGCGCTGCACGACAACATCAGGAAGCTGTTCTTGGAGCTCAACATCAACAATGCCAATAACGCTAAAATTGAAGATATGTAAGGTAATTATTAAAAGAATTGTAATGACATGTCAAAAAACGGTTCATTGTTGTGCCCACTTGATAGTGGGTTGTAAAGATATTATGTAATAATTAATTATTTGAGACTTTTTTATGATGTATTTAAATTAATATATGTTTAGTAGTGATTTATGAGCTCAAATTTTTTGTTAGTTTGAATTTATAGCTTAAAGCAGTAATATCCATAACTTAAATTAATGAGTATGGATATATAGTAGATATATAAAGAGTTTGAGCATGTAAAAAGAGTTTGAGCATAGAGGTCATCAAATTGACAAGTCTAGCTAAATTGGTATTATATATGCATAATTTAAGAAATGAGTATGGATATATAGTAGATGGCCACGAGGTCCTCAGTATGTCATCACCGAGATCCAAAGCGTCTG
>Ga0182004_10002124_pt1 | contig 15222 bp, 16 predicted proteins | sample Sormic07211540_1_FD_120479 | JGI IMG/M metagenome (GOLD analysis project Ga0182004, IMG submission 120479) | Endophyte microbial communities from Sorghum bicolor roots, Mead, Nebraska, USA - 072115-40_1 MetaG | ecosystem: Host-associated > Plants > Roots > Unclassified | place: USA: Nebraska...
ATAAAGCCGACTCTCACACTGAGAAGTTGCGCACAACATGCACCCTTCCATCCACCAAAAATATGCCAACTCTTACCCTGAGAGTTGCGCCTTAGCTTCCACCAAATAAGTATGCCAAACTCTGTTGACGAAAGCTAGTCGGCAGTCTACCTTGGGGTATACCCACGGTAGTAGTTTATCGGCAGACAGCTACGCAAGATACAAACTTGATGGTGACGCAAGACAGAGACAAGGTTTTTATCCAGGTTTGGCCGCCGTGTGGGCGTAATACCTACGTCCTGCATCTGATTGTATTGCTGTGGATTGAATTGGGTTGAGTTGAGTTGTCTACGGGGGGTCCCTTGCCTCTCTTTACATAGTCCAGAGGGTAGGGTTACAGATCTAGAAACTAATCCTAGTCGGTTACAATTGCCATAGATAACACGATATCAATTCCTATTCTAACCAACTAGAATCTTGCTTGATCTCCACGTCTTGTTTCCTTGCACGAAACTCCGAGTAGTTGGATCAAGCTTCGAACTGTCTCGTGATGGGCCAAGTCTCCTGGCCCAAGTCTAGCCGTAAGGGTATAAGGGTTTATACCCCCACAACTAGTCCCCGAGATCCATGTATTATGATGTAACACGCCGTCTTGAGCTTCTTCGACCAGCAAGGCTTGACATCTTCAATCAGGATGAAAGTCACCCAAACAGTTGCAACGGTCTTTTAACCAACTCAAAAGATAGTTGATCAACATTGACATTGAAGAAGCAGGTTGTTCGATGAATGCATGGTGCTCTTAATCAAAAAATATTTCTTTCCTGATGAAGTGTGCCCACTTTACTTTTCTGAAAAGTATGATCTTCAAAAAAAACAAGCATATTCACCGCTAGGTGAAGTGTGCCCACTTAGTCCCGGAGCCTGGTAGTAGATGACATAGGCACGTGGTGCCAGGGTCTTATAGTGAAAAAACCACATAGATAATCTGATATTGAGAAGCATCGCCAGATGCATCGTACTGATGTAGTCCACGAGCTTGTTTGAAGGCAAAGTATGAGCCTTGTAACAAGGTCTTTAAAAGTAAAACTATCCCCTCAATATATATGCGATCGAATTTACCAGTCCCCGAGCGTATCGTGTTTAACAAGCAGCACGATCCACAATCTTCAAATGAACCGGCTGGTCGACCAGTCCCTGAGCATATCATGCTCGGTGGTCGGTGTAGTCCCAGTCTACAAAGGGCTGGACGACCAGTCCCTGAGCATATCATGCTCGGTGGTCGGTGCAGTCCCCAGACTACAAAGGGCTGATCGACGAGTCCCCGAGCATGTCATTCTCGGTGGTCGGTACAGTCCCTAGACTACAAAGGGCTGGTCGACCAGTCCCCGAGCATATCATGCTTGGTGGTCGATACAGTCCCCAGACTTTCAAGCAAATCCAAACAAATTAATTACTTGGCTTTGAAAACATTTTTTCTCCTCATTGATTTGCGATGTGACGAGACACCCTGCTATCTTGTCAGTCTGTCGCATAAAAAGGGGTGCCTACTAACTGTACAGCCGCTCATCGCACGGACCAAGAAAGAAAACCAACAATCATTATAAAAAGGGCCACCGAATTTACTGCGATAGGACTTGAAAACTGAACTGCCACTACCGCCGCAAAGGCCGCCCACTTCCCCAAAATGTGGGTAGTGGAGGGGTTGGGATTCGTGTTATAAAGGGCCCGGTGGTGTTTCCTTGTTCTTTACCTAGCAGTTGCATACCAGCATCCCTTGCTGCCTCCTTCCTTCGTCTTCCTTAGAACCACCAATCCCCCGAGACCCAGTTCAAAACCTTCCGTGCAGAAGAAATGGCAAAGAGTGACTCAAAGAAAAGGGCCGAGATGATGGCCAAGGAGTGGAAGAAATCTTGGAGCACCACGAGGTCCCTCAACGATCTTGTCGAGATGGGGCTTCTACACGACTAGGAGCTCGGCGGCTGGAGGGCACCGGATGGGGAAAGCTACCCAGATCCCCGCGCCGATGAGATTGTCGTTTTTGCGGAATTTTTCAAGAGGGGATTTGGGGTGCCGGTTCACCCATTTGTTCAAGGGTTGCTTCTTTACTATGAGATCGGGATCTGCAATCTGCACCCGAACTCCATTCTGCTCGTGGCGACCTTCATTCATATCTGTGAGGCGTTTGTTGGAATTTAACCACATTTCAATCTTTTCTGTTATTTGTTCTGCTTGAGGAAGAAGGGAGCGGTTGGAGGCTCTAAGATTGCAGGTGGAGTATACCTCAATATTCGTGATGGAATGAAGAATTATTACCTTAGTTGCCCCTGGAACACCTTGCTCAATGAATGGTACAAGAGGTGGTTCTACATCAGGGAGGAGCCAGGCAGCGCCACATTTTGTGATGTCAGCTACATCCTAGAGAAGAGGACTAGCTGGACGGACCGGCCAGAGTATACTGGTCAGGTGTCAGAGCGGATGGATCTGATCGACTAGTCACGCCTGGATGGACCGGGAGTGGTCGGAATCTTTCTCCCCCGACGAGTTATGCCCTGTCAGAGAAGGGTGCATGCAGCGTATGAATACCGGGGCAGGCAAGATTCGACCAGACTGTACCGGGACAACTTGGAGAAGCCGAAGATCCAGCAAAGGAACAATGAGTTGTTCAACTTGGGAGATAGAGCTTTGTGCGAAGCGACAACTAGATGCACGTGTACAAACTGGGTCGACAAGCCCCCAAGGTAATTGAAGACCTTAGTTTATTTGTAATTTTGTAGAAAGCCACGCTCTAGTGCCAATGACTTGTCGCCTTTGTATTGCAGATTGGAGACATTGACCGGTCGTCGGTGTATGTGTCATTGGCGCCCGATATGGACCACCCAACTGGGGTGGACCCTTTGGTGAATAACGCTGCTCGGTGTTACCGATACACCAGCAGTGACGAGGATGAGAACCGTCCGACGCTGACCACTGATGACAGAGTGGCCGGCAAGAGGCCGATGGCTGTGGAACTGTCTCCTGCTAAGACGTCGCCAACAGGAGTAGCTCCAGGACCTGTGCCTGGCCAGGGGACCTCAGGAAGCCGAGCACTCAAGCACCGCTGACTTATTAGAGTCATCGACGACGACGAGGAGGAGGAAGAGGCGGCCCCAACCTTGGTCTGCAGACCTCGTAGCCGTCCGGACGTCGCCCGGGGCTGCGGTGGTCGGATTGCCGAAGACCCTGCCTACTGCGCACGTCGAGCAGGCGCGACCAGGCGGACCGGAGACCACGGCGGTAGCTGGGCGAGCCAGGAGGAGAGTCTTCACCGTAGCGCACCGAAGTTCAAATCCGTAGGTCTATTAATGAGAGTTTCTTTTTTCGTAAAGTTTGATTTCAATGTGGTAATTTTGGTTTGGATCTTCTTTGTAGTACTGTTTCGGATGTTGATCCCGGCAGTGTTTTGGGCTCAAGGACAACTGAGCCAGTAGCCGCCGAGCAGAACACCGCTAGGCAGACTAACCCAGAGCAGCCTGTGGCACAGCCCGCTGCTGCCCCTACGATGCATGTGGCCGATGAAGACCCAGCCCGAGACAGAGCCGAGGAGAGCGCCCCGACAAGGGGTGATGAGACCGTGGGGACTCCTCCCCTGAACAATGTGGCAGAGAGGGAAAACAGGGCTCCGTCCCCTACTCCGGTTGAAGAGTACAGGTCTTCATCTCCCGCTCTAGCGGAGGCTCCCCCGTAGGACGGCGCTCCTGACCGAGGTAAGGGTCCTATGATACCTGTTACTATGGTTGGGGGTAGCGCAGAGGGCGAGGAAGCTCAGGCGACCTCCGACGATGAAGTGGAGGAGATCTAGGCGCGTCCCCACGATGGCCACCAACACATCTATGTATGGCGCCAGCGTGGAGACCACTGGGCTGGTCACGAAGAGATCGCCGAGGTCGAGGAGGCGGAGAGGGTAGAGCGCACTGCCAAGCGCCTCGGTAGCGAAGTTAAGGTAAGTGGTCTCACATTTCATTGGAGTATATATGAATCATGGAGTGTTTACTGTGTAGCATGCCTGTAATCCGCAGGACGCAATGAAAACGGTGATGTACCAGAAAAGGTACATTGACCAAATTGAGGGCGTGGTCACCGAGAACAAGGGTCTGACCGCGGAAGTGGACTGCATTCGGTCAGAGGCCTAGAAGGAGGTGAAGGAGAAGGCAGCTCAGGAAGAGCGTGCGCTGGACCTGACTCGGCGACTAGCCAATAAGGACAATGAGAAAAGAAGTGAGTCAAGTTGTTGAGTAGTTGTAGTTAACTACGTGGTCGACTTTTGTGACAAACAGTTACCACTTCTGGTCTGGAGGAGGAAATTGAGCGCCTCTAGAAGGAAATGGACCAGCTCGACTAGGAGCGCGCGCGTGCGCTAGATAGCGAGCGTAAGGCTGGCGAGGAGCTGGCGACCAGGAACCGGGAGTTGGCTGGTAAGATTCATTTAAAATTTATCGACCACGGATTCTTTATTGGCATAACATGTTGTTGACTGCTTGCCTCCATTTTTGCATGAAACTAGTCGTAGTGATCAAGGCCAACAGTAAGAAGCACATCGAGGACCTGGTCAAAGACCGGGACTCATGGAAGGTGAACTGCATAAAGATTTGGAAGGGAGTCACCCCTGTGCTGGACCTGATCAGCCCAGAGCTCCCCGAGGACCAGCCACGCACGCCAAGGCGGACCCCGGTCGAAAAAGCGCAGCAAGCGTGGGGTTGGCTCGAACAGATCGTGAAGGACGCTGGGGAGTTCGCCGGAGCCCATGTCCTCAGCATGGTGAGCGCTCACTACACCCTGGTGGATCTGTCCCGGCGGGAGAGGGGATACCAGAAGAAGGTGGGTCTGAAGGAGGCAGATGACCTTCGCATCAACCTGCTAGACCTGTCATCAATGATGATCGATGACATAAACCTCTACGGGACGTCTATTCCCCCCGATCAGCCAGGATCAGATAGGTCAGTTAGGGAGTTGTCGGGGGCGTCGATTGCAGGAGATGGGTGGTTGACGCCTGCGTCTCGACCAGCCAGGCGCCGGTGGCCCTGACCCATTAGACAGCACAAGAGGCCCATGAAGGCGATCAACCCGACTAGGCTCTTTGCGTAGTATGTAGAGATAGACGAGAAACCACCCGGAGGGGTGTTTACTGTAAACTTTGTTTATAAAGTTTGTAATAAAGTCTGAAATTCTGAATTTAAGAACCATGGTTTTGAGCGATGTAATCAAGTTGTCCGAGTGATGTATCACTACATAAGTTGAGTATCCTTGAATGATTTCATTGTATGACTTGTCGAGGAAAAAATGTTGTTGTACTTGTCGAGAACTCTGCATATATAGAAATGTTTGGTGAAAGAAAAATAAATTTCATTATTACTCATCAGAAAAAAGATACAAGTAAGATGTACTAATACTTAGGGATAGAAATGCTGTAGTTTGTCGATATGCCAAGAATTAGGCAGACTTGTGCCGTCTGGGTAAGCTAGCCTGTAAGAGGTGGGACGGGTGACTTCGGCGACCATAAAGGTCCCTCCCTGGGCATAGATACCTTATGCATTCTGTAACACTCCTAATGTCAGCTTGCATGTTAACCATGAGCATTGCATCAACATAAGCATCAACAAACTCATCCATGAGCATCATACCATGATCACATGTCATCTTATGTGTGCACTAGGTGATTGAATTGCTTATGTGACTTGCTATGTGTGGGAGGAGTATATGACCAATGCATATAATTGCACATTGTCTCCCAAAATACTTTATTCATGTTTAGAATATCATTTTGAACAAAGTTTGCGTTGTAGTTTGAAATCTAGGCCGAACCAGACTTTGATCCTTTAAGCAATCTTGTAGAACTCGTGTAGCTCTATCCATTGGGACAAATCTGAGCCAAAACCATCGAGAGAGTCGCGAGTAAAACGTCGATGAAGTTTGAGTTTCAGTCACTGCGATCGGGAGTTTCAGACGCCAATTTAGTTTGGAGAGAACATCACCCGCCGCCGCGTGTCCGGCCACCTATCGGCTGTACGCCGTTGACGACCTCGCCTGTCAGCTCGGACGACGTCCTCAAGTCGCCACCAAGCCACCCCGTGCCTCAGACGCGTCGTCCACTCACCCAGAGCACCACATTTCCCTCCGCCATCGCCTCAGCGAGCTCCGCCGCACTTCGGCGAGCTCTCCCGGCCGCACCACCGCGTCCCGAGCCAAGCTGCTTCACCTAGAGCTCCGCCACTATGTCCTCTACCTCGACGTCCATCTCTTTTTCCTAGCCGAGCAACGGTGAGGTCACATTGCCAACTCCGTCGCGGACTCCACCTCGCCGGAGTTCGCAGAGATCACCGGCAATGTGGCCAGACCTCTCTGGTCCACCTCTGGACGTGATTCTTCTTCCTACTGCTTCCCCTTGCTTCACTCTTGCTCGTCTGCAACCCCTACTGAGTCGCCGTTGCCTCTGTTCACCGGCGTAACGCCGCGCAGCGCCGCCGCTCCGCCATCCTCGACGGCGAGCACACTAGAGTCTAGTAGAGCATGAGCCCAGTAGGTCAACGAGTTCGCCTTGATGTGAGGAACACGTAGATGCCCTCGGTTTCCCCGGAGAGCTCGCCATCGTCGAGATTCGCCGGCGACGTGCACTCCCCTGTCTCTGTGTCACTGTCGAGCGGGTCCCGCTGACCAGTGGGTCCCCCTGTCAGCCTCTGTCTCTCTCTCTCCCCCTAGTTCTGTTTTTGGCAGATTCAATGCTATTCTTGGAAAATTCATAACATGGGTTAGTTAGATCCAATTGGAGTGATTCCAATTTTGTTAGGTTCTTGAGTTAGTCTAGTTTTTATTAAAAATATGAAACATGCCATGTTTTGATAGAAACAAATAGTTATGATTTAATCTTTGGTAAAGAGAAGGTAATTATATCTTGAGATATATAAGTCCTATTGCCATGCAAATTTAGGAGATTGTTCTCTATGCTATGTGTAGGCTCTGATAAATTTATCATCATTTTTAGATGCATGTTGTTTAAGTGATAACTAATTCTTGATTAATTAGGAGTTTGTTATGGTTTTTTTATTAAATAGATTATAACTTCTTTTATGATGAAACTTTCAGAGTGATGTAATCATGTGTAAACAAAGCTATGAAAAATCTGCAATCTGTTGTTTGACACTTTTTGATAGGGTTTCACATTTATGCCTTTAATGTTATTGTTAGCTTGTCATTTTTGTATCTCACAATCTGCATGTGCAGGAGCCATGAAAATTTTACAGTAACCTTGTGGTAGCATAGATAGCTTGCTGTAATTTTATTAGAATTTTGAGAGCACTTGTACTACATGCTCATTAATTCACCCTAATGATCAAATAAATAGAAAAGGGGATGATAAAGATGAGTTTAAACCTTGCCATGATTTTTTATGGTAGTTCTTAGACATGTTCTAGCTACTGGTATTTTTGGTTTGAACCAATGTTACATTCTTGTTGTGTGCTAAAATATTATTTTTGCTATTTATGCCCTGTCTAGAGCACATTCTGCGTAGCTGATAGAAATTACTCAAGAACTGCTTGAAGATGAAGTTTGCTGGAAAACTTGTCTATAACAAACTTGTAGATAACTTACTTGTCTACCTTGTCTCCAAATTTCATAGCATCTGGCTGAGTAGTTTAAAAGTTGTGGTTGTTACAACAACTGTGAGGTGCTTGCTCTCTGGATTTTCCAGAGCAGCCAGAAGACTTCGTCTGTTTTAGTCTATTCCGGTTGGGAATCTTTCTATGATGTCTGAAGGTGAATTGTAGAAAATTTGTTAAGCTTTCCAGAAATTGCTTAGTTGCTTCCTTTGGCCACCTGATGACTAAGTTACAGCCAAAACGTGTGGATAGTTAATCTGTCCATGACACCAGTTGTGGTGTATGAGTAGCTAAGGTTGATTAGCTTGTCTAGTTAGCCACTCCACCAGAGAAGAAGTATACACTTTCTTGTTATTTCATGATCCTCTTAATCCTAGAAGATTACAATCATGTTTGCACCGTGCTTTATGTTCCTTTGGCTCCTCATCATGACATCATCATATGTGCATTCCCTATGTTTATCGCCTTGTCATGCATACATAGTTGTACCCAAGGGCGTGACGGTCCTAGAATTCGCACCACCCGAGCCGGAGGAGCAGCAGAGGGAGCCACCTCACGGAGAAGGAATTGAGGAGGAGGAGGATCTACCGGAGTGCCCCGACCACCGTCCTTCCACCTACGTCGAAGGCAAGCCCCGGAGCATTGTAAGACTCATACTATTTTTGTTATCATGTCCAGCAGTCAATTACTATGGTTATATATTGTTGCATTAAGTGTTAGGCATTGATATGACAACCTTGCTGCATAAAGACTACCTTGTCCACCATATATCTCACCTAAGTAGGACCAGGATAGAATTGATGCTTAGCCATGCTTAGCTCGGTAGAAGCCGGGTGATTTCCTGTCACCTGCGAGAGATAGCTGGATACTTGATCACGGTTGGCTATATTTGCTATCGTGGAGATAACCATGTGCTAATAATAAACTAGGATCGGGCGGAATGACGATAGTGAAGCAACAAGGCATGGAGGTCTGTGTCGTTTAAGGACCGATATGATGTACGTCCTCTTGTCATGTTGAACGCATGCCTAACACTTAGTTGGCCGGATAAGTCATTCTGACCGCGAAGCCTACGAGTGCATCTTCGGCCGGATACCCCGATCGGTTAAAGTGCGCACCCCGGTTGGTAGCAAGGATGTGCGAAGAGTCAATGGCGTAAGACCGAGGAGTCAGGTTAGAGTCCTGACCCTGGCAGATTGGCGGTCCCTAGGGGTGCGGCGCCGTACGGAGCCGCGAATTGGTCCAGAGTTGCACTAAAGGTGATCTGAGCTGCCCTTGCGAGGTATACTTGGGTGAGTGCTAGGAATACCCCTCCAGCTGGATAGGAATCGATTCGAATCGCCGTCTCTCCCGGATAGTGAGAACTTGACTCGAGCAGCAGCAACGTAGAATTCGCTAAATATACTTAATGGTTATGATGAGAATGATGATGGCTATGTGATAATCCAGATATGGTTATTATTGTGATGCTTAATACTCAAGTGTATGCTTAGAACAGGTGCTAATCTAGTGGATAGCTGTTTTAAGTAATAAACTTGCTGCTGAAAATGTTATAAATGTGTTACTCAAAACTAAGGCTTTTATGCAAAAATATGAGTCAAACCAGCCCACAAATATTAGCCTTGTATACTCCTTGGTGTCACTTTATTTCTGGTTTTTGACGGGTAAGTCTAGCTGAGTACATTCTCGTACTCAGGGTTTTTTTACCCTTGTTGCAGATGATGTCGTGTATCATGGCTACTGTGCAAACTGTCACCATCCGGCTACGGATGATGAGTAGATCTCGGGCAAGATCACCTCTTGTATTTTTGGTTGTGCTTTTGTTGGGATGATCATGGAACTGGCATGTAATTAAACTAAGTGTGCGTGTTGTTTCAAAACTACTTTGCTTCCGCTACTGAACCATGTTGTAATAACTTATTTGAACTCTGATGTGTATGTAAAACTATGTTCTGTGATGAATGTTTGTAATCTGTGATGGAGATGCTTGATCATGTACAGTCTTGGTTGTATGTTGGTTGAATCGAGATCTTTTGAGGTTTCGTCAGACTATCGGGTTTATATGGGTTCAAGTCCATTGGCTTGACTACTCTCGTGGTCGCTAATTCACTTGAATTCTTATAAATTGGACAGTTCTGTTACAGCTGGCATCAAAGCAAGATTAAGCATTTAACCATCATAGATGTATTTAAAAACAAATGTATTTGTTTTTCCCAAACTAATTGGCAAAATAGACTATACAAAGGGCTGTTTGAAAAATGTTTCAATAACATATACCATGCTAGTGGTCATACCCTTTATGCCCGCTTAAGGACTTCTAGGTGGCTAAGTATTACTAACAGGGGTTTTTCCTTTCGTCGTCCATATGGCATGTAATAATATGGATGTCACTTACTTAAGTGGTAATGTATGGATCATATACCTCTATGCCACGGTAAGCAATGTTTTTCTTTCGTTGTCCATACGGCGTGAAATTGTATGGATGCCACTTGCTTGAGTGGTAATGTATGGATCTATATGCCTCTATGCTATGGTAAGTGTGAGCTGTGAGAGCATGACCGTCCAACCATCGGTCTTGGGGAGTCTTAGCTGTGGTTACTAGAATATTTACATGTAGTACACATGTATATATGAAAGTACTTAATTGTGGGTAGTTGGTGCAACCGTGTATACATATTTGATATATATATGGGTGTACTTCACATGGGTAGTGTGCTGTGATATATGTTCAGGGATATATATCGGATTACTTGGCATGAATTTAGAAGAGTAGACTTTCATTTCTGCACATATACTCTTGTGGGGTTGGGTTGAAACGAATTTTCTGTAGGTACACTAACAGCGAAACGTGTAGACCGGGTAGTTACGTATAAAGAGAGCACGTATGTATGCCACCGACTATACCGCTAGAATTTTCCTTTCTAGGGACGGTAAGGACGTATGGAACGTGCATGCATCAGAATCATTCATGCATTCCTTTTTGCACTACTTAAATTCTTTAATTCTGAAACTTGTACCTAATTATCTTCTCTTGTAAGTAATATTCCCTTACTCAAATTGTGGTCTTTACTACAGATGGCAGCCCCACATGCATGTGAAACTTTTGTGGACATGTTTGGCACTCCTACTTTGTTGTGGAGGGTGCTAAGTTCAGTTGGATATGAGGAACCACCCCAGTATACTTGGACAGAGGTAGAGCATGCAGGATCTTTGTCTTGGGTAGATGTCCAAATTACAGTTCCTCCTTGTCCTAATAACCCGCAGTGGCTAGGATGGATAGTGGAGTCTGATGGTCAAACTTCTTGGGAGGGTGCCCAAGTAGGAGCCCTAGAAGTGCTGTTAGAAATATGCCAGGACTTTAGTGATGAGCTAATTAATGGCCCATCTGGATCTTTTACTAGAGTGAGTGTAACTCACACCTTTGTATCCCAGATAGGAATTGAGCCCCTGGAGATGAGAGAAACCATACTAGGGTATAGCTCTAGCCCCGCCATGAGTGCCATGCTGGCGGTACTCAAGCTGTACTATGTATGCCAAGACACGTATGTAGAAGCCATGCTAGCGCTTCAGCAAGCTCAAGTTGGGAAGCGCAAATTGCGCAAGCGTGTGCGTAAGCACCGCAAAGCCTTTAGTAATGCACAAACTGAAATTCAAAACTATCATACCGCTTTGCAAGCCCGCCGCAACCAAGTTGAAAATGCATTTGGAGAGCACAATGAAGCACAAGCCCGTATGATGCAAATGACTAGAGTGTGAGACAATGCTATGCGCTTGGCTAAAAATAGAGAAGCTGCTAGAGTTAGAGCCTTGTTCCAAGCTGAGGTTAGAGAGCAAGAGTTAATCCATAGGATTGCTGAGATGCAGTTAGATGTCCATCGCCTAAACAATGTCATAAATCCTATTCCACACCCTGTCCCTATTAATCATGAAGAGGACCCTAGTGAGGAAGATCAGGATGATGGCATAGTGTCCAATGATGAATCGGAGGAAGATCTGTAGTTTAGCAATGGTTTCCATATTTATGTACCAGTTTCCATCTCTTTATGTAATGGTCATGTAATCTGAATTTCCAGTTCAGACTCTATGAATTTGTCCAGGATGCCCTTCTTGTAAGACTTAATCGGTGACAATGACCTTGTGTAACCATATGCACTTGTATGGGATGCTCCATGTTTATGTTGAGCTTAAATAATTTCTAGTGATGTCTATAATCCCTGTGAAATCATGTGGTTGTGAATGATCGCAAGTGTAACCAATATCATGGATGATGTTCACTTGTTGTAATGGATTATTGTGCCCTGTATTATGTGGATTTATTTCAGTAAATTCCGTATGGCATCAATTGAAATTCATGGCAATTATTTCTGTCATCCTAAACGGTCACTTGGTATGCCTTGTGCAGATGGCTCACAATACTCATTCCGGCCACAATAAGGTGCCGCCACCACCACCTCCTCCCCCGCCTGTGCCTGCTGAGCTCCTCGCAACTCTTGTTGAGGGCCAGCAGATGCTAAATGAGGCTATGCAAACCATGGCACAGCAGAACCGGGGTGTTCGCCATACCCACCAAGGCGGAGAAGCGAATCAGTATAGCAATTTTCAAGGATTTTTAGCACACCAAGCCTCCAGTTTTCAAGAAGGCCTCTGAACCTCTGGAAGCCGATGAATGGCTCAACACTCTCGAGCAGAAGTTTCGCTTGTTGAGGGTGACTGAGGACTGAAGATGGAATATGCAGCACAACAGTTGGAAGGCAAAGCAGGTGTTTGGTGGAGCCATTATAGGGCCAGCTTGCCTACCAATGCTGTTGTAACCTGGGACTAGTTCAAATCTTCTTTCAGGGACACTTATATTCCGCAGGGCTTAATGACCATCAAGCATACCGAGTTCATGAACTTAACTTAGGGCACCAAAAGTTTGACCGAGTATCTTCATGCTTTCAATAATTTGTCTCGCTATGCTACTGAGTTTGTTGATACCGATGCTAAGAAGCTTGCTAGTATGAAGAGAGGACTTGGGCCCAAGCTGTCCAAGAATATGGCTGGTAACAAGAGTACCACCTTTAATGATTTTTTGAGTGATGCTTTGACTCAAGAGAACTCCAATGCTATTTATGCTGCATCCAAGAACCGCAAGAGGGCCTATGAAGCGGGTGCTTCGCAGTCTAAGGCTCCGGTGACAAGTAAGTCGGCCTATCACCCACCTAATGCGGTGACAAGGAACAGGCCACCATAGAAAAAGTCCAATGTGAAGAAGGGGGTTCGCAAGTCCTTCACATTTGCTCTTCCCATAGGTGCCACAGGTCAAGGGAGCACCAAAACTCCCCCTGATAACCGTCCCTGCTTCAACTGCAAATAGGTTGGTCATTGGGCAAGGGATTGCCCTTATCCTAAGAGGACTTCTGCAGCTGGGGTTAATAACCATACTAGCCGAGTGCAATATACCACCGCTGAAGAAATCCCCACAGGTGAAGTGGTTACTGCTGGTATGTTTCTTGTCAACCAACATCCTGCAGTTGTCTTGTTTGATTCCGGAGCTTCGCATTCATTTATGAGTCAAGCATTGGCATCTAAGCATGGGCAACATGTAGTTGATCTTGACCAGGGCAAATTTTGCATTAGTGCTGCTGGTAATCAAATCTCTACAAATCAGTTAGTGAGAGATGTACACATTGCCATTAAAGGGCGTAATTATTCAGCAAATCTGGTAATCTTGTCGGGCTTGGGGATAGATGTTATTCTGGGAATGAATTGGATGAGTAAGCATGGGGTGTTGATAGATACCTCAACAAGGGTAGTCATATTGAGGGAGCCTGATAGTAAAGAAGCTTTCTTAGTCCAACTTCCCAAAAATGACGACATCCGTCACGCTGCCAATGCTATCAGACCACTCACTGTGGCCGAGATTCCTGTAGTGTGTGAGTTTCCGGATGTCTTTCTTGAGGATCTGCCCGGGTTGCCTCGAGACAGAGACATAGAGTTTAAAATTGTTCTCATTTTGGGTACCGCACCTATCTCTAGAAGGCCATATCGAATGCCACCCAACGAATTGGTAGAGTTGAAGTAGCAATTGCAAGAACTCCTAGAGAAAGGTCTCATTCGGCCTAGTTCTTCTCCATGGGGTTGTCCGGCTCTCTTTGTCAAGAAGAAGGACAAGTCTATATGTATGTGTGTGGACTACCATCCGCTAAATGTCGTGACTGTCAAGAACAAGTATCCCCTGCCTCGTATTGATATTTTATTTCACCAGTTAGCCAAGGCTAAGGTAATCTCGAAGATTGATCTGAGATCCGGGTACCATCAAATCAAGATTCGTCCTAAAGACATTCCTAAAACGGCTTTCTCTACCAGGTATGGGTTGTATGAGTATCTAGTCATGTCCTTTGGTCTGACTAATGCCCGTGCTCATTTTATGTACCTGGTGAATTTGGTGTTCATGCCTGAACTAGATAAGTTTGTGGTGGTGTTCATCGATGACATATTGGTGTATTCTAAAAATGCCCAAGACCATGAGAAGCACCTTCTGATTGTACTCACTAGATTGTGAGAACACCATCTTTATGTCAAGTTCAGCAAGTGTGAGTCTGGCTGAAAAAAGTGCCTTTTCTAGGCCATATTTTATCCGAAGATGGTATTTCTGTTGACCCGTCAAAGGTACTTGCCCCTAGGTGTGTGGGTCCCTACCAAATCACTGAGAAGAGTGGCAAAGTGGCTTACAGGGTACAGCTACCCCTTGAGATGAGAGCTATTTTCCCTGTATTCCATGTGTCCCAACTTAAGAAATGCCTTCGTGTGCCCAAAGAGAGAGTAGAAACAAGCGGTCTTAAATTACAGTCAGATCTATCTTATGAAGAAAAGCCTGTGCAAGTTCTTGATGTCAAGGAAAGGGTTACTCGTGGGAGAGTAACTAAACTTTTTAGGGTGTTGTGGAACCATCAAAGTGAAAGAGATGCCACTTGGTAATGGGAAGACTATTTACAAGTAACTTAACCCTCCTTCTATGAAAAATGGTACATCTTTCAAATCTCGTGATGAGATTTTTGTAAGGGGGGAGAGCTGTAACACTCCTACTGTTAGCATGCATGTTAACCATGAGCATTGCATCAACATAAGCATCAACATACTCATCCATGAGCATCATACCATGATCACATGTCATCTTATGTGTGCACTAGGTGATTGAATTGCTTATGTGACTTGCTATGTGTGAGAGGAGTATATGACCAATGCATATAATTTCACATTGTCTCCCAAAATACTTTATTCATGTTTAGAATATCATGTTGAACAAAGTTTGTGTTGGAGGTTTCACCCAAAAATGCCCCTAAGTCATGGTTAGCCCTAGGTTGACCTAGTTGACCCCCTAAACCTCTTTTTAAAGATCTTTTATGAAACCAGTGTTAGAAACCTTGCATGTAAATGGAATCTAAAGGAAATTTGTAGTAAATTTTATAAGCTACAAAAGTTGTTTTGGTGCCTTTTCATGAAAATGCATGGAACTTGACCAAAAGTGGCCCACAAGCCAGAAACCAGTGCTATTTCCAACACTTAGTCGAATTTGGCTAAGTTTGGATTCTGCAATTTCGGGGTAGGGTACTTGGGAGCCAATCTTGTA
>Ga0182004_10002125_pt1 | contig 15220 bp, 11 predicted proteins | sample Sormic07211540_1_FD_120479 | JGI IMG/M metagenome (GOLD analysis project Ga0182004, IMG submission 120479) | Endophyte microbial communities from Sorghum bicolor roots, Mead, Nebraska, USA - 072115-40_1 MetaG | ecosystem: Host-associated > Plants > Roots > Unclassified | place: USA: Nebraska...
AGCAGACGGAGTCGGCGGCGTCGGACGGCGCCGCGGCGGGAAGCGGAGTGGCGGAGGCAAAGCCGGGCTGTGCCGGTGGGAAACCGAGCGACGGTGGGAGACGCGCCGCTCGAGGGTGGGTGGAGGCTAGAGAGGCGGCGGGAGACTGGCGCGCCGGGGCGGGCAGGGCGGCGGTGCCGGAGTGACTTTTTCGATTTTTGCCCTCGGATTCCTCTGGTGTTCGACGGGGCGGGTTCAGGATTCTCTGTTGCTGGAGTCACCTCATGACACGTAAACGTAATCCATTCTAGTGTCTTGGATCGAGATCAGACGGTCCAAATCAAAACAAGTGAGAAATGGACATCGGACAAATTGTGCTGGATCGAGATGACGCACGTGCAATTTTTACTTTGTTTTCAAACCCGTATCAAAAAGTTTTTTTTGGCTGACACATGAAGAGACACGACCACCTCACCTCCACCAACAAGAGTGGCGATCTACGTAAAAGAGTATATCTTCTTTACCTTCCCTTCAGTGTCAATCAAACCAAAACTAACAAGAAAGAAGCACAGTGCCATTTACGCATGCATGTAGATGGCCGTGCCTAGCACTCTTTTGGGAAGCCAATAACACAGTAACATACTCCCTCCTGCTCCATAAGAAAACATGTACAACTGGTTCCATCTCAAATTCCGTGCCAAAAATAACCCAATGGGAGGCCTAAGCAACACAGTGTTGCCTACTTTTTTTATATCAAAGATAAAACAGAGTAACATTGCGGTAACTTTTCTCGGTGTGCACTCATGCAAGCTATGAACTTTAGTGAAGAAAAATGAACAATCTTCTTGAGCAGAAGCACTATGGCTGGAAAACCGAATCAGTCTTTTGCGTCCATGATTCCACCTGATGTAACCTGGAAAACGTGCTACTGGTCAAGGGAAACAAGTTACATATATGTATCACATTGATGAATGATGATTTATATCATCTAAAACATTCAGTCATGGCAGTTAGCAGGTAATGTTTCACTATCACTAGAGTTTGCTTGCTATGCAGGTCTAAGCAAGGTAATTTTTAGCTAGATTTTACCAAGCTGAAAGTAAGGCGATCATTAGCACAAGCAGTAACACATGGACCATCAAAGCAAAAAAAAGGATATAGCTTCTCCTTCAGGAAGGTTAGGAGCATCGAAGATCTTGCAGACACGCTGCTCGCCTTTGCCTTTCCTCAGCATCAATCTGATGGTGGCAGCATGCGCCAACACATGGCCACCTGCTGGTTTCTTTGGATCAGTTATGAACATACCGCCACCTGGATCAGCAATCACTGGAGAACAAAAGGGAGACTGCTTAGTATTTGAAATTCATTGATCTATAAAATAAACTATTGGAATTGATACATATAACAAAGCCCACCTTGGTTGGTGATGTACACTGCAACATTGAACTCCTCAGCAATCTTGGTAAGGCGGGACAGCATCTGTGCCAGCTTTTGCTGCAATTTCACAGGGCATAAGCAAGCAGATAAAACAGCACCCTTCAACATTTTTACGAGGTGCCTACTACCATTGAAATGAATTGATGAGAATACCTGACGCTCTGCAAGTTCACCCCTGCCACTGAAATCAACACGGAATAGTGCAATCACAGAATCCACAATCTGTTTCCAGGACGATAGAAATACCATATGAGCACAGCTGAGATTATCAAAACTCAATGCACATTACAGTTTCATGCCTACCAGAAGCCTGAAAGGTTCTTCAGCCATCTTGGCAGCAAGGCCCAGGAGCAAGTTGTACTGGTGCTCATAGGTGTATGCACGAGCATATATGATCTAACCAGAAACAGACAAATTGAAACAGCCAATTTGGCCTGTTAATCATGAAATGAGCTAATACAAATGGGAAATATTAAATGCATGGAATTCATACATTGTCAAGAACAGCATTGGCATCCATCCCAAATCTCTCAGCAATTGGCACAATGCGTTCAGGTCGGCTGAAAGCCCATTAAGGAAACAATTTGGAGATGATAGGGATAAATATAAACTCTTGAGAGAAACAGCTTGACAAATTACTCATGAAATTCCAAAGATACAATGTTCCCTCAGTGTCAATGTAGGCAACCTTCCCATTCCCCCCATGCATGTGGATTGGAAGCTGCATTTTCATCAATCAGAAATAAGAAAGTAATTTTGTTGCTTCTTTGTTTCCTCACAAAATTTGATATGGGGGATGAACCTGAGTGGAGACACATAGGGTATGAGCCAACTGGGTCTTCCCTGACCTGCAAGACAACCAGATGTCATGTATTTCATATTAAAAAGCTAGAACTGAACTCAGAAATATAGTTACAAAAGCACATCATAAGTCAACATTCACTGTGACTAATTGGCCATTCTCAGTACATACTTAAGAATTTCTTTCATGTAAGAGGTTCGCGCGATTGTGTGTTCTATACAATGGCAAATTGTTCCCAGTCCCAGCAATAGTACACAACAAACAATTGTTTCATATACTGTTCAATTTAGAGAAAACAGAGATCCCACCTTAATTTCATTGCCATTAACGAATCACTTCACATCAAGAAATTGTGTTCGTGTGGTTAAGTTAGCAAAACAAAAGCATGATGATTAGAAACTATAAGATGCACTGCTAGTGCTAGCAATATCTCTGGAAGATGAGACAACAGAAAAAGGCAGTACAAGAGGGTTGGAAAGGTTGTATCATCGACCTAAATACACTAATACATAACTGAGCTAGGCCTAAATACATTTATTACAAGTGTGACCCCATATCATAGCATTCTATACACGTAATATGGCTCCTGCAGCAGAACTTCAGAGAAAAAAAGAAACAACAGGAACAAGAACATCAACATACCGGAACTCCCCGAATGCCTCTGTGATGCAAAGTGTTTCAATCCCTCCTTCAAAATTTAAACATGTCCATCTATTAGACTAATATGATGGCATGACTGATCACACAACAGATTTCAGATATATTACCGCCAAGCAGCTCATCAAGTGCCTGGCTCCCAGTTGTAATCCGAACAACAGACTTCCGCTTCAAATAAGCCAAAATAAATCAAACAGCCTTAAAGGACAATGCGTATGAGAAGTAATTAAAAGTGCTCAACCAGATTCAATAACTAATCAACCTTTGTCAGTTAGTTTACATACTACAAGCAGTCAAGCATTGGTTATCACTTATCAGACACACCAAACTGGTAAAAACCATGCAAAGATTAGTAGCTTAAATACAATTTTCTTACCTTGAGAAGGAGATCATTTCCTGTCATGAAACCCTGGTTCTGTGACAAACAAACGAGAAGAGAATTTCAAGATACCATATCATAGAGAACTGGTTGCATGGAAGTTTAGAAAGCAAAACAAACTTAAAGGATCAAACCAGAAGTTTTTCAGCTGCTTCGCAGATCTTATCAACTTTTGCTTCAGATAAACCTTTGATTCCTATAAGGTTCTGCAAGGTGATCCATAAATTAGAACAATAGCGATATGTTCAGAATATTGAACAAATGAAAGCAAGCATGCAAGTGCCACAAACAAGATATGAATTTAAGCACCGTGCAACAAGAATTCAGACAGACAGAACATAGATGTGGGTTTTGGGATTCAGAACCTTTTTGGTATGCATCATTAGGCCATTGCAAGTGTAAATCCCTGCATCCTGCAGCTTCTTCACGTCTCCTGCATTTATCCCCTGAGAAATCACTGTGCCAAAACAGATGCATGCACTACAGATTAGCTTGAATGCAGGATTTATATATGCTGAGAGCTCAAATTAATAGCATTGAACCACACAAATGGAAAATGCAACACAAGGTGAATCCTGTTTCCCAACAAAATATGAACCCGAGCCTAAAACCTAAAACCCTGAGAGCCCAAGTACAACGATAGCACACACTGATTAAAACAAACTAACAGCAGAACTTCCATCAAACGTGGGGAAAACTAAACCTCACCAATTTATGCCATAACGCATCACTAGCTTATTCCCAAAACTCTCGAAATTTTTGGGGGAATCAGAAGGGGCGCAAAACCCCACCACCCGCAAAAACCGACAAAAACCAAACAAAGGCCGAGACCAAGCTCAGATCACACCAACGTCAGTTCGAAAGCAGCACTAAGCCACCAATACGGACCGAAATTCCCGAATCCAGAAGTGAAACGGCTGCAGTCCGCCGTGCTCGGCGACTGGAGCATCGATCGATCAGGGTGGTCCACTGGTACGACACAATCACACAAACGGAAATAATAATTGCTAGAGAAAAGTATAACCACACAAAAGTCGCAGGATAGATTGAGCTAATTTCAAATTTCGCTGCACTTTGCTGATCATTTTGAGTGAAGTCGTGAACTCAAACCGAGGCTAAATTCAGACCAATCTATGCAGAAGCAACGGTAGCACACACTGATTAAAACGAACTAGCCGCAGGATTTCGAACAAACGTGGGGAAAACTAGAACCCCACGAACTCACACCACGATGCAACACTAGTTTATTCCCAAAACACTGGAAATTTTGGGGGAATCAGATGGGACGCAAAACCCCAACTACGCGCATGCACCCAACAAAAACAAACAAATCCCACGAACATCACTTCGAAGCGACACCAACTCGGACCGAAATTGGCGAACCCAAAAGCGAAACGTGAGAAGGCGGAAACGATCCGCCCGTCGCGGAAGCGACTGCAGTGCAGCATCGATCAGGGTGGCACGCAGGCAGGATAGGAAGCCGCGCGCGCGGAACAACAGCACGAACAAGTAATATGCGGCGGGAGGCGAGACGGGAGGGGGTGGGGGGAGGGCGCGACGTACGCTTGTCGATGGACTCGAAGCACTCCTCCTCGTCCTCGACCCTGTCGGCGTCTATGAGCTGGAGCTGCCCGCCCTCATCCGCGTGCTTGGACGGCGCCATGTGCGCGCGGTGCCTGCACTGCAGTAGCGCCTAGCGCGATCGGGAGACGGAGGAGGAGTTAAGCGCGAGCGCGGCGAGTGCGCTCTATGCGAACGGCGGCGAGAGTGAAGAGAGAGGAGCGGCGGCGCGTACCTGCGGCAGCAGGAGGAGGAGGAGAGGCGGTGGCCGCGAGGCTCGTGGGGTGGTGGGGGCTTGGTGGAGGAGGGGCAAAGCGGAGGCGGGCGAGAGACTGTTGGGGAGAGAGAGGGAAGAAGTGGCGTGTCGTGTCTCGTGTGCCGATGCGTGGGGTACTTGAAGGCTGGCTGACTGGCTACCCGGACCTTCTCGCTCTCGAACACCCAGCCCAGATTAGGATGGGCCGACACGATGAAGTGGACCTGGACTTTGAGGCCCATAGGAGGCTTCCATGCCGGCCTAGCCACAGTCAATTGAGCTTTGCAGTCGTTTGCTTTCTACCCTCCACTACGTATGCATGATCAGGCATGAATCAACTTGCTATGCAACACCATACCATGATGTTGAATTGAACTGTGTCGACATACGGGGGAAAAAAGTACCGAACTTTTTGCTATACAACCGAGACGAACTGTTTACTGTTTACATTTGCAGAATTTTTTTTTCCTATATGATGTATCTTCCATTGAGGCTAACGTGGCACGTTGGGCAAGGGCAAAAATTTCAGTTCTAAGTTCATAACGAGGACCAATATTCATCATTCTGCACCAAGCACTGCCTCTGTCTTGTATAATTCCTCATTCTTCCTGATCATTGCAGGAGCCATTATTTGCTGCGCCAGTAAAAGATTAAGTTATTTTGTACATGATCTATAAACCTGTATATGTATCACTTCTCCTTTCTGACCATTACACAGGTGATCACAACTTCGACCTGGGTGCCTCTGCCTCCCGCAACTCTGCATACATATCTGAAATTTCCTTTGCAAAGTACGTCTTGGCTTGCGGTCTTTTGACCTGCAGAAGTATTGGGGATGGGAGTATAAGTCATAGCCACTCAGCATTTCATCAGTTTGTAAATTTCCTCTAGAGTCACCAGTGGGGCTTGGGCCTACCTTGAATGTTGGGGTGAGGAGACCATTCTCCACTGTGAATGGCTCAGCAACAAGCCGAACAGCTTTAGCAAACTCAAAACCTCTTAGCTGGTACAACAGGGCACAGAAAATCAGTAAACGATCACAGTGCAATTGTTTCACTTGGATTGAGCATTATAATTTGCTACGTAGGTCAGAACAGAAGAGAGAAGAAACCTGCGCTTCCTTCCCAACAGAATCCATATCAGCCAGGACAGCAGCTCTTGCTCTAGGGTCTGCACAAAGCTGTCTCAAGTCTTCACACTACATGTTAGAAAAGGACAGTTTAGAGCATAAAAAAAACCTGTGTACATGTTGAGTTGCTTGAAGGTCTATCTGTGCTGAGTTCTACTTTGAGGGACAGTGGACAACATATCGACGAGAGGAACAGGTTACAGGCATGAAACACTCAAGGAATGTGCAAGTGGCAATAACACGGTACAGTTGGATAATATTTTATCTAGTGTGATCTATTGGGCGTCAAAATAGTTGAAAAGTAAACTGGCTCTTTAGGATGGAAACTAATAAAATTCCACCTGATCTACACTTCCTTTGGACGACAGGGCAAAGCTGAAAACAGAGGATTCAGTTTTCAGCAGACATGCACATGCTAAGAGGCAGTGGAAGAGACTGCCACAGTTCCATTCGATATATGGTTCAACATTTCGACCAAAGCATAAAATGGAAAACGAATACCAGTTTTCATAATTGTAAATTGGATCAGTGTCAGAACTACTTAGACATTTTTTGGGGGGGGCGAAATAAATAGATTGCAGACGTTATGATTAAAAAACTTTTACCTGGATTCCTTCAGATGCAGCCCAAGCCTTCAAAACCTCTGGTTCAACTGCAACAATACCAACTAAGAAAGAGTTTAAACTGTCACCTGCATCCAAAAGAAGAGATTTAGAACATGGATGGCCATAACTGATGATCATGTAGCCAACATAGAATCATAAATATTACCATATATAAAACATTGGGCAATGAACTTGCATTTGGCATAAACATTTTCAATCTTCTCTGGAGCTATGTATTCTCCTTGAGCTAACTTGAAAATGTTCTTTTTCCTAGAATCCAGGAAAAATGTAAGGCATTAGTAATATAGGAAGAAAAATAGCGAGATCAAACAGCGCCTAGGGAAAATGTATATCAACAATATAGCCAAGGAAAAGTGCTCAGCAAGAACACAAGTTCTGAATGGATAATGAGCTTTTGATTCCTTGGTCATTCAGTTGTACAGAAAAGCTGGCACGAGCAAAATGAAGGAATCTTCAATAATTCTGTTATTTTTTGGATGAGCTGCACCATTTCTATTTTCCAATTCAGTTATGTAGCTTTGCAAGGCTATATATGTTTAGCTTTGTCATTTGGATCTATTTGAATTACGCTACTAATATTATTGCTATTAATATGTTATCAAGTACATTATAATAGAAAATGTATGGACATGAAAGCAAAAAAAGAAAGTTTACAGCAAGTTTCGGTTTGTTCAATCAGACTTGTCTCATAAATTTCTCTCCTAATCAAAGAATTAGTTCAAACTTGGAACGTCACACCAGATAGTAGGTCTATTCTAGCCCTAGATTCAAAAGGCTGTAGAGATTATTTTATGACGATTTTAACGGATATTGTGTGGAGAGTCCAAGAGAACCAAAAATATAAATTGCAAATTATCGTGGCAATGAGAGCAAAATATTGTAATCTTAATTCCAAACAAAACAGTGCGCATTTTTACCTATCAATAATCTTTAAACGCCCTCCAGGTAGCCACAGACCTATGTCTCCAGTGTGCAACCAACCATCTTCATCAATGACTTCTTTTCTGTAGTTTTTTAAATGTATTTATTGATAAATTGCAGTTGAAGCTCATTCAGTACAAAAGTAAATTTAAGTGAAGGATAGAAATTTACGTTTGAACTTCATCTTTATAGTAACCATGGAATACTATAGGTCCTCTAACACAAATTTCTCCACGAGGATAAGGTTGATCTTCGGACGTATAATTCATTTCTGGGACATCCACAAGTTTCACCTCTGAAAATGGAAAGACAAAGGTCTACATTATGAAACTGTGAGAACAATGCAAAAGCACAAATGCATACCCAATTATTTTGAATATGGATGTCATTTGATTAGTGTCATGGGAAAGAATATTGACATCTTTCTTAAGAAACAGGCTGCTTTTATTCCAGAAAAATGACCCATTCAACATGGTGACTACAGGACCTTGCTAAATGGATGACCTCAAGCACGTTAGACTTAAAACTTAAAAACAACCCTTGAAAATGGGTGCAAGGCATAGAAACACTAATTTAGGATAAGTTTGTTCAATGCAACTAATCTCAGTGAACATTTATTGGATTTTCAAAGCACCACCATCAAGGCATCATCAATATAAGATAAGTAACACCCAAAAGTTTTTTAAAAAAACAAATAAAGGCCTACCAACTTTAGCATGGCTTCTCTATGAGTCCATGAATATTATTATTATTGAGTTGCATGCACCAACTAGTTCAACCCAAAAACTTAAGCTGATGGGGAGAGGTGGGCAATTCACTTATATTCCAACACTCCCCCCTCACGTGGAGGCTCCCTCAGGCCTCAGACGTGGAATAGGAGCGAGCAAAAATTATTTTATTTAATTGCGCTAACCAGGATTCGAACTCGAGACCTCTGGCTTTGATACCATATTGAGTTGCATGCACCAACCAGTTCAACCCAAAAACTTAAGCTGATGGGGAGAGGTGGGCAATTCACTTATATTCCAACAATTATATTATAAATTGAATTCATGGACAATATTTTCAACACAAGTGCAAGTTCCAAGCAAATTTATTATATCCTTGAAATTGAAACACAGCTTACCACAAGATGCAATCGGAGATCCAACATGACCAATTGATCTGTCACCAACATCCATTGCAGATATAATACAGGATGTCTCCGTCATTCCATAGCCTTCAAGAACTTCACCACCAAAGCATCTATAGAAATTTAAACAGTAATTGTCACTAAGCTAAGTTCCAAAAATCATCCAAGAGAGCTCAGAAGAAGACAACTTACATCCTCAGGAATTCCATGACATCTGCTGACAGTGGAGAGGCACCTGAACTCATAAGTCTCACTCGTCCACCAAGCCTAGCTTTTATTTTGTTAAATACCAACTTATCCCACACTGGGGATGGATTTTTCCCTGATAGCACAAAGTATAGAAGTGACTAAGTTATTAAGTGTTCAAGTTTCGAACAGTAGTCTGCAGTGACAATTTTTTGAAAACAGAGGAAGTATCTTACTTTTTTTTCTCAAACATGCAGGAGAGCTGCATATCTTATATTAAAGAGAGAAGAAAATGGTCTCTTCATGGACCTCACAAACAAACTCCACTAGAATTATCTTACTAGAAGCTACAGGAACATCGACCATTTTCTTCCATACAGATTGGGTCAGTGCTCTTGCTGGCCCTTTTGGGGGAAAAAATTGGGTCGAAGTTTCTGCGCAGTGAAAAAGGAAAAGAAACCTAGCTACCCAGGAGGTCTCCTTACCATTTAATTTACTAAGTTCTGCAAGTAAATTATCCATGTATGACTGATTGGTTGTATCAATACTATGCTTCACTATGGATGCAGAAGAAATTCTCATAACTGTTATCCAAAAAAACAAAAGTAAAGGCAACTAGTAGCATCCTGTTCTTACCATTAAGGATTGCTTGTCTCTTGACATTGTATGCAGTATGAAACAATTTTTCTTTCAGCCCACCAGACTCCTTCACAGCATTTGTAATTCTACACATCGAATAAGCAACTAGTAGTTAGTAGTATGAACAGAACTTATCACTTCACGAATTTATACTGAACATAGAATTTAGTGGCATAGTTTTATTACGCGGTATAAATTCTGTTATATAACCGGGGGACACTTGCGAATATTGTCGGTCTCAAAGCAGCCAGATCATCCATGAGCTTCAAATTATCCTGGGATTTAATGTCGTAAATAAGATGAAAGAGTCATAATGGTAGATTCGTAGGTAACACATTATGGGATGCAAGTACAGATGCATAACTTAGAAATGCCACATAAAATGTTTGCTTCATACAGACTAGCAAATAAACAGGAGATAACCATGCATGGGTATAGTTATCTGTTGTGGTGTCGAACAGGAAGTCCACAGAAGGAAAAGTTGATGGTGGGCGGAGCGTTACAGTGACCAACAAGGGGACATAACAACTGCTGAGTGAATTTAATAAATTGATAAAATATTTTAGATCCTTCACACTGCTCTACAGCTAGTCTCTGAATGTGAATTATCCAAAGCTTTAAAAAAGGCCATCCAAACAAAGAGCAACTCAAGTGCACAATGTGTATTTTGCAATAGATGATCATATTCCTACAACTACAGGCACCAACTTATAGATGAACCCTTAGTAGTTTAGTGTTAATTCTCAGAATGCACATCAAAATTGTTCTGTAGTTACATAGTTATATAGATACCATTCCAAATAAAGTTGAATCTGCATACCCCTTGGTAGAATCCAATGGCAACGCCACAGTGCAGCGCAGCAATCTGGTTAACCCTCTCGTAGATGTGAGCCAAAGGAAGATATGAGATATACCTGAGGAGAGTGATCCACAGAGTTATTGTCACAAATGTTAAGAGCTGATGTGAATTGGATAAGTTGATCAAGCACAAACAATTTTATTTGAGTGTATATGCAAAATACTAACACATCGGAGGGGTAAAACTTAATGTTCAGGCTTGATCCTGCTACATTTGCAATTAAGTTCTCATGAGAAAGAACAACTCCCTGGGAAAAAAATGATATCCAATATCAGAGATCTGAAATGTACAAGTAAAAGAACTTTGCTGATGAAGCAAAGAGCAATCAGAAGGATGGCCAATTTACCTTTGGCGTGCCAGTAGTGCCACTAGTGTAACAGATAGTGGCAACATCTTCAGGCTTTGGCGGACGAAAATGTTGAGGACTGATCTTTCCCTGAGTTGAAGAATTGAAGGATTAGAGCAAACAGGGGCGCACAATATATAGGAGCAAGTGGAAAAAAGAAGGTGATGTGCCCTTCTTTATTCAAAATTAAAACACCAATGACAATGTATTAACAACTTAAACATTCAAATTCCATAAACGAAAATTTTAATATGGAAATGCATACACATTTGTATATATGTAAAGTAAAGGTAATTTCCAGCTTGAGCATGCTATGTATGCCTATAAACATCAAATGCACGTATGTCTATAACCATCAAGGAGAACATTTGATCTGTAATCTCATGTGTACTTTGCATACAATGAGTAAAATGAGAACTACCCTAAAAAAACAAGTAAAACAAAAACAACTGACCTCTGCAGCCATACAGGCATGCAAATACAAAAATATCAGGTTAATCTGAACTGGAAGATTCAGTTTTGCATTATAAATAGATCTAACTTCCACACAACAAAGGATGGAAAAGAAATCATGGCATCCCATGTACAAAATCTAGGAACATAATATATAACATAAGTACATATGTGCTGGTTAGGTGTTAAATCACATCAACTTTATAAGGGCCAGACTCTTGAAGCACATAGGCAAGGAAAAAAACTAGAAGAAAACAGGGAACCAGAAGGACATGGGATACTATAGTTGAGTGCATCTACAAATCCGACTTAGGTCATTCCAGATTAATGAAAATGAAAATGGCTGCCATACAGTTGTATCAAAATTCCTTTAAGTTCAAGTACATTGAGAAATAAAGGTATCAACTTCAGTAAAATCATGCAGTTTATGAAGGCAACTTATGCCATGATAGATTTCATGTAGTGTTTGGAATAGTTAAAAGAAAAAAAAATCAATAAATCATCATGAGCAAAACTCAAGGATGAGCAAAGAAAAAAAAATCATGAGCACCTGGATGAGCAGCTTGGAGTAAGTTATGATTTCCACTCCAGTAGTTACTGGCGTTGATGGCATATTTGCATCGTCTCCACCAACTACCTAGACAAAATAAACTAGGAAAATTAAGGAGGAAAGGTCCTTGAATAATCATGACTGTTGCATTGTGTCTGTCAACAGTAAGCAGTCCAGACTTACCACTATAAGCCGAACACATGGCATTTGAGCTATAAAACTTAACAGCTGCAATCAAACGATAACCATGAGCAAAATAATAGTCGTAAGTTCGGTCTTCGTCTTCTAAATGTAGAATGACATAATACTATAATAATGTGAAGTTGAAAGCTAAATGGCATCAATAAACCAAAGTAGCTTTTTAAAATAAGAACAAAAGGTTTATTCTTTAAATATCAGGCCCCAGTATCCACAAGATTAACCATATCTTTCATGTATATGGGCCTGCAAAAAGGTTGGCATGCCTGCTTCTTGTACCATACTATACAATGTTTTTTATGCTAGAGAAACCTGTTATCAGAGTTATACCAGTACAAAAAAAAGAATGGCCCAAATCCCTGGAGCAGTTTCAGCAAATTTTATTTTAGGAACTAGTAATTGTCGAAAGTTGAAAGAGAGAGGTGACTAAAGCTCACAATGCTTAGAGTTTGAGGCACACAGAATATAACTTCCACCGCTGCGTGGTTCACAATGAATTGAACAGCATCTGGGCCTGAAAGTACAAATGTACAGTACAGAAAAACTGTCACTAGACAAATCGTAAATGAACAAGAGAACTATAGTATAGTCATTCTGTGTTGTGAACATACCGAGAGTGTCATAAAGTGGCACAGATACATATGAATATGCAGAACAAGCATGGTCAACTATAACCCACTCAGGTCTGTTTATAAAATACAGACCAATGCATGCACCCTGACTCCAAATAGAAATATGTTTGGCATAAGCTCAAATACACTCGGAGAAATCTGTTTTGTTAATAACAAAAGGATCGGTGCTTGTTCGGATCATGATGACTCACTTCACGAACTCCATGATAGATAAGACCAGAACCTACTGCAGTCCTGCTCGTGCTAGCTTCTCCGTATGTCATCCATTTGTAGCTACAACATTATTTGTCACTTGCACGAATCAGTCTGGATAAAAAGGACGCTGCAGGCAATAGCAAGGCATGTATTAGATAGCAAATCCTTACTCTCCAATTGTTCCATCTGTTCTGATTCTTGTTCCCAGGTATCTACAGTCTGTAAATGTCTCAACTGCGTACCTGCAAAGTTTGGGAAAATGTAACATTTTGCCTAAAAGATTAGTAGATTACGACGATTTTTCACGAAATAAGCAACAGAACTTCTCACAAAAGTTAGATGGAAAATAAAGAGATAAAAGGTCAGATTGAAGAGAGGTGATCCCAGCTTCTTACGTGAAATTATCATGCAGTGTTCCAATGTCTGGGGTGTCAGGATATCTACTTATCAACCTCAGAGGTGAATGCGCAGACCTGCGAGACAGAAACAGGAATCACGAACCGGCACAGGAGCCGCAGAACAACACTGTAGCTCATAATAACAACACGAAGTACGTACCGGTACACGTTCCACCTGCCAGTTTGCAATTTCTCAGGGAGAACGACACTGTAGCCCTGTGCTGAAAAGATTACGTAGAGTGGTCAGTAACAGTAATCTGTTTCTGAGGACACTATATGTTTCTGAAACTGGGACTGCACGTTGTTATCTAGGATGGGCGCACAATGCCAACTGCATGGTCAAACCAAACAAGCGCAAGTTGAAATGGAGCAGAGATAGGGTTGGTAGTGGCCACTGGCAAATGTGAAAGAACGGACGAACTGTGTATGGAACAGGTAGCAGCAATATCATATACATGTATCCTGAATTAGTACTTCAATTCTGGTTGTGGGCATGAATGTTAGTGATGATTGTTTAGTGTAGACTAGTGGCCTTGCTTGATGATATGATAATATACGAAGATACGGAGCTTTTCCGAAGGCAAAAGCATGTGTACTTTTTTTAAAAAAAAAAATTACCGGTACAGTATAAGCACTTAAACAAAAATGTTCACTCATAGTTTGTTGCGCCTTTCGTGACAGTCAACAGGGATGGGAAGGATACTATAGCCACTTAGGATGCATAGCATAGCAGCACAGTACTGCATAACAGAGGTCAGAGGCGCACAACTGACACTAAACTTGCCCAGACGCCTTAATAATAAGGAGTTTGACTTTTCATCATAAAAAAAAAAACAAAGAGTTTGACGAGATCCTGACGCTGACAGAGCACAGACATACTAGTAGATAGAGTAGAGTAATAAAAATAAATAAAGCGAAAACTCAATGTTGCAATCAGCCACACGCAACATCTACCTACGGATCCCCTAGCAGGAGCTAGCAACCCCTTCCCAATCCATTCGCGTATTCTCCGTCGTGAATCGTTGAGACGAAAGCTGAGCCGGTTCGCGGCGGACAGAACCGCAGGCGGCGTGGCGGAACGGAAGCTGACGGCAGGCGAGAAGGAACAGGGAAGGGAAGGGAAGGGGAGGGGAGGCAGAGCGACGCACCGTGGACGTACTCGGCGGCGGTGGGGTTGACGGCGAGGAGCGGCGTCGGGCGCTGGAGGTGCGCGGCGTCGTCCTCCATTGCGCGCGGTTGGTGGCTGCCCGGTGGGGAGTAGCGGCTCTGCGACGGGCGGATGGCGGATGGCTGTCGGTGGGGGCGGGGCGTTGGGAGTGGAGCAAGTTGATTTGGCTGAGACTCTCCTTGCTATTGGGGGACGGACTTGGGTTGCGTTACGTGGAGGGCAACCAGACGAGGAAGGAAGGAAGGGAGGGAGGACGGTGAGGAGCACAGCGGCCGCAAGCAGGCAAAGCCCAAGCAGAAGAAATGTATCTACTCGGATCTCCCCCTGTCTCACGATGAGGATGCCGGGAGGGAGAGGGACTAAAAATTTGTTTCCGGTTCGGGTGGCGTGGATTTCGTTTTGCGTTTCCGACGCTTTTTCTTTTTGGGAGCCGTTTGGACTTTGGAGAGCAGCAGACAGGGCGCTGAGATTAATACAATTCGCAACTAGTATCTTTTTACTGATGATGGAATGGTGGGAGATAATATTCTTATCTCTTTTTTTTTTTTGAGCAAGAGATAATATTCTTATCTGGATGGCGCTGCTTGCGTGGTTGTCGCCCGCCGCTGGCATGGGGATGATGGGCCGGTCCGGCACGCCAACCCAAAGCCTGTCGCCTACCGCTACCGGTGTGGAAGGAAACAAGTAGCGACGGGCCCGTCAAGTTGGTTGCCTGCCT
>Ga0182004_10002126_pt1 | contig 15216 bp, 9 predicted proteins | sample Sormic07211540_1_FD_120479 | JGI IMG/M metagenome (GOLD analysis project Ga0182004, IMG submission 120479) | Endophyte microbial communities from Sorghum bicolor roots, Mead, Nebraska, USA - 072115-40_1 MetaG | ecosystem: Host-associated > Plants > Roots > Unclassified | place: USA: Nebraska...
TATATATGCACGCACGTTTTCACTCGCACTAATTTGCTGCCGTGAACGTACCAAATTGAAGGATGGAGAAACTAGCCCAGACCACATCATGAGCCATATTAGTTTACTTTCAAAAAAGTTTACAAAATAGTAACAGTAGCATTTTCGTTTGTATTCAACAAATATTATCCAATCATGGACTAACTAGGCTCAAAAGATTTATCTCACAAATTACACTGTATAATTAATTATTTTTTTTATCTATATTTAGTGCTCCATACATGTGCCGTAAAGATTCGATACGATAAAAAATGTAAAAAAAATTTACAAAATATTTTGGGAACTAAACAAGGCCCTCTTGTTGTTATCCCTTGATCAGGAGGAAACCGCCCGGCATGGGTTGGACACGCTTGACGTGGAGCTAGCACCAAATGCATGCTGAAACGCCGCCGGGACACCGGCCGGTACACGGTTCCCCTGACGACTTCCTGTGTGCAGGGAACCTGGTTTTTGCTTGGGAGAGCCAAGAGCCAAACGCTACTGCGTGCTGCATGGATGATGCTAGCTCCGCTAGCCTGTCACGATGAGTACACAACAAAACCAGTCCATGCTATGGCAGCATGCATATGTCTAGAGCAGGGCTGCAGGGGTGTGAAGCTTCACGCTCTTTCCCGGCCAGTGTCACGAGTATGACATGTGCTTCCGTGTTCGGCGAAGAGAAGTATATAGCAGCCATATAACTGATTGAGTTGTGCATATATATCGTCTAGCGAAACTGTACGTATCTTTACACGTAATGTTTAGATAGATATAGACAGATGATCATGACACGCTGTACTAAATAAAGACAAATAAACTAACTATACTACGTATTTACACGTCGTCACAAACTGTGCCTCTTTTTCCCTTGGGTTATGCAAAGCTCCAACACACCAAAACAACCTCGCTTAAAGCCGAAGAAAAACCAGGTTTAGATTCTTACTCAAACAACCCTGGGGCCTAATTTTAGATGGACCCAAAATAAATGGTAAATTAGAGTATCTCCAATAGTTTTAAAATAACAACTTATAAATCAATGAGTTTTCTTAAAGTGGCTAAAAATGTTATAAGCATTTTTGTGTGGGTAACTGTTTCCAAAATCTCACAACAAATGCAATTTGCACCGGGAGTCCTAGGCTATATTCAAATCATATTAACTACATCTATACTTTCTTTCTCTTATACATTTACATTGAAAACCCTATCCTTAATCCTTATTATTCCCTACGTCCTTCAACCTCTAGATTGATCGTGCGCACATATATTTCTGCGCAATTGGATCGGTTTCTCCAAGTGCACTAAGATTAGGATTTGTTGGAGTGCGTGTTCTTAATCTTGTCAAAAAGTCAAGATTGGAACTGTGTTTTGGAAACTCTTAGAGATGTTGTTAGCACATTGAGCCTACCTTTCATGAAGAACCTTATAAGTTATATGCTTATAATAAGGTCCTTGCAACTTTATGAAATATCAACACATCACATCAATTTTGTGTTGACAATATGAGACAACGATAGAATTGGACCATGAGTGAAACAATAATCTAGTGTGGGCCAATGTGTTTAACATTCAGAAAATATGCACCTCCATCTTTTTTCAATTAGGCTAGCAACCTTGGCCGATCCGCTAGTAGATTCATCTCAAGGTACAATAATAGAAAATCAAGCTTCTTCCCTTCTAGTTTATCGAATCTATCCTTAAGTTTACTAAATTCATGTTGGAACTCCATGACTTTCTTCTTATGTTCAAGCAACTTAGCATAAGCACCATGCGTAAGAGGGGGATAAGAAGGGTTTATGTTAGCTTTTACCTCAGATGTAAATGTAGGAGTGGTTAAAACAATATCTTTGAAATGCTTGATGGTACCCCCACATATATATATATATATATATATATATATATATATAGAGTAGCTAAAAAGAATACAATTCAAATCAACATTGTACCTCTCATCTGATAGTTTGCAAAGATCCTATTGGTGTTGGTCAATCTTCGAAGACATGACGTTGTTGTCAAGATTATTTGGATCAGTTTAGTCATCATTCTTTTGTTCGGCCATCATAGTAGATTTCTTTGATTATGTCCCTAGTGGAGTCCTCAAAAAGTATGTTTATGTAGCATGGGTCACATAACGAGAGAACTTGAATGCTCAGGACATGTAATGCAGCAACCAACATCAAACTTTGTGAAAATAGCTTAGTCAGTTTCAGCATTAGCCGGTTTCAGCAAGAAGCACTATGAAGTTCCTCGAAAGCCTCTAGGAAAGACCCATCACACAGGTGCACTTAGAGTTGACTTTGGGCAAGGCCACCTAAATTGACCAAAATCTCATCGAGAGATGCATAGAACATCAAGTAATTGGGGTCAAAAGAGATTAGGGTTTGAAGGAGTAAAAAGTAGGATAGATTGGTTTTCTAGTCGATGGGATATCTTAGTCGGCCATGATCTCCTTGTATTTATGAGGAGAGGTTAGTATTGTCCATCAAGGGAAAGAAGATATTTTGCAAATCATATCAAAATACAACTTAATCTCTGATTGGGCTGCCCTTCGTAGGGTGAATCCTTCCATGAGCATAATTTCTTAATCCAGACTCCAAATTGGTCGTTCTATATATTTTTTTTCAATCATCTCAACAAGAACGAAATGGTGAAGTCTATTATCCAATTTGGAGAAATTTACAAAAACCAGTTCGAGCCAAATTATGCTCTATGGATCTTCCCAAAGTTGTATTTTCTTCATATGGACTCCAAATTAGATGTTCCATGTATGTTTCTCGATTGTATTGATGAGATGAACACAACGGTGGAGTCCATTATGAATTTCTACTAAGTCACTAAAACTAGCTAATAAGCCAGTTTCTGCCAGGAGATATAGGATAGCCTCTTTTTGACAATTTGGTTTTCAACAGTAGTGTAAATTAATTGCTCTCAGTTGAGTACCTAACAGTGGGGTCAACTAAGCACTTAGATTAGCATAATTATAGCGCATTTAACTGCCTAGCTGATTCCCTTAATCACTCAAGGGCCACACCCTGTTGTGCGCTTGCATGCCCACACCAGAATGCAAGGATAGCCCATTGGGCCTAAGACAACCCACTTCCTATGTGACAGCGATGCCTCGGAGAATGCCTTGAGGCAGGCCTATAATCAAGCCGTACACCTAGGGCTTGGAAGTTCCCCAGCGTCCTTGGCCTCGAACGGTCGTGGCTGACCAAGGAAGGTTAGGAATCGTGGGCTCCCATGATGCCATAGCGAATCTTCAAACATGCTCCGACAAAGGCTTAGAGCTCGATAGAGCCATGGGCTTTAGGCCTTACTAGTAGGCCTAAGCAAAAAAGCCCGAGATCAAAGTCTAAACACAATTGAGATCGAACAAACCAAAAAATCAATCATTGGTCCTTTGTTCAGTTGTGAGCTGCTGATAATTGATCAGTATATCAGTGTATTTGGTCTTGTAGTTTGGATAACCAATATACCCAAAGAGGCACCAGTCCAGTAGAATTAGCCGCCCAACCAAAGCCCATAAGCCAAATGCTAGCTCTTATATTTAAGCACACATTGGTTCACTTGAGAGTCAAATAATGTTTTTTTGGTAAAGGCAACACTGACAAAAAAGGAATGGCTACATGGCACGAAACGGAAAGAGAATCAATAATTTACTATTTTGTTTGGTTCAGGTGTGGCAATCGAAAAGCAACTTTCTTTCAATGTTCACGCAAGCATGGGTGGTTACCGTCCACGATCGGGGCATGATCAACATGCTAAAGGTCTATATCTACTCTCATGTGTTCTAACTACAACACACGTGAAGCAAACAATAACTAATGTAATCAAGTAGCAGTGTGATTGGATCACGCTACAAAATAAGCCAACCAAATATGAGACACACGCCTCGTGCTAGTAGAGCTATCAGACAAGCGGTCAAGCGTTATCATTGGTCAACAGGGGATCACAGTTGTCAACCCCAAAACTCTATCTGGGTGGCATGATGGTGTTGCGTGCTGCATACTTGTGAATGGAGGCAGACATCGATGATGACAGTAACCATATGAGCCTTCAACCACCACCTACCATGCATGCATCCTAACTGCTGGATCTAGAAAAAGGTATAGGGAAAAGTACGACTAGAAGGAGTTTCATTTCTGGGTACTCTCGATAGGGTCTAGGGTGTGACACAATGTAACAAAGGGAGGAACATGCCTTTGTATGAGGAAGAAGATGGGCATGCAAGTCCCTCTATTAGTCACTCCTACACCCACCCAACTCTTTTGGCGTACGACGGATGCCATGGAAGAGGATGAACTCAGGTGAGACACAATGGCTTCTTTCGGCTCTGACAATTGACTCTAGGCTCCTGTAGGTAGTGTTAGGGACGGGGATGGAAACAGTGTTAGGTACCTCCAACAACCCAAAGGGATGCAAAACCCTAGCGCTCCCTTGCTAACCAAAGGGAGCTTTCTAGAACCCATGCTCCTTGTATTCCTCTCGCCTTCCGAAATATAAGGCATGACACTGGCTCTCATAGAGGAGGACGAATCCTAGAAAACCCTAGATCAGGACTAGCTAGCGTTCTGCTATCGCCTTTCTTCCATTGCAATAACTCGTTTGAGTATTTTAACATAAAGAACTCACTGATGGACTTAGGGCTTAGATGCCAGAACTAGAGTAGATCCTTTTGTGTCTTGAGTGCTAAACCTCCGAAGTCTCACGCATGGACCCATCGACCGATCTATTAATCACTTACCTTGTTACAAATCCACGGCACTCTCCGAATCAAGGAAGCAAACAACACCTAAGGAAAACATTTCTAATGTTTACACATTTGACAAATTTCATGTAACTATAGTAACCAACTTAAGGTCCTCTAAGCAAATATATGGTTCCTCCTTAGATAGTTATTAGACCTTGTTTACTTCCACCCAAAATCCAAAAACTTTTCAAGATTCTCCGTCACGTCGAATCTTTAGACGCATGCATGGAGTATTAAATAAAAACTAATTGCACAGTTTGGTCGAAATTTACGAGACGAATCTTTTGAGTCTAGTTAGTCTATGATTGGACAATAATTACCACAAACAAACGAAAGTGCTACAGTGTCGCGAAAAAATTTCGGGAAGGAACTCAACAAGGCCTTAGGTGATCTAACTTTTTTTTATTTCCAGGACTAGAAAATGCTGCAGCACTACGGAGACCTGAATGAAAATATAGGGAATTTAGATGGTGGCAAGTGCAAAAGGAGAAAGTAGAGACGGCCGTTACCTCGACCAATCCCCTCACGCCGAACTCACCTCTCTCCTTAACCATGGTTATTTGTTAACCCGCCTCTCTTAACCCCTCTCTAACCCATCCTTCACCCCTACTTGAGGCGCATCATCCCTGCGCACGAACACACAGACACTGCCCAGACGCCAGCAACGATTGAAGAAGTGTGGGTGGGAGCTGGGAAGCAGAGGCGGCCAGTGCGGGCGCCGGGAGGTGGGGCTGTGCTGCCAGCAACCGAAAGTTGGTGGCGCGGCGCCCGGCCGTCGGACAGGGACTGGTGGTGCTGCCTTCTCGGAGTGCGGCAGCGGCGGCGCCGGAGCAGTGCCAGATCTGCGACTCCGGCGGCGCAATCCACCAATCCCTGGGCTCAGCATTGGATCAGGTACGGCTGGGGATCCCCTTCTCGACTTTCCTGGGGTTGTCCGTTTTTGCTGGTGTTCATTTCACCAATTCTGCCGAGTCTATGTATTTTTCTTCCCATTTTTGGTTTGTTTTTAATAGCCGGGAGAGCAAAAGGTTGCATTTTTTTTTGAAAGGAAAAGGTGGTATATTTAGCAGGAAATAAATAAATATTCTTTCTTGCACATAGATGCAGCACTGCTCCATTTCTAGTAGTTTCCGCAACAATTCCACTAAGTTCTCTCAACTTGGATGCCCGATTGCACAGCATGGTGAATCAATGGTAGCTTAGTCATTCTGGTGCTAGTCTTCTACCTCTTGACGCTATACCATTAGGCGTTTGCTTCTTCATCTGCTTTTTACAGAAGCGGATCTGTGTCGATCGAGCTCTGGAGCAGAATTTGTGCCTGTGCAGAGCTGCCGCCGTAGTGAGATTTAGCTCGTTCCTGTAGTAAAAGGACCACCTTTGACAATTGCTTACTAACCCTTCTGGATGAGATGCGATGAGGTGGCTGATGCATTCATCTACCAGGAAGAACTGAGATGTGGGGTTTCCAGATTGCTTGGTTTTGGTTGCCTTGTGGAATTTAGTGGCATGCCCGGATCTCAGCAGTTGACAGAGGTTCGGGGTAGTAAGCCAACATAGGTGCTACACTGCTTTTGGTGGAAGAGTGAAGAGGGGACAGCTCGAATCTGAAATGATACACCTGTAGAAGATGCATCTTTCTTCCATATTATAGCTTCAACATGTACATTTAAAAAACCACCTAATGGTCAACAATTATATGGAAAGTGGTAGTCCACTCCTTGTGTGTGTCAACTTTTCCTTAACAAATGTGGATGCTTACTTTAACCATGTGAAGTGTTGGGGTTTATTGATTGCATGACTGCTTGAGTGTATCACGAGGAAGCTTCCTTATCTTTCACAGTCCATGTAGAACAGGAATGGTGCTAGAGTGGATTGTGTGTCATGGGGAGAATCATTGTTGTCTTGTTTTGATGCTTGTTAGTTGTTAGTTTCTTCTCTCTTTGGATTATGATGATAACCTCCTCTAATTCTTTCTGTTCTTGCAGGATCTAACAATCCACAAGCAAGCTTGCCCAGTCTCATAAGTAACAGCTACCTGCTGTAGGAGGGTTGCTGCTATCTGCCCGTCTTCACCTTGTGGTGCTGTCTAGCAAGTTGTACAAGATGTCTGTCATCGCCTGATGATCTCTGCTGTGACATCTCTCTCTCACTCCTGCTGAATTCGGCGGGTGTAGAAGGAAACAAGAGAGGAGCAAGAAAGGCCGGATTCTGGCAGTTTCCTCTACTACATCAGCCTCAACTCCTCTTTCACTTTCCACCATGCCTCGCAACTTGGAGAGCCCAGTGCAGACCCAGATGGCAGTCTCAGCCTTGGATCGAGCTCTTAGCAGTGAGTACCCTACCAAAAGCAGAAGCGAGACCAAGGTTGGCGGATGGAAACGTGTTTTTGTTCAAACTGACACTGGTTGTGTCCTGGCTATTCAATTGGATCGTGGTGACAATGCACACACGGTCAAAAGAAGGCTGCAGGTAGCCCTAAACTTTCCCACTGATGAGAGGTCACTGACATTAGGCGATCGTGTTCTGAAAAATGATCTCAGCACCATTAGAAATGATTCCCCGTTGCTTCTCACCAAGACTTTCATGCATCGAAGTTCCTCCACACCATGCTTGTCTCCTAGAGGCAAGGATCTCCAACAGCAAAAAGATAAGGGTTGTCCAATTGAGCTGTTAGTATGCCCGAGCCGCTGTTCTCGAACAAGGCAGCTCGTGAAGGATGTTGCTAGGGCAATCAGGAAAGGTGTGGATCCAGTACCTATCAAAAGTGGGCTTGGTGGTGCCTACTATTTCAAGAACAGCAAAGGTGAGAATGCAGCAATTGTGAAGCCAAATGATGAGGAGCCTTTTGCACCCAACAACCCAAAAGGTTTTATAGGGAAATCCCTTGGACAGCCAGGCCTCAAAAGATCGGTTCGAATTGGTGAGACTGGTTTCAGAGAGGTTGCTGCTTACCTTCTGGACCATGATAACTCTGCTAATGTCCCTCCGACGCTACTTGTTAAGATTTCTCATCCTGTGTTTCATATGAATGAAGGCGCCAACTGTGCTAACAAAAATATTGCTGATGGTAGCACTCAAGCTGTTAGCAAGATTGCATCATTTCAGCAGTTCATTCCTCATGATTTTGATGCCAGTGATCATGGCACCTCAAGCTTTCCTGTTTCTGCTGTCCATAGGATTGGTATTCTTGACATCAGGATCTTCAACACTGATAGACATGCTGGAAATCTTCTGGTAAGGAAGCAAACTGGAGCAGGAAAATTTGGGAATCAGACTGAACTTATTCCTATTGATCATGGTCTCTGCCTTCCAGAGTGTTTGGAGGATCCTTATTTTGAATGGATCCACTGGCCTCAGGCATCAGTCCCATTCTCTGAGGATGAGCTCGAGTACATAGCAAATCTTGATCCAGTAAAAGATGCTGACATGCTGCGGATGGAGTTGCCTATGATCCGTGAAGCATGCCTCAGAGTACTAATACTCTCAACCATATTTCTGAAAGAAGCCACAGCATTTGGTCTGTGCCTTGCAGAGATTGGGGAGATGATGAGCAGGGAATTTACTGGGATGGAAGATCAGCCAAGTGAGTTAGAGTTTGTCTGCATGGAGGCAAGGAGGCTAGCAGCAGAGCAAGAAGACAGTTCCACAGAACATGACTCTGGTGAGGAGGATTTAACTCAGTTTGAACTTGACAGCGAAGATCATGAAATGCTAAAAGAACCATCAGCCCACCAGTTTGAATTTAAGACAAGAAACTCCAGAAACCAACTGTCCAAATTGGATGAAGCCGATGAAGAAGAGGAGGAAGAAGAGGAAGATGATACTGAGGAGGTAGAAAGCAATGCCGGAAAGTTAGCTCGCCCTAAGCCTGTCAATAAGTGGCTTGCTAACATTTCAAAGCTGTCGACCTCACTGAAGGGTGTCAATCTAACAGACAAAACCCAGCGTCAACTGTCTGCTGGTCCTAAGTTTGTGGATCCTGCGAATACTTCTAAGAGCAACAGCAACGATACGGGCTCTCAACTTTGTAACTGGGGAAGTGCAAATGATATGCTCCCTACAAGTGTGAGCTTCGTCAAGCTGGCTGACATGAAACCTGAGACATGGGGCCTGTTCCTCGAGAAGTTCCAGGAGCTCCTGCCTGAGACATTCCGCTCCCGAAAGTGCAGTGTCACAGCACAAAGGGCAAAGCAGAGGCTTGGCACTTCTTGCCAGTTTTGAGTTAGCACAGGACAGGAGTAGAGAGGTGAGCACCTGTTCGGCTGTTGCTGTTTGATGTGGCTTTCATGCAGGTTTTGAGGTCTGCAGTTCTCGAATAAAGCCATCCTTCACAGGATTGCAGTTTGCAACAGGATTTGAGTGATTGAGCGCCTGAACCTGAGGTCCATGCTGATATGATGGCCTCGCTCTGTAAATATTTTTTCCCTTTTTTCTTCCCCTTTTCTAGCTAGGCTGCTAGACATGAGTTGCTTGAAAGAAGTTGGGATGCAATGTCTGCCTGTTTCTGGCCACCCGACTCTTCCACTCATGATATGCATTCAAAAGTTTCATTCAAATAAACATTTAGCAGAAGTTTCTAATGTCGTAATTAAACATTGTGGCAGATGAACGATAAAGGTCAACTTACAATCATTTTGTTGTGTTGCGATTGGCATGTTCAGTATAAATCTTCCTTTGTGGAGGCATTTAACCTTTCGACCTGTTGTGACTGAGCATTCATTTTTTTTTGTTCACATGGCCATGGTTAAAATTCAGTGTCTGCATCTCAAATTAAAGCCATCCTGCAGTTTAATGTGCTCAGTCTATCTTGCAGTCTTTAGGTGTGAAATCAATTCTCATACCCCCTCCATACCTAAAGGCGTTTTGCAAGATTTGAGTCAAATATTGAGAATATAAATCATAGAAACTTTTAATTTGTTGAATTTGAAAATGTGAAAACCATATGAATAGATTTATCTTAAAAACCATATAACTTTTTGATAAATATTTTATAGAAATAAGAGTTAAGTTAGACTTTAAAGACCATATCGTTGTCCTAAACGACTTTCTTTACGGGTATAGAGAAAGTACTGCTATATATACTAGGACCAGAATAAATCCGACAGAAGTCCAGAAAATTGTTGGGAAAACATGGTAGTATGTACTGATATATTCCAGCGGTAACTTATGGTAGTATTCCGAGGTAACTTGCTATCGCACAACTGACTGAAATGTAAGAAAGAACAGCCCAAGAATAACAGCGACTGATGGAATGGTAACGAAATTGACAGTAGATTCTTTCAGTGGTTTAAAGCATTCCTTTCTTTCGGTGTTTTTTTTTGGAAACACCTGAACTACAGTTGTTCTATAAACAATTTTTTTTCTTGTTGATTTACTGTGAATCTGCAATGTATCCATGGATGCCATTGTCTTGTCAAATGCTACTATTACTGTTGATTTTTTACAACGATTTCAAACCTCAGGTCAGTACAGAACTCTTGGTAACGAGATCTCTCATGGCAACCAAGACAAGAGATCTTTAACGATCTAGTAACTACCTGATGCTTTCATCAAACAGCTACAGCAAGGTCGAACCAAGATCAACCCTCTTTACATTTTCATACGGGTTTCTTTATCAAGTTAAAATCTAACTCTATCAAGCAACCTACATACTAGAACAAGCTCATCATAAGTTCATGATGCCCTTATCGGCGTAAGTTCTCTCATGCTGGTGAGGTCAGCAAGCTCCACATGCTGGTATTCTATCCTCCTAAGTACGGTCCTGGTCTCACTCCTCGGCAGTGTTAGCGCATCATGCTTTCTCAGCTGGCGCTGCCTGAGTCTTGAGATGGCCTGCGTGACCTCTGATATCAAGGGGCGCTTCCTCGGACTCTTGTTAACGCATCGGTAGGCAACATCAGCAAGTGTCCGGACCTCTTCAGGGATGTTCCCTACTAGGAGGTCCTTATCCAGTATCTCGTCCCAATCAACCCTTCCCTCCCCTCCAATTGCTGCCTGAAAGGAGTCATGCATAGTATAAGTATGCCACAGCACTATCGATGACACTTTTGCTCACAGACTGGTTCTATGAGGCATCTTTATCTCACAGCTATATGATAATAACAACGTTGTGACCTAACATCATGCTTCACACTGCAGTAGAGCGCTAATTGGATTGTAGTAGTGTGCATAGCTCGTGCGTGTGTTCCAGTACAGAGCTCATGTGAGACTGATGTGTGATGTCTCAGCTGGTGCACTGGTCTGATGTGCATGACTCAAAAGTGGAGCTCTAACTTGTGAGCAAGCAAAACAGGTAGTCAAATATACAATATAAGTGACCAACCTGCTAGCATTGAATAATAATGCCTATTGAATAAGTGGGAAAAAGGGCTTTTTTCCCCTTCTAATTCTGTATGGAGTTTCAATAAAGTTAAAATAACTTACCAGATTAATGTACTCCATTAGACCTTGTTGCGGATTTATGGCAGTTATCAGTTCAAAAAGTATTATGCCGAAACTATACACATCACTCTTCTTTGTTAACTTATTTGTGGACATGTAATCAGGATCCATATATCCATAGGTACCCTTGAGGCCAGACTTCCTTCCATCATACACTTCCTCCTTTGATAGACCAAAGTCTGCAACCTGCACCCACCAAGAAAAAAGATGGATTACAATTTACTAGTGGATTAGTCTCAGGCTAAGTATTTTGTCGCATCAACAAAATACTGCTTTTAGTTGCATATATCCAGACTGAGTTGATCAATGAACTTTACACTCATCATGAGCTAGTATTGGTTTAGTTGAAACAACTGACAGCTGCACAATAATACCTAAAAAGTGCATATGGAGCAGTTACAATGATCAATACGAAGTATGTCATGTCTAACCTTGGCCCTCATTGAATGGTCCAAAAGTATATTATCAGACTTTAGGTCCCTGTGAATAACAGATGGAACAGCCTGCACTCATGAAACATAACCATAGCTTTCATCAATTCCCATTATTTGCAAAATACACACCTTAATAATTATCAGCTGATAGCGTACCCCTTCATGCAGATACTCAATTCCATGAGAGATGTCGTGAGCAATTTGCAGCCTTTCTTGCCAGCTCAAATTTCGTTTATTGTCACCTGATTTGACATGATATGAAAGTAATTAAGGGCATGCCTTCCAAATGATGAAACAATTTGTTTAGAACCTTTGAAGTGCACTGACACACTATGTGCTCTGTGCATAACTAATATGCAAATCATTTTCCCTCAAAAAAAATGCAAATCACTTCATCATGTTCCTTTATTTTATGCTTCGCCTCGGAAAAAAAGAGAAATGGTCTCTCGTACCATATAAAAGTCTTGCCAAACTCCCATTGCTCATGTACTCATAAATCAGAATACGCTGCCCTTTTTCCACACAATACCCAACCAAATTAACAAGATTCCTATGATGCAGCCTGCTAAGCAATGCTACCTGCAAACAAGATGTAGCCATGATTGAACTTTGATCAGTTTATTAGAGTCAAATGTCCATAGCAAACTACTTCACATAGGCTAAAGGTATTGCAGGTTGAGCTTACTTTACCCACAGCAATTTTTTTTCTTCCTTTCTTTCTTTTTCCTTTTGATGTTTCATACTTTTTCCAGGCAAAGTGTGCCCCATCATTGAATAACTCTTTTTTTTGTTAGGCCATCATTCAAGAACATAATTACTTTGTGTCTAAGAAAAAAGTAACAGTCAAAACAAACACCAGGATACCCGTCTTCTTGTATTTCTGCTTCTCTCTAGACTCACAAAACTTAATTTTTTGTAACTAACATGAATGTGCTCATTTCTCATCTGCCATTTTGCACCATACTATGTGACTAGAGTGCAGTAGCAGCAATATGCAGACATGATCACAGGGGCTACTACCTCCATCCCGAAAAGAGTGCAATTCTAGATGCATTCTCAGTTATAGTGCCTAGAGTTTAACCAAATATATGGCTTAAAATATTAATGTTTAAGACGCCAAATAAGTATATTATTATGAAAGTATATTTCGTGAAAAATCTAATGGTGCCTATTTAGTTCCCACAAATGTTAGTAATTTTTTATATAAATTTAGTCAAACTTAACATAGTTTAACATACTATTGTTCTAGAATTGCATTTTTTAGGACAGACGGAGTAATTTCCAGGAATAGTTGTTCCCTAAGGTGCAAATAATATATAGGATCGCTGAATAAAGTGCAGGTGTCCCAGCAAATCATCACATCAACCAATACAGATAAGTTGCTTAGAACAAAACCCGAAGAATGGTGCACCCAAAAAAGATTGCAATACCTCAGTCTGGAACTCTCGTTCCCCTTGCCTTGAATCACTCGCGAGCACCTTTACAGCTACCACTTCACCGGTGGCCATTACAGCTTTGTACACAGGACCGAACGATCCTTGCCCCAGAATTGTGGTAAAGTTGCTGGTAGCCTTCTGCAGATCCCTGAGCAGGAACCACCAACAGCAACATGATGGAACAATTCAGAAAATGATATTTACACTGCACCTGATGATATTCCACAAAATCACATCCATGGACCCAATCGAAGGCAGTAATTGCACAGCTCACACAGAACAGTTGAAGATTGAGGAAAAGTTTCCGTATTCCAGATAATATATGGAGTTGAAGAAGTGTAGAACGTACTTGTAATGGTATTTTGGGATCCCGGAGACGGACAGCGGCGGCGGCTCCCTGCCGTTGTGGCCGGCGCCACCGCCTCCTCTCCAGGCCCAGAACGCGGCGCGTTTGGCCGGTGGCGGGTGGCCCCAGTCGGCGACGCTCTCGGAGACCACGGAGACGGAGACGCTGGAGTCGAGGCTGGCGCATCCGTTGCCGTTGTCCCGCAGCGTCGCCGAGGGCGACTCGAGGGAGCGCGTCCGTGCGGTGGCGACGCTGGCCCGCCGGCGGTAGAGCCAGATGGCGAGGAGCACGCACGCCGACGCGAGCAGCGCGGCCCCGACGCCGGCGGTGACCCCGATGAGCACGGCCCTGCTGCTCCTATCGACCATCCCCCCCGCTGCCGCGCGCCTCCTCCCGGTGCGTCGTCCCCGGCGAAGCAACGACCATTCCGTGTGAGGTCACGCCCGGGCGGGAGCAGGAACCAACTTTCTAGCCGCCTTCTTCTCCTGCTCCTGCCATGCCCATGGGAGCAGCCAGTAGAATGCGTCAGGAAAGCAGCAACCTTTGCGCTGGAACGCGCTTGTGATGCGAGCGAGCCTTCGCGGCGTTCGTCACGCGGTAAGACGCGATCTTGCGCTGGAATGGAATTTCAGTAGCAGCATGCGCCAAGATCGAAGCAAACCCCGCACGGCAGGCAGCTCCGCGGTAAAACTGCGGAATTGCGCGTGAAAAAAAAAAAAAAGAGAAGCTTGGCAGCAAAGCGTGCGCCGTACCGTACCTCGGAAAATCCTGCTCGTCGATGCTGATTTCAGGAACCGACGAGGACAGATCGAAGAGGAGGGGAGAGCAAGACGAGATTGATTGAGCCTCGTTTCTTGGTGGCGGAGTAGGAAGAGGAGGAGGAGGAATGGGTTCACCGGTTCAGAGCGGACTGGCGCGTGGAAAAAAGAGGCGTCGGTCTTCGTTTGGGAGTAGACGCAGTCTCTCTCCCCGCGACGCAAGCACGCAGCTCAGCTCTAATATCTGGCTCGAAAGCTACTGGTGCGGGCATCCATGGCGAGGCTTGCTCCCGAGACCTGGAAAAGGGAAAATTGATTTCTGTCCACCTCTCTCTGTCTGTTCGTTCCTCCTTTTTTTGACAACCCTGTTCGTTCCTCCTTGGCGTCTGTATCTTTGCTGGCCTCGTTTGGTTTGTATTATTAAATTTTAACTTCGTCACATTAAATATTTGATATATATATATAATAAATATTATTTATAAAACTAAAAATATAATTATTTTTAAATTAAATTAATTTATAATTAGACACTAATTATTAAATTAAATGAAAAATACTACACCTATTAAATTTTAATATCCCTGACTAAACACCTCTGACGGAGGAAGGCTCATGGATGGGTCCTGATTGTGAGACTGGGGGTGACCGTGTTGTTGTGACGAGACCCTGTCAATTGCCATGTGCACATGAATCGTGCTCGTCCATGTACAGATACATCTCCTCGTGATCATGCTGTTGATGTGCGGTGCGCGGCTGTGCCTGGGCCCTCTCCCAGATGAAAAAAAGCACAGCCCTTTGTAAGGCCTTGTTTACTTCCACCCAAAAACGCAAAATTTTTCAAGATTCCCCGTCACATCGAATCTTTAGACACATGCATAGAGTATTAAATATAAATGAAAATAAAAACTAATTACACAGTTTGGTCGAAATTGACGAGACGAATCTTTTGAGCCTAGTTAGTCTATGGTTGGACAATAATTACCACAAACAAACGAAAGTGCTACAGTGTCACGAAAATTTTCATTTCGGGAAGTAA
>Ga0182004_10002127_pt1 | contig 15212 bp, 7 predicted proteins | sample Sormic07211540_1_FD_120479 | JGI IMG/M metagenome (GOLD analysis project Ga0182004, IMG submission 120479) | Endophyte microbial communities from Sorghum bicolor roots, Mead, Nebraska, USA - 072115-40_1 MetaG | ecosystem: Host-associated > Plants > Roots > Unclassified | place: USA: Nebraska...
CCCCCGCGCGACCCGGACTTTCTTCGCGCCATATATAGTTCATCGATCGCGACAGAAACCCCCCACTGTCCACTGCCGATCGCGAGCAACACCATCGCCACCGTCCGCTGTAGAACCTGATACGAGTCTGATACAGATCTTCGTGGCGGCATCTGCAACGAGCGGTGGGGAGCAGGAAGAACTAGCGGTGCGACCTGTGAGGAAAACGCGAGAACCGGGGGCGACTTTACGCGCGCGAAGAAAAGTCGTGCGGGAAGACGATTACGAGCGCGCGCAAAGGAAAAAAATTGCAGCCGGGTCCGCTTTGGCTAATTGTCAACTCAATTATGCAAAACTCTTGAAGATGGTCTATTTTTAGACTTTGTATTTTGTTTTAAAAGTTTGTAAACAATCACAAATGACAACTTAATTATGTAAAACCCTCCTAACTTCTGGACGCGCGGACTCGATTCAGTCAAGGCTGATGATTTGTGTCCGCGCCTCCGCGGGGCGGTTCGCTGAGTGCGCCCGCAAAGCTTTGGACCGACGACAACTCGAGAGCATCGTTCCGAGGACATGGGCTCAGTTTTTTCTATTAACCGAAACCTTCAACTTTCGTAAGTCAAACTTTTAAAATGTTAATCCAATTTCTAAAAGGAAATTAAAATTTATAGTACTAAATTAATACAATTAAATTTATCACATATTTTTATAAATATTTAATTTATGTTATACATATTAATATTTTTATATAATTAGTTAAACTTAAAAAATTAACTAACACGAATTTTAAGAATTAAAGTTTTAGAGAGTAGATTTGTTTCTTTATTAATTTATACATAGCCAAATAGGCCGTGACATGGGCCCGAAAGGAGCACGATCTGTAGACATTGGGCTATCCATGGCACAAGGCTGTGCCGATTAGGACCACGGGCCTTGCCATCGGCAAAGACACGATATGCTGAGCAAGTACAATAAACACGACATATGAAGCAGTTTGGGATTGTCTGAGACCCCTTAGCTCTTTTTAGTTAGATTTATAAAACCTTTTTAGATTTGAAATTTGTAGTACTTTTATTTGTATTTGGTTATTATTATTTAATCATACCAACTAGATTAAAAAATTGATCTCATAAATTATAAATAAATTATATAATTAATTATTTTTTATCTATATTTAATACTCTATATATGTGCGTACAATTTGATGTGACATGAAATCTTGATTTTTTTTATTTTTAGTGCAACTAAGCAAGCTTGCCCCTCTGACATCGTGAGCCTCCTCAAGAGAGGACGACTCACGAGTTGACAAGCCACCTTTAGGCCTTGTTTAGTTCACTGAAAACCTAAAAACTTTTCAAAATTTTTCGTTACATCAAATGATGCGATACATGTATGGAACATTAAATATAAATATAAATAATTAATTACATAGTTTATTTATAATTTGTGAGACGAATCTTTTAAACATAGTTAGTAGATGATTAAACAATAATTACAAAATAAAAACGAAAATACTATAACACCTAAAAACTTTTCACCTCCTCAACTAAACAAGGCCTTATTCCGCCACAAGGTAGGCCCTTGAGTCTCCGGACGATTTGGAGCTGTGCAACCATTTTGTGTAACATTTTTTATAGCAAATTTCGCGTAACTTGCTGTGCAACTTTTTTTTTTTTTGAGAAATACTTGCTGTGCAACTGTGCGTGAAACTGGCGTCCACAGGCGTTACCGCATCAGCCCACGCCCAGCCCATCCGCTTCACATCGCAGGTAGTCAGGCAGGCAACCGCGCTCCGCGGCCCAGCCGGCGCAGACACCACACCACCCCGGCCGCACCCGCACGCGCGCGCGGAGGCGAAGGAAGGAACCGCACTCGTGCGGAGTGGGGAAAATTCGCGGAAGAGTCGTGCTGGATTTCGCCGCGCGGCTTTGGCAATGGCAACCTTTCCGTCTTTGCCCTTCCCCCGCAGTCTCCGCCTTTCTCCCCGCTGGTGCTCTCGCAAGTACTCCTGGAAACGGCTCTCCCTCTCCCGAAGTCCAAATCCCAAATCCCAAATAAAAAAAAAGGGAGGTGGATTTTCCATCCCGCGGCCGGTGCACGATCGATCCCCTTCCTTTTGCTCTGCACCGCCTCCTCGGCTTGGTCGCGTCGCCTCGCGTCCACTCCCCACCAACTCCGAACTCCTTCCCCCTCTTTCCCAAATCGAGCAGGCGGCGGGGAGCCCGGCGGCTCGGTTTCTTGGGTCCCAGATTCAATCCCTCTCCGAATCTCGCCGCCGGCGTCGCTACCACGGTAAGTCCCCTCTTTTTCAACGCCGTCCCACGCCCATTCCTGCGAATTAGGGTTACTGATTGCGCATTTCCGCCGTCGCGTTCGATTGAATCTACAAGCTTGCCGTTTCTCCTGCAGGATCGCCGTGGAACACCGAGGTTGTCGCGGGTTTCGGCATGCTATAGTCGCCAGCCTGCAGCGGCGATCGTCTCCGAGCCGGGCTAGCCATGTCGTGGGGGCGGTTCAGATTCACCCCTCACAGCGGGCTCAGCCGGACGCGGTGGACGCGGGTCTTCCCCGCGCAGAAGTCCGCGCCTTGCACCGTGGTGCTTAGCGATGAGGACGATGATGGTGACGATACCTCCGACTCGGATGTTCTCATAATCGACGACGCAGCTGCGGGAGAATCAGCTTCTGCGGCGGGACGTGGATCTCAAGCCAGGAAAGGGAACCACTCCTCCAGTAACGTGATCAACATAGATGATGATGAAGACGAGGAAGATGGTACCAGAGGGGATAAAGCAGGTCCCAGCATGTCCCGTGCTTCTGGGTCTCCAGCAGCTATGACACCGGGTCGGGGTTCTCCACGGAACAGATATGGGATTGGGATGAATGGGATGGATTCCATGTCCGACAGCTCTGAGAGCGATCTTACTGAAGGATGGGACTCTTACACTGATGATGGCAGCTCTGATTGTGAGATTCTCGATGACACTTACACTGATGATGGCAGCTCTGATTGTGAGATTCTCGATGACACTGGTACAGCACGTAAGATGTGGGAGACAGCTGCTTCCAGAAAAAAGCCAGCTAATGGTGTCCATGAGTGTAAGGATGCTGGGACTACTGCATTTGAATCACGTGCTGGGTTGGAGACACAACCAGGTAAAAACTCTGAGCATCTCTTTGGTGCCGAATGCCATCCAGACGAGAGTATGTCTCGGTTTTGCAGCGCTGCAAGCAAGTATGACTCTCAAAATAGTAGTAGCGGAACAAAGGAATGCCCTGGGCGTGCTCAAAGTAGTGCTGGCAATGCAAATGGTGCCAATGGCCCTTCTGTGCCAAATGCCGAAGATGTGCCAAATGATACCAGCAGGTCAAAGGATGGCCATGACCAATCTTCAGTGCCAAATGTCGAGAAATGTTCAATGGTTGGTTCTGAAAAAGCTTCAGAAGGTGTTCAATCGCCTCGGCTGGATGAAAACTCTGTGTGTAACTTTGCCTCTGCAAATAGGTTTTTTTCTGGGATCTCATCAACGAGCAGGAAAGATGGAAGTCCTCCAATTTCTGTCAGCACTCCTGAAAAGGTTGATGAGAAAATACCTGATCAGTCGCCACCTGAAGCTTCCTTTAACACAAATATTTATTCTGCTCAAGATAATGGTCCTGTCAGGGGTAAGGATTTGCTTCAAGATCCCGAGGACTTGGGGCTATTTGCTTCATTGATTGGTGAACGTGAAAAACACAAAGAATCTGTTGAGTACAAGCGGGCAGCAGAGGAGGAGTGGGCATCGAGACAGCGGCAATTACAAATACAGGTACAGTATTTTGCTACATTGAATTGATGTTAAACTATATATACTAGAAATATGTGACGACATGCATAATTTGGGAACATAACATCCAGCATTCTGTATTCAATGTGATTTCAGTTGTGGCAGGCTACTCCCTCCGTCCCAAATTAAATCAAATAGTGTTGTCCTAAGTCAAACTGATTTAAGTTTGATCAAATTTATAGGAAAAAGAGCTCCAATATTTATGACAGCAAATTAGTATCACTAGATAAATGAAATATATTTTCATAATTTGCTTATTTGGTGTCAATGATATTGTTACCCTTTCCTATAAAGTTGGTCAAATTTGATGTAGTTTGACTTAGGGTGATTCTAGGAATTGGTTTATTTTGGACGAAGGGAGTGATAATCAAAGTAGCTATCGGACTGAGACTACTAATTTGTTTGGGTCTGTCACAACTCATGATGTTTGTTTGTTGAAAATCATTGTGTAGGCTGAGGAAGCAAAGAAATTGCGAAAGAGAAAGAAAGCTGAAGCTCAACGATTGCTTGACATGGAGAAGAGACAAAAGCAAAGACTGCAAGAAGTCCGTGAATCACAGAGAAAGGTCTCTTGTTCTACCAGTATCCAGTTTATGCTAGCAGGATTCCTTGTAAATCTTCATATTTCTTTGGCATTATATGGCACTTACCTTTTCTTTCTTCCTGTAGAATGAAGAAGCTATACAGCTTAAGGAGCAGTATCGGGGTGTAGTCAGAAAGGAACTGGAAGATTTGGAAAGGAGACATTGGGATATGACTTCAATATTGCATGCGCTAGGCATCTCTGTTGAAGGTGGTGAGGTATGCCCTGTTCTTATGGATACACTCAACTCATCACTATTTTTTGTCATATTGATTGTGTACATTTTGCCTAGTGCAAACACTGTTGGCCCTTGTCTCTTTTAACCATAAAAAGTAAAACCCCAAGTGTCTGAGTTTTATTATGAACAGCTATGAGTAGCTTCTGCAATTGCAGGCAGATGTATGCTTATATGTACACACAGCAACTGTATATCAGCTTCGCAGGACTATATTCTGCAAGTAGTCTTTTAAGAAAAATAGAACAGAGAAGGGTAATGACAGTTTTCGGTACTCCCTTCGTTCCAAAACTATAGGTCCTTATGACTTTTCTATCTAGGTATATAGCTTCTGCCATGCACCTAGATATATACGCTAGACACAGTAAAGAAAAGTAAAATCTGTGTCTGAAGAAGTAAAAGAAAAAACATATAATTTGGAACAGAGGGAGTGAGACTAAGCCAATAAGTCAATAACTCTGTATAAGTGAAGATCAGTAGCTACCTGTATTTCATAAACCTGTGTTCTGATTCAAGGAGCTCATTTTTTTTTTCCAGAGACTAATATGTATGCTTTCTGCTCGGGACATAGTAAAGATTTAGGAATATCTGTAACATAATAGTAAATTTGATGAGATTACTTATCCTTTTCAGGTTAAAGCCTTCAAGCAAGCTCTTCTGAAATTCCATCCCGACAGGGTATCAAGAAATGATATTTATCAACAAGTAAAAGCAGAGGAGACATTTAAGTTCATTTCGCGGCTGAAGGAGAAGCTACCTCGGCTATCCTAATAGCCATCCCCAACTCAGTCTCTGTTTTTACACATGCCTTAGTCGCATCCTCCTTTTAACCTGTAGGGTCAAGGTACAGAGTTGAGAGGATGTTTATTGGCGTTCTTAGAAGTAACTAGGGCTTAGCTCTTTCGCTTGGGTTCGGTTTGGTAGGCATTCGTGTACCTGGATGGCGAAACGGTTGTACATGACCGATGGCAGAAAGAACATTCTTTTTTAAGGCCATCTTTATTAATTTATCCTACAAAATACCACGGTGTCATCCTCTGGTTTTCAGATATCTGCATTTTTTTTAGTGAAGGCGCCTAGGAGACATCAGAACATCGCAATTAAATCGGATGCATTCCTCTCTATTGTGTTGTTACATACGCAGCTGCATCTCTAATCTGTACGTGTTTTGGAACGATCAACAAAGATATGGAAGTTGATGCATAAACGGAAACGACTACAAAGCTGTACTCTGTAGAAATGGAACTTGATGCATAGGATCAAGTCCACTGAGATATGAATTTTTACGTATTATATGGGACTCGAAACTACAACAAACAGGAGGCACGTGTTACGGTCATGAAAATGGAATATTCGATGCTGCACATATATTACATGCGTAAAGTTCTCGTGCGGCCGCCCCAGCGGAAATGTTAACAAAATATACACATTGCAGATTTGCTACTTATATATATATATGGTGGTAAAAAATACGGTAGGCCACTGCTGCTGCTGCTCGCGATCACGAAGACACACCAGGCGGAGAAGCGGGCCAGCCAGCCCGGGGAAGAGTTGCTGAATTTTGGACTAGCACACCGCGACCTTCATCCGCTTAGGTGGCTAAGGGCACTCAGACTCTATCATGGAGTCTAAAATCATTTATTACCTCGAACAATGTGGACTTGGAGTCTAAATAAGACTTGGAGTCTTATTTTTTCTACCTCTTTCTTCAATAAATACGGTGCCACATCAGCAAAATATCATAAATAATATATAATTAATTGTCTTCGACTCTATGATAGAGTCTTACATTGGGAGTGCCGTAAGCATCCGCGACCTTCAGCCGCTTAGGTGGCTAAGCATCCAGGGTGGGAGTCCAACGCGAGCCTGCGGCGGCGCTGCTGCAGCTTCCACCACTCTCCCGCCTGCTGCCACAGGGAAGATGCTGCAAAAACCGGACACAAACGGTCATTTTTCTTGTCAGTTGCTTCCTGAAATGTCAGCAGTGTATTGCGTCTGCAGGAAATTGGCCCTAGGTGTAGCCTGGTTGAGTGTAGGCGTACTACTGTTTCGGAAATTTACAAGACAAAAACCGCAATTCTCAAATTTATAAAAAAACATCTAGATGGATGATTAATTATATTGACACGCCAAAATTTCTAGAAAAAAATTTGACCACATACCTTCTGTGAAGGAAAAAAAACGAGTATCATTTTGCAAAGAAATTTTATTAGAATTTTCTATTTCTTTGTGGCTCATAAATGAACATTGTGTGTCAACTGTCAAAATTGTCCATGGTCTACAAGAACCTATATTTTTTTTCACTAATTTTGAAAATGCAAAAATGTATTTTTTTTTAAAAAAATGGGGTTTAGCTAAGCCCAAGCTCACTCAAATCTTTACCCGAAAATGTGGTCACCTCACTATTTGGGATTGTAGTGCGATGTGAATGTGATCTACCTGATATTTGTTGTTGGGGCAGCTTCCCTTATCATGAAGGACGAGGAAGACGAACTGGTCTGCTGTTGAGTTTGGTCCCGCTGCACTTGCTGCCGCTGGGCTTTCTGCTTCTCCGCGAGCTGCAGGCAGGAGTAAGGCTTTCTGTAAATTTAATTTGCTTCATGAGAAAACAGAGGGTCAGCTGAGCATGGATGAGGCGACGTGTTGAGTGGCAGCAGCGTCTGTCTACCTCCTTCTGCAGAACCTTGTTCTCCTCCTGTAGAGACTTCTCCTGCGGTAACAATGCAGCGCATGCCAACACTCAGAACAGTGCAAGAGCAGGAATATTTTGTGGATGTAACAAGGCAACCAAAGTAGTCAATGCTTGCAACAAACCATGTCACCTAATGGCGGCCAGCTAAAGAAATCATACAATTCTTAAAAAGGTAGTTCGAACAGCTAACTTTAACCAAGCTCAACAATTTACCTTCCGTTGGAGCTCTGAAATTGACTCGAGCATAAGCTGGCTCTGCACATGCGATGAATATTTACTTGTTAGCTTTCCAACATGCAGAGCGCATGGCTGTTACGTAGTAGGCACCACATAAGTAATGCACTGCAGTCTAATATATATGATCACACTACCTTCCTGGTTCTGATATGTTTCAGTGAACTCTCCAGCTGCTGCTCTAGTTGCTGAAGCTCTTTGAGATTCAAAGTTTCAAGATCCTCTCCCATGAGGTGCCTGCAGGACACACAAGTCTTGGTCATATTTATCTTCAACAGGGCATATTACATATTTTCAGCAACTAATCACTACAAATTACTTTTGACATTTCTGTATTGTCTCGACCTTCGCCTTTAGTTTTCTATATTCGTGGCACCAGTTGCCCTACACAAAGCAAAGAAGATTTACGTTATTTAATATATGGGCCAACATCATGAAAAGTAATGCTACTGATTCAGTGCATCAAAATTGAAGGAGACATTCAACATAATAACCGGGGATAGTTAAGTGAATCAAGGACTGCCCTGCAGTATGACATTCTTTGCCTCCACTCCATATTAAGTTGTTCTGACTTTTCTACATACATAGCTTTTACAATGTACCTAGGCATAATGTGCATCTATATGTGTTGCAAAAGCTATGTATCTAAAAAAAGCTAGAATGATACAATTTGGAATGGAGAGAGTACTAAGTTAAAACATAATTTATTGCTGCTCATAACTAAGGCTAGCATCATATTTAGTACAAAAATATGACAAAGCTTTTTTTTTTATGGTCAAATATGACAAAGCTCCATGGATTATTATAAGAAAATGGTGAGAAAACAGTTAACAACATATAATACATTTGGATATAGTGTTTCCTGTGCTTCCATAAACTGTCCTAAACTCCTATACATACCGGTATCACATACTATTGGTATTCAGGATCTATATATGCATATTTCTCTTAATACAAAGAGCATATTAAGCCTACCTCCCTATTTTTACAAACCATTAAATTGCTTTCACCTCACAAACATTACAATATGAATAAAATAATACTAAGATATTCTTTGGACTGTCTTATACACTTCACAAATGACATTTTGGGGTGTCAAATATTCTCAATAGAAAAATGATGTCAAGTTATATGGTCTGATCTTACTAAATCCGAATTGGTGATGGGGGCATACTTTTTATGGCTTTACCACCTAATGTTATCATATTGTCTAGTCGATCCTAGTCGCCATGGCACCAATCAGCCCGACTAATCGTGACTAATCGTAGTGCATAGCCAATCACCATGTCAGTGATTAGCCTGACTGATCGCGATTATTTGTACAACTTGATAACATTGTTACCATCATACTGAGTTTACTAGAAATGGACCTGAAGCCCGTCGTGGAGGTTTTGACCCAGAACCTGCATTAATAGTTAATATCCGTTCCCAAGATAGCTCTAGTAGTTTTCTGGTAACCAAGTTAAACAACAACAGTAGCATTGCGACCATTTAGTTGACATGACACATGAGTATATGTGGGGAAGATGTTGGGTATGGGAAGAGAGGAAGAGGATCAGTGTTCCACAAACTTATCTTTTGGATGCTCAAACAAAATATTCAGATCTGACAAGCTCCTAAATGTCAGACACATATCAAGTTGTTAAATCTATTAACTTCTAGTTCTTCTAAGAATTGAGTGTAGAATCCTACTAGGAGTAGAACTCCTACTTGCATGTGTGAGGGCCTTGGGGGAATTATATAAACAAGGGCTAGAGGCCATATAGGCATCAACCAACACAAGGGTCTCGTCGAAGGCTTGCAAAGAGCAATTGGGAGCGCTCAAGAGGATTAGGCTAGTAGTTCTATTGAACTAGATTCTTGTATAGAGCAAAGATCAGTGGGTCCTAGAGGGTCAAGTAGGGTTGTTGAGAGAGCGACAATCACTTATACTCTTTTGGAGTTGTTCTTATAGAATTTGCAGTCGGCTTCGCCAAATCCTAACTCTTGTTAGGGTTTTCTATATGCGATTCGACTATATCGTTCTTAATATGGTGCAGGCTTGTGTCATACTCGCAATATCCTTTTGAAGATCCGAGGGTTGCTACGCATAACCAGGGTATCAGATTCTAATAGTGAAGTTTATTATCTAAACTGACATATATATGAGCTTTGTGGTTTCTAGGGCAATATACACTAGACAAAATTGCAATTCTTTCCAGTACTAATACATGATAGTGTTAGGAGAAAATCAGTACAAGTTTTACTAATTTGGCTGTCCTCACGTCATACTAATTTTGCCCAAATGTCATGTATTAGAGACTGGAGGGATTTGGATGCACTACAACAATTACAACATATTTTATGTAACAATGCTTTGTTATTGGATACTTGAACCAGCTTACTTTTTTAGTATTTTATTCTAAGAATTGAAAGCTGCAAAATAGTTCACTAAACTTACTTGATTGCTTTTTAACTTCCTATCAATGCAAATATAGTTACTCTTGTTGTGCCTTCTATATATTTCTGGTCACTACAAAACACCTTGCCATCACGTGCTCCAGTTACACATATGCCATCTAAAATGCCAATACACATTAGATGACTTAGCCTTCATCTAGTTTCATAGCATTCGGATTTATTGTGTGGATGGCACGTCTATGTAAGGTAGCTAAAAGTTAATTGTTTGGCAAAATAAGTAATGAAGCATCTGGGATAATTTTTTTCCTTCTCCAACATGGGAGAGTTCTGTATCTTTTATATTAAAAAGAAAAGGAGGGTAAATAACTCATACAATACACCCACACCAACATCCCTAAGTACTGATCATCAAAAGCAGGGTTTCACACCTTTTTAACTCAAGAAACAACCATGACCAACAAAAGCACTACCACTAAAAGATCATCCTATCAAGACCACACAGATATGTATGTTCAATACAACTTGATCAGCATGAAAAATTGTACTTCTGATCCAACTTGACAGGAACTGGAGAATTCTGATGAACAAAAGCTAAAAAGCTATAGTAATGAATCAATTAGAGCCTATTATATTGAATGAAGTTACAAAACAGCTTCATATGTTGCTAAAGGAAATTGAATTTACCTGAGTTTCAGATTCTGCTGAAATGAGAACCTTTTCTGCATAGGAGTAACGCTCATACCGTTCAAGAATTTTGTCCATACTGTGAAAAGGTGAAAATAACAATTTACAACTGGAAGTATATTACTGTAAGCATGAATAACTAAAATATATACACAACATTAGAACAATATATATATGTATGATAAAGAATGGCAGGATTATATTCACTAATGTAACATTTACCATGCATAGCACCTACCGTACATATGCATAGAACAGGGAGATAAGGTCATTTTGTACAAAAAAACTGCACCATTAAATTTGTACAAAAAATTTACATTAAATTTGTACAAAAAATTTACAGTGATTTGATGAACAGGGGGAAGGTGAAGAATTTCCTATACTTTGTATGAAACATTGAAACGTCACAGTTGTGTACAGGTAATAATGTTCTAAAAAGGCTATAAAACTTATAAAATTAAACGAAAAGCTTTTGGGGCTGCATAGTAAGAAAGTTGGCTGCAAGAGAAGTTTGGGGGAACTCGTAGAAGTATAGGACCATGTCAACAATAAGGAAAACTGCAACTGCAAATTCAGATCAATGTAATCCACAACGACAGGGTGCACTGTCATACAAGAACATTTATTGGTGGAATGTTCTACCTTCAGTAAAACATGTATATATAGGTACACAATGACAATCAGTAGAAATAAAATCACACATGTGATATTGGATGCATACACATGCATTCAAAATTTATCTGTTATATTTTTCATTTGAAACTGCGAAGATTTAAAATTTCAAGATATGTGAAAACGGGGTCAAAATAGATAGGAAACAAAACTGAGCAAATCAATATAGGCATATTTACAAACTGAAATATGCTGCGGATGTTCTGGTAGAGAAGGTGCTACTATTCAGTTGTCTAGCTAGAGCTGCTAGGATGAATGCACATTGAGTAAGCAACAGTTTCTCAGATACAGGTTCACCCGTTCACCTAATTGAAAGGTGATCCTCTTGTATTTGCTTTTACAGAATGTCTGCATGCCTACTTACTGTAGATCAGATACAGGAGTCTGAGAGAACTGAAATAGATGAATGCTAACTTGCATGAATGAAATGCATATTCAGCCTTCCAGTCATGCTGTACCCTATCATATAGTCTTAGGTTCCATGCAAGCACCACCACTTGTTTCTCATGTAAGAACTCAGAATGATTCAACAGCACATTTGCTTCTCACTTTGAGAAAGAATTAGCATTGCAGCACAAGGCACCGAGCCACCTACTACATACTTCCTTTTCTGAAGATTTTTTCCACAAAAAAGACATTCAGTTAATAAAGATGAAAGAACGGTTAGATCCAGCTAACAGAATTCCCGTTCCAATCTTTGTGTCTTGAAAGTTGAAATTGAAACATAACATTCCCTTTTGTGCGAGAGTCCTCTCCTGTTCAGTCATATATATCACATCACACGTGCTTGCATGCCCCCCCTACATCTAGCATTATTAATTCTAACTCAATTAGACCACAGTCGTCAGAGCAGAAAACCTGTAAGAAAACATTTGAGTGCTGGATGATTCTTATATAAGGTGTGCTGACATCCTTATTCATTTCATATATGGAAGAGTTATATGTTGCTAATCGCCCAAGTTTGATTGATCAGTGGTACTGGTATGTACTGGACCAGAAAGAGGAGGAGAAAAGGTAGGGAGACTGGGAGAATATAATTATTTTTATGTGCGATAAGGCAGGTGTTTATTGCCATACATTTATCTTAAGCTCGGTCAGCATTATTCAAGAAAGAAAATCTATCAGACTGATCAAATTCATGGTTGCTAAGACCGAATATTTTTACCTACTCTCTCCATCCCAAAACAAATGACCTTATAGGTCTAGGCACGGGAACTGAGTGAAAAAGTGTAGTGTACAGAAATGGAGAGAGAGAGAGAGAGAGAGAGAGAGAGAGAGAGAGAGATGGAAATGTATTGGGAAAAAAGAGGTAAGATATATTGGAAAAGATAAAGATGCATTAGAAAGTGAGAAAGTCAAGTATTTTAGGACAAAACTTAATCCTATAATAAGGTCATCTATTTTCGGATGGAGGGAGTACTCACAAACAGCGTGGAAGGTTCGTCAGGGCTAAGGGCCATTGAGATGATATGATACAGTGATGGCAGAAAGGAAGATGAGACTTGATCAACAAAAAAAAAAGGAAGATGAGACAAAAGGAGAAAACTAAAGTCCAGTGCAGCTTATGCAAGTATAATGAGCGGTTCTGTTGATGTATTCAGAAACCATGCACATCCACTAGTTGTCCTGAATATAAACTCAAAAATCAGATAGAAGTAGTTGAAGCCATGATGGGCTAATGCCTAATAGCAGTGATAGTAATTATTACTGACAGTAAGGATGGATCAGCGTGCGTGCACCTATCTGTTCAGTGTTCTTCATTCAAGAAAATCATGGCAACTTGCGATATGTACCACATAACAATATCAAATGAAAAAAAAAGTCTAGGCACAAACTTAATTATGTGCTCCATGAGGCTTGCGATATGAGCATGCCCTACCAGAGTTCAGGCTCAGCATCTTCAATCGTCAGTCAAGAGTAAAAAAAAAAGGAAAAACAAAGAAATAATCAGGCCAAATTAAGCCGAGGAATTGCGAAGAAACAATGGGTGGAAGCAGCAAGTGGGTGTGACCCAGCAGCAACGTAAATAATTACTGATGCTGCTAAGCCTGGAGAGAAAATTCCAAATTACAGAAATCATAATCCTCCATGCATGTAATCCCCAACCGATCGTCCCCGCACGCCAAAGATATTACTAAATACTAATAAATACTATATTTGAGTGTGAGATGAGATGCATATATACTATAGTATAGTATCGCGGTTCGGCAGTAGGAGCCAACTCAGTCAAGCAATTAGCATTTAGCACATGCAGCATGGCAGCAAAGATTTCCCCAAACAGAGCGTAGACACAAACGCCATCCCAGAGAAAGCGGAACATAAAATTACCTCGTATATAGCGCACGAGCGGCACACGCTATACGCGTCTTCATCTAGATATTATAGATGACTCGAGCTGTACGTCTGTGTATCCCATAATCCAAAGCAAGAAAATTCTCAACAAATTCGAACAGATAATTACGGAACACGCACCGTACGTAGTTCATAGTTTCAGACACAGCTTGGAAATGGTGCAGCACGCAGCGGACCGCGTCAAAACGTAAGCAAACGGAGGCGAGAGGTGTGTGAGCGTACCATGAATCGGTGGAGTACTCGTAGAGCTTGCCCTTGGTGGAGAAGATGATAAGCGCGACCTCGGCATCGCAGAGCACGGAGATCTCGTGCGCCTTCTTGAGCAGCCCCGAGCGGCGCTTGGAGAAGGTCACCTGGCGGTTGATCTTGTTCTCGATCCGCTTCAGCTGCACCTTCCCGCGCCCCATCGCCGCCGCCTCCTCCTCCTCCTCCCCCTCCTGATCTCAACCAAAATCCTCGCTAGCTGACCCTCTCTGCTAACCTATCCTATCCTCTAAGAACAGGTACGTCGCTTCCGCCGCCGCCGACGACGACGACAGCAGCTATAAAACTATCTAGCTACCTTCCTTGTTCCTTACGAGAGGCTTGATTGACAGGATAACTAAGCCTACAGTTGTAGATAGTAGGAGCTGGCGCGCTATGGCGCCGGCGAGTGCATGACGTCACAGCTAGCTAGCTGCGGCGGTGGAGGCTGGAGAGAGAGGAGAGGGAGAGAAGGTGAGGGGGACCGGCCGGGAGGAGGGAGGCGCCGGGAGGGGGCGGATTTAAAGCGGTGATGCGCGCTGCCGCGACGGATCGGAGGGGAGGAAGGGGTATCGCGAAACCGGGATGGTTTCCGAGCCGCCGCTGTCGAACAGCCATTGGCCGATGCCCCATGCCCGGGCCCGGAGGGCCCCACCGCATCTCTCATCGCATGGGCCCGCCGCCAGGGCCAAGGTCCTTCCTCGTACGGTCGAAACCGGCTTCTCTCTCCCAGCGTAGCCTGGCACGACAAGTTGTTGGCAGCTATTATCTGTTTTTGTTTTTCTATATATAAAAAATATGCACTACTCCTATACTAGTCCTGATTAGTGTGTATATATATATATTTAAGAAATCTCACTAGATTCTTTGTTGTCGATTTTGGTATCGAGATTGTTTGTGGACTGGATTTTAGTATTATTTCAGATTTGCCCAGTGGTGCCGGGTGCCCAAGCATTGGAGATTTCAGATCTTTTGGAGCTTGCGGCTGGTTGTTTTTGTTTCCTTTTTAAGCGCAGCGTGCCGTGCACCGTGCACGTGAAGAAAGCTGCGGCGTGGGGGGATGGGGGGCGCCGGTCTACGGGACGGAACGAGACGAAAATGTTTGGGCAAAACGGGGAAGTGGGAGCAACAGGTCGCCTGGCTCGGTCTGTTTGTGCGGTCCGGGGAGGAGGACACAGCGCGTGCGTGGGGCGGGCTGCGGCAGCAAGGGGCCGCCCACTTTTGGGCCGGTCCGGCGGCAGCGGCCAGGCCACGACGGGGACGGGCCAGTGCGCGATACCCGTCGCTCGCTGCTGCTGCTGCTGCTGC
>Ga0182004_10002128_pt1 | contig 15206 bp, 10 predicted proteins | sample Sormic07211540_1_FD_120479 | JGI IMG/M metagenome (GOLD analysis project Ga0182004, IMG submission 120479) | Endophyte microbial communities from Sorghum bicolor roots, Mead, Nebraska, USA - 072115-40_1 MetaG | ecosystem: Host-associated > Plants > Roots > Unclassified | place: USA: Nebraska...
GGTGTGGAATTTGAGTTATCCATAAAGATGGAAAAAATAACAAGATAAAAGAATAAAAGTATAAAAGTATAATACAAGATAATAGCAAGACTCAAAGTTATCTCAGCAAACCGTCTTTCTCCCCGACAACGGTGCCAGAAATGCTTGTTGATATTTGGTAACGCCATCAGGAAATGATCCGCAAGTGCACGGATATCGGTGAGCATTTCACCCGGAAGGTTATCCAGAGTATCGTATTTATATTTTTACCACTAGGAGAAAGCGTGCATCTGACTAACCAAATCTATTGCTACTACCCTTTAGGCTACAAACAATGTGATTCGATGTGAGCGATGAATACAGAAGACTACAACTGCACTCTCGTTCTAACCTTGGTAAGGATGATCTACTCTTCTATTGGGGAGGCTTACGGAATCTAGACACCACAAAGGATGTTCGACCCGCACCTATAAACCCTATCAATCCTGCTAACGGGATGTGGGCTACAAAGGTAACTCGGAAATGTCACGTTCCTCGCTACTACCACAGTCCATCTAGACAAGGGATATCTATGAGTATCATAGTCCAAACACCAAGTTTACGCTAGCAATGATTACTCTAAACTCAACCGGGAGAGATTAAAGTAAACTCATAAACCAAAGAACAATAAGAACAAAGAACTTACTAGAATTTAGAAGTCGAAATTCTGAAGAATCCTAGGAGCAAGCCTCGGGTTAGGAGACTTGATCCCGCAGGTACAACCTCAGAGTAGACACCGACAGGCCGGGCTTCCTCCGATCTACACCTCCACTCTATCCCTCTCAATCTAGTAGAACTAGTTCTACTCTCACATTGGATGCTAAGCCCTATGAGGTGGGAACCCTAAGGAACCTCTCTCTCTCTGAATCCTCTCTGGAAAATATGCTAATGAATAATGAGGATTGAGGATTGCCTCCTCCAGGGGCCAGGGGGTCTGCTTATATAGTCCCCTCAATTGAATCCGGGCCGTCGGATCAAACCGACATTGATTGAACGGTTCTCCTTGATCCTTTAGTTCGGTGGAGCATAATCCGCGAGACGGGACCTAATTGGTCTCTATAGCAGAGTGGGCGCCCAAGGGGGGAGGGCGGGCGCCCTGCCCCGGGCCCGTTCAGCCTCCCGTTTGTTCCCGTGGCTTCTGGAGTTTTCTAGATGATAGAAAATTGCGCGGCACGTTAATATCTCTATGTAAACCCGACGTGTGGGCCTTTCCTCCATATTTCCTGATAACCCCCTGCAGAAATAGATAAACACCAAAACTCATGGAATTCTATCTGATAAAACCCTAAGTCTGGGTATTTGTTGCATTTGGATCCTTTTCTTTATTTATTTGATGATTAAATTTGGTACTTAAGGACTGTCAACACTGGGCTCCCCCTGCATGGTGTCCCGAGCGCCTCCCACGCACTCACTGTGGTGAGATCGGCTTAGGACGAGGCTCAGCATTGTCACGTGGTGGGAGAAGGATCATGTCATAGCCGGAGCCAAGAGACATGAACTCCAAACTCCCAAATGTCATGATAGTACCGAGGCAAAGTGGGCAAAATTCATCTGCCATCTGGGCTTTCCCTAGCGGGGAAAGGAGAGTAACACACAGAAGGCCCCTACCTAGCTTTCCAACTGTCGACGTCTGGACTCGGGGTCCATACACGAACAAGTAATAAGTCTGTGTGCCCTCCTAACCCTGAATGGTGATGCAAGAGAACATAGGGGATTTATACTGGTTCGGGCCTTGAATGCCCTACGCCCAGTGAGGGGATCGGATTCTGTATTGCTTTGCACCCAAGAGTGCTTGTAGTAGGGATGTACAAGCTAGTTGCGAGAGAGGGCTAGGTCCCAGGTCTTGGCTTTGGGGATTAAATGTAGTGGAGTGCACTACTTGAGTGTGATGGTGAAGAGTGTTACTTGTGATCTGAGTGTGTTGCTGTGTCCCATTGATGGGTGCCCTGCCTCCCCTTTTATAGCCGCAATGGGTGGCAGGGTTTTTACATGTGCAAGATTGTGAATTATCTCTGGTGTGTGTTGCAGTGATAGTGCAGGCCCTATGGAGATTGGCCACCTCGTCCTTGGGGTATGGCTTGACGGCGTGGTCATTCCTGTGGAGGGTCGCCGAGCCCTGTTTGAATCGTGGTGGTCAGGTCAGTGATACTGCAGCATGTCCTGCAATAGTAAGATACTGACAGCCAAGATAAGGTCATAGTGGCAGGGGTTAATGTAACATCCCTGATGTTACGAATATTAAAACTTGATCATGTCATCATAATCATTACAAAGCATGTTTGTTAAGCACATCATGGTGCATCAACTTAAAATAAGTTTAATTTGGTTGATTGTGCTTAGGGATCTAAAGTGTGTCATCTTGTGAAGTGATGCTTGTGGTGGTGGTTTAGTTTCTAGTCAAGGAGGGTTGTAAGGAAATAGCTAAGGAGAAACCCTAATTTCAACCTTAGCTTTTACCCCCTTTTGTGTAACTTGAAAACTACGCAAAATTTGAGAAAGAGTTCAAAAGCAAAGTTGTAGATCTTGTCAAGGTGTACACCTTTTGTGTTTTGAGTTTTTGAAGTTTCAATGCAAAATTCAAAGTAATTTTGAAAATACAAATTTCCAAAAATTGTCCCCTTTTTAGTTTGAATCTCTAATTCAAAATCTATTTGGAATATTGAAAGGTGACCAAAATGAAAGTTGTAGAGCTTAGAAAAATGAACAACTTTTATTTTGGGAGTTTTTCAAGTTGTTGAGAAAAAATCAGAAGTAATTTCAGAATTTTTGTTTTGGCCAAATTCAAATTGGATTTGCCCCAAATTTGGAAATTTGAAATTCAAAGTGTTTTGGTTAAATTCATCACATTCCTTTCAAAATATGAATTTAATCCTAAAAGGACTGTTGTAGGAATTTTCGTGCTGCACATTTCTTGTTTTGGCAGATTTTTGAGTTTCCATGGAAAATAAAAAGTAATTTCGAAAATAAAAAGGGGAATGGATAGGATTGCTACAGTAGCCTGCCAATCAACGCAGGGCAGCTCCTGCTTGCCGCCGTGCACCGTTGTGGCCAGCTTGGCCACCGCCCGCAGTGGCCATGCACCTTGCATACTCCTTCTTAAACCGGCCATCCTTATCCGCAAGCACAGTGCCACCGTTGTTCTCCTCCTTTCTCTGTTTTCCGCCGCCACCAGCAGAGCTCCCGTCGCCGGCGAAATTCGTCGTATGCGTTCCACCTCCGCCGCTGCGTCTTGTGACTCCATCTTGCCCTTGAGCTGCTGTTGCTCCTAGCCAATCACCCCCAATCCGCTCCGACACCCTGGCCGGCTTCCTTCATCTCCATAGCCGGTGAAGGCGCCGCCGTAGCCCACAATCGTAGTTAGTCATGCTCCAAGTCTCTATGCGAGTGATGAGTAGCTTCTCAGAGTCGTGGTGAACTCTTGAATCTTCCAATCGCCTCCATTTTATCTCTACTGCATCATGGTGGCCGACCCATCGCTGTGCCACCGTGCCGTTGCTGCCGGTGCCGCTGCCCGCGCGGCCATGCCATCTCAAGCCAACAGGTGCGCACTAGTCCGAGCAAGCTCCCCCGCTACTCCACTGCCGCCGACGAGCACCCCAACGCCGAAACTACGAACTCCGACAAGCTCCTCTGTTTTTAGTACGCGACCAGGGACCCCGTGCAACAATTTGAAGTTCTCCAGGGGTCTAATTGGGCAGACCGTGACTCAAGTGAATAGTGCCATAAGGACTTGTTTGCAGATGTTTTGTTGGATGTTTGGAAATTCATATCTGGAGTTTGGTAACTCCAATTTTAGTGAACTAAATTTTGTTGTGCTCCTGGAGATGTCGAGTTTTTATGAAAAATATTAAAATGGCCATGTTTTGTAGTAAAATAATTAGTTATGATTTATTCCTTTTAATTATGTTTAAAAAGGAGAAATTCATATCTCATTCTGTGTTGCTCCTACTGGCCTAAAATTTTTATGGTGTTCTCATGATGTTATATGAGTGGTGCAGTAAAGATTTCATGTTCAGTGGATGAAATATGTTTAAGTTATTAATTTATCTTGTTTACTGCTTATTAAATTGCTTATAATTAAAATAAAAATGAATAAATATAAAATATGGTTCCTCTACCTTTATATGATGTTGTTATATCATATGTAGACATAATATAGCTATGTGTTTGTAGAAAATATTGAATTCTATATTTATCTTGCTCTCACATGCTTAATAATATTTAAGATTTGTCTTTTTCATAATAATTAATTTATTACACCTGAGCATGTGAAATTTGTACAGTAGTCACATCTTGTCATCACCAATCTCTCCTAAAGTATCCAAGTGAGGTGTTTGCCACACCACTTAACAATAGTACATATTCCATTTTATATAAGAAAGCAGATTAGAATTAAGAAATCATTAACCTTAATGAACTTTGGTATTTAATTATTGTTTGGTGTTTGCTTAATTACTACCATTAATTCTTAATTAAGGGTTAATTAGGATAAGTGGGATTAATAATTAGTTAATTAAAAATAGTTACAAATTAAGAAAAGTCTTAGATTACTATAGCAACCTCTTGGGTAAAAACACTAAAGTAGTATACAACCTCTAATTACTATTTCAACTGGCACCGAGAAGGAAAATTGTACCCAACTAAATCCTTCTTGTATGTCTGTCATAAGCATATCATGAGCATACATCATTTTGCGTATAGTGCACGTGACCGAAGGAGTGACCGTTGAACCGAACCCCGAGGTTAGTGTTGCATTCAAGGAAGTTGAAACCGAGACATGGGAAGTCTCCGAGGAACCCACTCAGCTCTGCAACCAAGGCAAGCCCCGGATGCATTAACCATTCCTTGAATCAAAATGATGCATTATGTAGTCACGAATTGGGATAACCAATTGTTGCATTTACGACCTTGATATTTGTTATCTTGTCCTTGGTACCTATTTTATTTAAAACTGCGTAGTGATGCTTAGACCTGCTTATTAGGTAGGTTTTCAAATAATAAATTTGAAGGGTTGTTGTGGAATACTTTTATTGTCAATGATGTTTCAACTTGAGACCGGTCGGTGGACTTGCTTTAAGAATGGAGTTTTAAAGTAGTGTCTGCAACTGTGTCGATTAAGAACCGGTCCGTTGATGGCCTCCTGGGTTGAGAATTTATAGTACTAGCCACTTGCCCTCGGTAAGCCCGGTCTGGTGAGTCCTCGATGAGAGCGGCTACTCGCGCACTGGGCGTGGAGTGATGGCGAGAGTAGCGTGTATCCTCCTAGCAAATGGGCTGGACAGTGGAGTACTGTGCTCTTGGGTGCCGCGAACCCGGTCAGATCTTGGGAATGCCAGATTTGAGTTGACATATGCAAGATTCAGTTCTACATATGTCGGGTGGTTAGGAAGTCCAGCTGGACTGCTAAGCGGTTTGAATCGTCGTTGCTCCCTGATTGGGAGACTCAATCCACTGACCCTCATCGTAGTTAACAATGCAATTAAGTTAAGAATGGGGGAAGATGGAAATGTCTCAGGGTGTTCGGATCCCAATTCCCGGACTCACAGTGACATGAAGCTATGGCCGTCAAATAAATATCACTCTTGTTAGGAATTAGTAATTCACGGACTCGTTTGTGAAAAGCAACTAGATAGACTATCCTCGAATTCGTCTGCCTCTCGAGGTGACCAGTTTGAGGCTAAAACATGAAAGTAAGGATCCACTATTAGTAAGCTTTTATGCAAAACAACTTGGTTTCTTGCTCAGCCTCTCCTTGTCTATCCTAAAGCCCGCCTTCCTAAGTTCTCCCCTTTTATATCGGGTAAGTCTTGTTGAGTACTCCCGTACTCAGGGTTCTTTAACCCGTGTTGCAGGTGCTGACTTGTGCTGCGAATGGAGGTCATGTCGGTGGGCACGATATGATTTGTCCACCTCTTCTACCTTAGAAGCTTCACCTAAGTTGCTTCCACTACTCTACACTCCTTTTGGGAACTTAGTTAAGTTTATATTTCATCATATTTTGTAAATTAAGTTATGAATCTTCCGCACTCAAATGGAAGTGATTTTTTTTGTAATAAACGTTGTAATGTTGTGGTAACTCCATGTTGATCCTGTATGAGTTATAAAATGTGGATGTTTTGGGGTCCTCCTAGGGCACCCAACAGACTATCCGAGTTATATGACTCTCATCTGCAGTAGGCAGAGGTCTTAAGGACAATGTTAGGTGCATCTGGGCCATATAATTGGGGTGGTTCTGCTACAGAGTGGTAACGGAGCTCATACATGGATCTTCGACAACATTACTTATGAAAAACTTCAAAAGGAATTTCCAAATTAAAAGTTTTGAGGATAACAACTTATAAATGTTCCTTAACTTTTCTTATGCTTGGTGTCCAAGTTCTACGAAGACTTTCTGTTGACTCAAATAGAAGGCATTGAAAGAGGATTCATGTCTTCGGTAAGCCAAGTGAAGAATCAAACTAGTCCAACAATGCTTCGTCAACAGTCTTGTAGCCTTCTATCTGAAGCAATAAAGATAATGTATAAAGTATGCCCTATATAAGTAGTTACCTCCTAGCTAACATTGTGAAGACGTACAGGGCGAGCATACATCATATCATTCACTTCAAAATAATGTTACGAGGATGTTATAGATTCCCTTTTTAATCCAGGACAGCTATTCTCCTTATAGTCGTTCTATTCGATAAATCTTGTCATATGCCAGGTCTCATCCAATTAAATATCCTTTTGACAATCCTTGTTCCATAAAGTTCCCATCCTTGGGGATACTTTTGGATGCATATTGATAGATCCCAAACATAAATGTGAAGACCTGAGATAACTCCTTGACTTCTCAATTCATGCATGTGTCACACCTTGATTACTTCTACTCTGACACATTCTTTTAACTCTAAATACCAACATAGGTTGTTGAAAGCTATTGTAACTATACTCTATAGTAGGTACCATGATTTGTGATCATGTTATAGCGTTGAACCTTGTAGAATCCTGTGGAACCGCGACCATAATGATATACTACCAGGTGCTCGTTAAACATCGAGATCTCAGGTCATGCTCCACTATAGTCTATAGTTAGTTCGCTTTCATTCTCCTAGGAAGCTCATTTGGAGATTCATATCTTCTTATGAATTCTCTAAAATTCTTGATTGACTACAACATTCTATTGATCTTAGTTGTAATTCTCGGACCAATTGTAACTGTTTTATGAACTTCTCAGAACTTAATAACTTAACCCCATTGGTTTCAGTACCCTAGAAATCTCGAGATGATATTTCTTTAAGGGGGAAGGGCTGTAACATCCCTGATGTTAGGCATATTAAAACTTGATCATGTCATCATAATCATTGCAAAGCATGTTTGTTAAGCACATCATGGTGCATCAACTTAAAATAAGTCTAATTTGGTTGACTATGCTTAGGGATCTAAAGTGTGTCATCTTGTGAAGTGATGCTTGTGGTGGTGGTTTAGCTTCTAGTCAAGGAGGGTTGCAAGGAAATAGCTAAGGAAAAACCCTAATTTCAACCCTAGCTTTTACCCCCTTTTGTGTAACTTGAAAAGTAAGCAAAATTTGAGGATGACTTCAAAAGCAAAGTTTTAGATCTTGTCGAGGTGTACAACTTTTGTGTTTTGAGTTTTTGAAGTTTCAATGCAAAATTCAACGTAATTTTAAAAATACAGATTTTCAAAAATTATCCCCTTTTCAGTTTGAATCTCTAATTCAAAATCTATTTGGAATCTTGAAAGGTGACCCAACTAAAAGTTGTAGGTCTTAGAAAAATGAACAACTTTTATTTTGGGAGTTTTTCAAGTTGTTGAGAAAAATCAAAAGTAATTTTAGAATTTCTGTTTGGACCAAATTCAAATTGGATTTGCCCCCAATTTGGAAATTTGAAATTCAAACTATTTTGGTCAAATTTATCACTTTCCTTTCAAAATCTGAATTTGAGCCTAAAAGGAATGTTGTAGGAATTTTTGTGCTGCACATTTCTTGTTTTGGCCAATTTTTGAGTTTTCGTGGAAAATAAAAAGTAATTTCAAAAATAAAAAGGGAAATGGATTGGATTGCTACAGTAGCCTGCCAATCAACGCAGGGCAGCTCCTGCTTGCCGCCGTGCACCGCCGTGGCCAGCTTGGCCACCGCCCGCAGTGGCCACGCACCTTGCTTACTCCTTAACCCAGCCATCCTTATCTGCAAGCACAGTGCCGCCGTTGTTCTCCTCATTTCTCTATTTTCTGGCACCACCAGCAGAGCTCCCGTCGCCAGCGAAATTCATCGTATGCGTTCCACCTCCACCGCTGCGTCTTGCGACTCCATATTGCCCTTGAGCTGCTATTGAACCCAGCCAATCGCCCCCAATCTGCTCCGACACCCTGACCGGCTCCCTTCTTCTCCAGAGCCGGTGAAGGCGCAACCGTAGACCGCCACCGTAGTTAGCCGTGCTCCAAGTCTCTATGCCAGTGACGAGTAGCTTCTCAAAGTCGTGGTGAGCTCCTGAATCTTCTCATCGCCTCCATTTTATCTCTACTGCATCATGGTGGCTGGCCCATCACTGCGCCACTGAGTCGTTGCTGCCGGTGCCGCTGCCCGCGCAGCCATGCCATCTTGAGCCATTGCGGGACAAGCTACGGCCACCAACTTGTGCGCACTAGTCGGACCAAGCTCTCCCGCTGCTCCATTGCCGCCGACGAGCACCCCAATGCCAAAACTGCCAACTCCGACGAGCTCCTCTGCTTTCAGTTCGCGACCAGGGACCCCGTGTGACAATTTGCAGTTCTCCAGGGGTCTAATTGCGCAAACCGTGACTCAGGTGAATAGTGCCATAAGGACTTGTTTGCAGATGTTTTGTTGGATGTTTGGAAATTCATATCTGGAGTTTGGTAACTCCAATTTTAGTGAACTAAATTTTGTTGTGCTCCTGGAGATGTCTAGTTTTTATAAAAAATATTAAACTGGCCATGTTTTGTAGTAAAATAATTAGTTTTGATTTATGCCTTTTAATTATGTTTAAAAAGGAGAAAATCATATCTCATTCTGTGTAGATCCTACTGGCCTAAAATTTTTATGGTGTTCTAATGATGTTATGAGAATGGTGCAGTAAAGATTTCATCTTCAGTGGATGACATATGTTTAAGTTATTAATTTATCTTGTTTAGTGCTTATTAAATTGTTTATAATTGAAATAAAAATGAATAAATATAAAATATGGTTCCTCTACCTTTATATGATGTTGTTATATCATATCTAGACATAATATATCTATGTGTTTGTAGAAAATATTGAATTCTATATTTATCTTTATCATAATAATTAATTTATAACACCTAAGCATGTGAAATTTGTATAGTAGTCACATCTTGTCATCGCCAATCTTTCCTAAAAAAATTAGTATCCAAATGAGGTGTTTGCCACACCACTTAACAATAGTACATATTGCATTTTGTATAAGTAAAGAAAGGAGATTAAAATTAAGAAATCATTAACCTTAATGACCTTTGGCATTTAATTATTGTTTGGTGTTGATACTTAATTACTGTCATTAATGCTTAATTAACGGTTAATTAGGATAAGTGGGATTAATAATTAGTTAATTAAAAGTAGTTACAAATTAAGAAAAGTCTTAGATTACTATTGCAACCTCTTGGGTAAAAACACTAAAGTAGTAAAAAACCTCTAATTGCTATTTCAACTTGCGTTTGTACCGAGAAGGAAAATTGTACCCAACTAAATCCTTCGTGTAAGTCTATCATAAGCATATCATGAGCATACATCATTTTACGTATAGTGCACGTGACCGAAGGAGTGACCGTTGAACCAAACCCCGAGGTTGGTGTTCCATTGAAGGAAGTTGGAACCGAGACTTGGGAAGTCTCCAAGGAACCCGCTCAGCTCTGCAACCAAGGCAAGCCCCGTATGCATTAACCCTTCATTGAATGTTTTAAATCTTTTTTTTTACTTATGAATCAAAATGCTGCATTACGTAGTCAGGAATTGGGATAACCAATTGTTGCATTTACCACCTTGATATTTGTTATCTTGTCCTTGGTACCTATTTTATTTAAAACTGCGTAGTGATGCTTAGACCTACTTATTAGGTAGGTTTTCAAATAAGAAAGTTTGAAGGGTTGTTGTGGAATACTTTTATTGTCAATAATGTTTCAACTTGAGACCGGTCGGTGGACTTGCTTTAAGAATGGAGTCTTAAAGTAGTGTCTCCAATTGTGTCGATTAAGGACTAGTCCGTTGATGGCCTGCTGGGTTGAGAATTTATAGTACTAGCCACTTGCCCTTGGTAAGCCCGGTCTGGTGATTCCTCGACGAGAGCGGCTACTCGCACACTGGGCGTGGAGCGATGGCGAGAGTTGTATAACACTCCAAAATTTTTATTTTGGATTGTTATTAGAAAACACTAAATTAAATAAGGATTTAAATTTTTTCTAAAATATTCCGAGATTTTTAATTATTGAATTCAAAAAGAGAGAAAAATGTGGAATTTTAAATTTTTTATAAAGATAAGTGATGAGTGTTTTATTTAATGTTGTGTGCTTTGTGCCCTAGCTTTGTTTAGGTTCTTTGTGAAAAAAAAAATGAATTTTAAATTTTCTAGCAAGCATGTTTAGGTCCTTTTGATTTTAGGAATGATAAAACACTAAAAGTCCTTTTTGAAAACTAATTTATATTTAAAAAGTTGTTTAAACAATATAGGTTTTTGTTTTCACAGATAGGTAAGGAAACAATTCCAAAATAATCTCAAGGTAGCGAATCAAATTTTGGTTTTCAATTTGTCATGCAAAATGTTTTCATAATCACATTTGATTTAGTTAAAAATAATAATAATAAGGTTTTCCCTTTTTCCCACCCCTCCCTCTGTCTAGCTCCCGGCCCAGCTCGCAAACGCGGCCCAGCGCCCCGCCTCAGCCTGCTAGCGGCCGCAGCAGTGCGGCCCGCGTGCGCCTCCCGCTTGGGCCTTAGCCCAGCAGTACCGTGGCCCAGCAGCAGCAGCGGCCCGCAACGCCACCTCGCCCTGAGCCTCTGCCAGCTGGGCCCCACACGTCAGTCGTCTTCCCCAACCTCCGTCCGCTTCGGGCGGATGAGAATGCCACAGCCGCCGCAAGATCTTCCCCCTGCGCGCACCGCGATGTTGCCCGGGCCTATAAAGGCCCTGTCTAGAGCCCCGTGCCCCCCTTCGGAACCCTAGGGCAGCAGCCGCCACCTCTCGTGCTCAAGTCGCGAGCCACCATAGCCGCCGCTGTCCCGAGCTCCGCGCCGCCGTGGAATCTCTGTTTCCGCTACGTCACCGACGACGAGGACGGTTCCCCGAGCTTCGCTGCGTGGTAAGGAATCCGCCGGTGCCCTTCCCGGTCATCCTCCCTCTCTCAGTCGCGCGCGCGCCCTCGCCGGAGTAGTGCGGCCGTTGTCGAGCCGCCCCACCTCGCGCACCCGCCTTCCCGGCCACTACCTGTCCCCGTAGACGCGCACACCGCGCTCGCTTTGCCAGGACGAGCACGATGGTGCCCTCGGAACAGCCTCCCATGCACCACAGCGCCGTCACGGCGAGCCGCAGACGCGCGGCCATGGCGCCGCCGCGGCCAGGCCCCCCCTCCGCCGCCACGCACCAGCCCCGGTCCACTATGGACCGGGCACCCCACGCCTGCACCCGATCCACCGTAGACCGGCCAGTCCCGAGCTGACACGTAGCAAGCCAGGCTGGCCACCCCGCGCCGCCCTGGCTCATTTGTAAAAAGGCCCTCGGCCTTCGTAGTAATCAACTCGCGGTCCATCTAGTTAAAAAAGAATTAAATCTAGGTCCTTGGTTTTAGCAGTTTAGCCCCTGATCCATTGGTTTTTATAGATTTAGTCCAAAATGCTTTTAAAATTCAGTTTTAATTATTTAAAATACAAAAAAAATAGTTCTGCTAATCACAGTTTTGCCACTGATCTAGTTTTGGCCATAGAATGCTCGTTTTAACTCCGATTGAGCCCGTTCTTGTCGCGTTAGGTTCGTATCGACGTAAACTATGCTTTAGTAGCAATGTTCACCATGTCTGATACTTTTAGATTTCATCATAAATGTTATTTTGTAAATGCTTATTCAATAATCATTGGAAATCAAAAGCAACTTAGGGGTTAGTAAATCTCTGATCTTTTTCATAAAATAAGTACTAGTATGTTCTATGCCAACTTAAATGTCTTTTTAGTTGTGATCTACTTAATCCAATCTTATTTCATAAATGCTCTGTATAACTTGTCACCAATTCCTTGTTTTCTGATTAAAAGCAGAAATGTGACTTAAATGATGTAGAATGGTTTGTAATTAGATTTTGACTAAAATTTAACTCCAGCTTTTATAATTCTTTATAATCTGGTCCATTCAAATTTGAGATATTTCTCTAAAAAGTCTATCACCATCTTTTATGAAATAAAATACGACCAGCTTATAGTCGTCTTCTTCGTTACACGTCGAACCTCGAAAGTCGTGTCCATTTAACGATAGCTCCGGTCTCAATCGTTCTTGCGTTGTCACGATCATAGCAACAAGCCGTGTCGTTTAGTACTATCTCTTTCAAAGCTTTTCTTTTGGTTGATGCTTGTTCTTAGTCGTGATTGTCTGTTTGTCTGTTTGTGTTGCTTGTTTGTTGCGAATAGAAGAAGCGTGGTTTGTTAGCGCCCGAATGTCACGAGCTGAGGACCGACAGTCGAAGCAGAAGTTGGAGATTAGAAGAAAGAAGCCAAAGAATTCTGAGCAGATATACACTGGGAATAAAGGCAAGTGCAGGCACCCTTTGATCATATTGTACCTATGAATTTTAAATATATTTACTTTCCATTGCATGTGTCTTAATACTACAAACCATAAGGACATGACTAGCCCTGTACTATATTCCTTGTAATCCTGGGTTTATACATGGGTAGTATAGTGAACTGTAGATATGCTTAGCTGCTCTGTTCATCTATTCCATATAATAAATGAAAGTAAATAATCTTGCCTAATGAATTATTCAATGATGATTAATGTTTAAATGATGAACAATGGTCACTTTGGTGATGGAGATGTTGCAGTGCTTGTGAGCATCATGGTTTCTTGAGGAAAGGGGGAGCGGGTACTGTTGGTTGGCCCGGTTGTCGGGCGTACCCGTCTCTGCACTCTGTAAGGACTTAGTCATGGAGCGGCCCCCTGGGACATACAGTGTAGCTCCAAGCTATATGGCTCTGGCTTGACTAATTAGCAGGACCTCGACTAGTAGGGTGTTACTTTCTGGGTAGGCGTGAGGAAGTAACTTGGGTAACGAATATTAAGTTGTCGGTTGATCGGTATGTCATGGCTATGGGTATTGACTGCCGAGCGCCCCGGCAAAAACTTACGAGTGGCATCCTATTAGTTGGACCCTGTGAAAGGTCTCGTAGTGAGACCGTACCTGCTCACCTTGGTAGTGTTTTGGGGAGTCGCGATCCCAGGCAAATGGGAATCACGACTTGGAGTGAAAGTGCACACCTCTACAGAGTGTAAAACTGATATATCAGTCGTGCTCACGGTCACGAGCGGCCCAGACTCTGACATGATGAGCAAATTGGAATCACATGGAACTTAGAGGCGGAACTTGGTTGAGGTTGCTACCTCATGCTTTGGCGGAATGGCTATTCCGTGTTGGTAGGATTGCTATCATGTGTTCTTAATTGGGATTGCTATCCCCTAACCTTAATGGGGTGGCTACCCCAAGTTACTATCCGAGGTTGCTACCTCGGTAATCTTAATAATAATTATTATTATAATGATGAGTAATAATATTGTTAATATACTTTCATCTAATTAAGGGTTGGGATGCTTCACTCATATTTAGTAATAGGTTGTTTTAATAAAAGAATTATAATAAAAGTTTACCAACTAAAAAGCTCACTGCAGTTAAACAGTGTCAGCTTTTCCTTTGATTAAGCCTCATGTCATTATACTTTCCGCCTGTACTTGTTGAGTTCGACATGAACTCGCCCTTGCTATTTCCCTCACACCCCATTGTGTAGTAAAGTGCTGCTCAGAAGAAGGACAGATATGCTATGAAGTTTTCTAGAAGTATATCAGAAGTGCTTGGTGTACGGAGCCCCAAGTCAACCGTCCCTGAGAAGAATGGAGCCTAAGAAGTTTAGCTACTGTTTCCGCATACTCTGATGTTTGTAAGTGTTATTATAAATATGTTTTCCGCTATATATAACATTGTTTCCAATATTTCTATTTTTTGTTGTATGTGTGGACTTTCTAAATCCAAGGTGTGACAGACCGTCAAATTTATACAAGTTTAAGTACGAATGTCCCCGTTTAACACGTTGACACACACATACTCTCACTTATATAAACCCGGTAGTCTGCCGAGTGTCACGAAGGACCTCAGTGAATCAACTTTACACCAAGATCGCATGATTAAGCAAATACATGTCACATACACTGAGATTTGCAGCGGAAATATTATTACAAAAGAGTTCACAAATAATAATACAAGTTTTAATTTTCCAAATCGATTAGAAAACAACATAGCTTTCAAATGATTACAGTAACATAAATTCCAAATACATTGCTAGCATAAGTGACATCCTCTGACAAAAGCATGTAGATAAGAACACTATATAGAATCGCCGAGCCCACCGGCGGTTAGCCACCATCTTTAGCAGACTGAAGACTTCACCTGCAACATGGTGGGATAAACCCTGAGTACTCGAATGTACTCAGCTAGACTTACCCGACATGAGAGAAATAAAAGACTCTCAAGGATATGCAAGGCTTTTTGGTGGAGTTGATTGGATAGCATAACTTTGCCAAAAAGAGCATTACTATCATGAGTCCTTACTTTCAACCTTTTAGTCAGTATTTTAGCATCAAGTTCAGTTAAGCTACCATAGCTAGATTTCGAATGCTCCGGGGCTTGCCTAGAATCCGACACAAGTCAGTTAAGTTAGCTTGCGCCATCTTGACGGCATCTAAGTTCACAACACTTGTGTAGTCCTTCCGTCATCCCGATAGGTCCACCATCATGTCCTTCACATGGCTTATCTAGTGTACCTAAATGAGATGCAAGATGCGAGTGTATGAACACGTAGAAGTGCAATAGACAAAGCATCACACACAAGAAGCATGGCAAGAGCATGGTTACACTAAACATACTTAAGCACATCTCACTGCTCAACTTAATGATTACACAACCAA
>Ga0182004_10002129_pt1 | contig 15197 bp, 16 predicted proteins | sample Sormic07211540_1_FD_120479 | JGI IMG/M metagenome (GOLD analysis project Ga0182004, IMG submission 120479) | Endophyte microbial communities from Sorghum bicolor roots, Mead, Nebraska, USA - 072115-40_1 MetaG | ecosystem: Host-associated > Plants > Roots > Unclassified | place: USA: Nebraska...
CCGAAGGTTAAGCTGTCGCTACTGCCGTTGAACATAATCTGGAGTTGCAACAAAACTTTATAAGTATTTTCTTGTCAAGCACAATAATTAGGCATTGCAACAATATATTTTATAAGTTGCAAACACAACATTTTTCCAGAGGACCCAAAAACCATTCATACTGATAATCTATATATACATATACTCGTCCTAATTTAACACAACAACCGCAATACAATGATACCGTTAACTGATGGAAGCTAACATTGACACTGACAGATCAATCGAATTCAGAAAAATATGCAGTAGGCCATGAATTACATTAGAGAGATTTTACACATAAAAGGAAGAACCTGGAAACCCATCATGAGCACCAAAAGGTGCAACTCAAGCCTCATCAGCTGTAACACACCATCTTTGGGGAAAATGAAGTTATAGTTCAGTGGAACAACGCTACTACCACACTCAAGACAGTAATCAACACAAGCAAGCTGCTTTGAGCGTGATAACCACTGTTTGCAGTGGCACTGTCCTTCTGGGGGACATCTGCGCAAGAAAGCCCCAACTTGCCTTCTTTGCACTCGCTGGAAAACAGGCCTGGTGGATACTTGCCATAGAGGTTGATGTAGCTGAACATTGTCGATGCACAGTCGTTGCTCTCATCATTGAGGTACATATAATAAGGGCACGCGAATTCCTTGAGTGCCGCACAGCATTGGCTGGCTGGAAACTTTGGCCCTTTGCACTTGCCTGTGATGATTGTGTAGTTCAGGAACTCAAAGTTCACAGGGCAACCTGATGATAAGCAATTAAGCATAGGTAGGCATTAATAAAATTAAAAAATATAATTATGTAATATACAAGTAGTAAAATGGAATGTGACCAGAGGTGTGTTAAGAGACAAAACACAATAGATGATATATATAAGATATGCTCAGTTCGTTCTACTCAGCACAAGATGAAAAGGAATATATATGTATTCCTAATTGCAATGAGCTACCATGGTCGCAGAGGGGCTGCCTTGAAGAATTTAGTTTCTTTTGTTGCCGATTAGTGCTAGGACCAGCCTTCTTAATTGACTTTTAGTTCCTCCAACGAAATTTTCCATGTCACATTAACAATTGATTTCAATATCCATTTTTTCCTATCCAAGGCACACAGGCTTGATAATATCCTTCTTTTGTTTCGCTCTCTATTGCCTCTATGGTAAGGATTGGGGATGTGTAGACATGGACATGAACATAAATTGGCTAACAAAAGCGTATCACCATCAGGTCCTACCATTTTAATAGCTCCTGATGTTTGGCTTTTTGTCTTACAAATAGACAATCCTGGTCAAACTCCCCAATAAAATTCTAACGAACAGGTGTTCTCCAAGTCCACAAGCTCCATGTCACTCTGTCAGTCTGTCTATAAGCATATAATATGCACCTAGTGCACTATTCCTCATATGCATCCTTGAAGCTTTAGTATTGAAGAGTCTGTTCCTCCTATGCATATACTAAACATAGTAGCAAGCCTTTCATTTGCTATCACTGAGGTGATAGTCACCGACACCAGCATTGCTGCAGCAGCAGCCCTAGCCATTGACACGGTGGCCAGTGACACCGCTGTTGTCACGCAAACCAAGTGTTCTAAGGGATTCCTGGGCACTGACGTTGACATTCTGGCCTCCATGTACGCTGCAGAAGCTGCATTAACACCATCTCCAACATCTACACTGCTCGCCGTCTCCATTTCAAGCCTTGCGACCTCAAGCTCAACTTTGCTAGTGCATGACACCCACCATGGGTTCAATGAAATAGCCAAAGGTCATGGTGCTTCCCAGCTGCATCACTGGCCTGAAGATGTTAGGGAACATTTCCAAGGTTGTTCCGCCTTCATTCTGGACTACCATGGCACTGGATATAGACATGTTTTCAAGAGAGCACTCACTTGGTGGCTGCAAGTTCTGTGTCCGCAAGCTGTTGAGCCATTGTCAGCATATGCTGCTGGACAGGAGCAAGGAGCAAGGCGGCCTAGAGAGGACAGTTGTTCTATGGCTATTATTGCATACACTCATGAAGATTGCTAATGGTAGTGATAAGATTCAGCCAATGCCATGGCCGTCCTTCAATGTTCCTCATTTGGTTACAGTGTGGAGAAGTTCTATTTTACTTAGGAAACCTCCAGTTCATCAAGATCTCATGTGTGCATGCTGAAACTGTAGGAAATTGGAGACACAAGATGGTGATAAAAGTGAGTTCCCTTGTGCTGATTCGAGAGGCCATGTGGCGGTATGTTTGGACTTGCTTGGCATAAGGGTATGCAGTGGTTATTTTGCAAACTTGTGTATTCTATCCAAAGGATTGCTGCAGTTGACTCTATGGTCACTACCACATGAACATATTTCTAGCATCTGTTAAATTCGATTGGAAGTTTTAACAGTTTAGGTTGGAGCTTTCACTCTGTGCTGTACTGTCCTTAAATCATTGAAGTGCATTTTCATTAAGCTAACCAGTGAGCAGATGGCGTGCTGGGTTGTGGAACTAATAGAATTGCAGCCTGTGCTAATTTGCTGAGAAACTGCAACTTGGGTGCAGCTCTCACTAGAGAAGATGAAAGTATCATGAGGGCTTTGACAATAAGCATTCTGTGAGTGTCAATGGCCTAACTTCCTGTAGTTTGGCAGCAGAAGCATGATGATGGGTTGTCAGCTAGAAGAGCTGAGATATTTCAGTTCAAATCATTGTTGACTGATGTTTTTGGACATACAGGTTTTGGTTCTGCATTTGATAGTACTAGCTGTACTCCATTGTTTATTTGTTAAGTTGCTGGAAGTTGGATGGTTAAGAGTTCGTTTCTGTTTATGACCAATATTGCAACAGCAAAAGTTGCACTGTTGCGTGATGGAGATAATTTGTTTGAGGCGGCGATTGATAACACAAGTCAAAGCAATAGTCCAATTGTACAAATACAAGATGTGCAAGAAGTGTATTGTGTGCAATCTTCCTTCAACATATGTTGATAGGTTTGCAGCACATGCAGACAATTGTGTTTGCATTCAGTAGGGACAGGCTTTTAGGTGCTTCCAGAGGTAAAAACAGTATGCAGAATCATTTGTAAGCTTCCTCTTGTCGGCAGTGGGATTCATGCCATGCTTACATATTATACGAGGAAAGTACAAGAGCAATGGGATCCAGGAGATATGCAGATGCATGGTGGTTTGTTCTGGCATGTGTTTGAAATTCACTACAAGATTGAGAGGGTGATTTCTGTTGGCAGTGGTTCTTGAGTTGTTATCTCTTAACAAGATTGTAGTATGTCAACACTCAACATAAGTTATAAAGTGGTTATTTCTGCAGGGTTTTCTACCTTTATAAAGTTTCAGACTTGTGCACCTGAATCTAATCACACTAATTCATTATTGTCAAGCTCTGAACATGGGCAGCAGCATGCGCAAATTGGCTAAGCATATGCTTTTAGTCCATCTCAGAGGAGCAACTACATCAGATAGTCTAGGCAACCATGAAGATAAAGGTCTGTCGATGTACAATAAAGGAGTTGCCTGAGCTGCAGGGAGTTGAATGTGGAACTACTGAAAAAGACAAATGGAGCAAAGTCAAGGCATAGCACTGAAGAATCACAAGTGCCATGGGATACCGGTGGTTTGACACTTTTGCATCGACTTGAGGGCAAGTCAAATTTTATAGAGGGTAGAATTTGAGGAATCATCCTAGGTATGAGCTGGAGTTGCGCCATGGGCCATGTTGCCTACTGGCCCAAGCAACTGAAGGGCAACACCACAAAAAGAGCAACTGCATCAGAAAGGAGAACTCAATGAATTGAATACAGAGACATGTCTTGTTCATCTTCCTCCTCTGGTTCCTCTCCCTCTAGCCCTTCTCCCTATGTCTAGAGCTATATCTTCCTTCCCCAGCTCCGATTCCAAATTGCCTGCTAAACTCGAGACATCCCTCTTCCAAGAGGTTGTGTAATCCAGTTTGTACCCAAACTGTTATGTCATTAATGGAAGGGTGTGCTAGCACATAACTCCCAATCTCAGATCAAAATCACCCAATCCACGAATCAATCACAGGTTGAATTGGTTAAAGGAGAAAGGAAGGGATGAAACTTACTATTCTTGGCCTGCAGCAAGCTCCTCCCTGTAGATCCGGCGCTCGGCTGGAAGACGCTATCTGCTCATGCAGAACAAACAGAACCAGCCCATCAGCTACGAAACCGGAAAGCGAAACGGACAGCAAGAAACACCAGGGCAAAGAAGTCGTACCGGACAGGAAAGAACCATTCGCCGCAGAGGTGAGCCCAGCCACCACGGCGGCCGAGAAGAAGAGGACCAAGAGGCCACGGCCCGCAGCCATCGCCTTGCGCCCTCCCACACAGCAAGCAAGAACTCGCCGCTGCTGTTGATGGGACACCGGGATGTGGGCCTGTGGCCTCGAGGGAATGGAGCTCGTGAGGCTGTCGGATCTAGGACGACGACGGCAGCGGTGGCTGTGGGACGCGGGATGAAGAGGCCGCCCACATGCGCGCCACGACTTCTTCGCTGGTGGTGCTTGCAAGCTCTAGCCTCCAACCCAGGTGCTGCAGCTGGAATTAATTAGCGTCGCGGGGTGGTGGAGTGGAGGAGCTGCACGGGGTAGCTTGGAGACGCCAGAGCCGGACAGCAGCGAGACTCGACGCGGACGCGGTTTGTTTGGTGATTCTTTCCTCTCGCCGCTATGCTATGTGACGGTGGCGAGGTTGGCACTTGGCAGTGGACGCTAGCTGTAGCTGGGCTGGAGAGAGACAGTGATGACGATCACGGACGATCAAACGGTGATTAGTATTAGGTGTTCTTTTAAGCATACCTCGATCAAAGACGGTGCTTAGTATAAGTGTTCTTTATTTTTTTAGCATACCTTAACTACTACACTATTTACTATAGTCTCTCCTCTTCAAATTAATGGCAGTGTACACATGCTCTCTCCATCTATTATGTTAGGCCTTGTTTAGTTGTGAAAAGATTTTGGATTTTGTGTTTGACAATTATTGTCCAACTATAGACTAACTACGTTCAAAAGTTTCGTCTCATAAATTACAGACAAACTGTGTAATTAGTTTTTGTTTTCATCTATATTTAGTGCTTCATGCATGTGACACAAGATTTGATGTGACGATGAAGAGGTGAACTAAACAAGACCTTAGTCAAGTTTATTTTATTTTTTTCTCATCCCTCTAGCCCTCTCCTCTTTATGTCCTCTCTCGATTACACCTTTGCTGATACTCTCTCCTGAGCTCCTCCTCCCTCCTCCTGATCACCGGCTGGCCAGCAGCAGTGCCCGCCGCTGCACGCCCTACACTCGACGTGGTGGCTAGGTTCCTCCCCCCTCGTTCCGCGGCAGATGGGAAGGCAGACAAGCTCAATGGTGGGGAGGTCGAACCAGGAAGCGCATCCCTCGGGATCGACTCCAAGGCTGACTCGATATTGAACGACACTTCAACGACCAACCAGCAAGGGTGAATGGAAGATGGAGGCGGCATGTTCTCGCGTGCTCTCAAAAGGAGGAACTAGGCCGTGTTTAGTTGATGAAGTAAAAAATTCGTTGACACTGTAGTATCTTTGTTTGTTTGTGGTAATTATTGTTCAACTATGGACTAACTAGGCTCAAAAGATTCGTCTCGTAAATTTCAACCAAACTGTATAATTAGTTTTTATTTTTGTTTATATTTAATACTCGTCTCGTAAATTTCAACCAAACTGTGTAATTAGTTTTTATTTTTGTTTATATTTAATACTCCATGCATGTGTCTAAAGATTTAATGTGACGGAGAATCTTGAAAAATTTTAGGTTTTTGGATGGAAGTAAACAAGACCTAGGTAGTTGGGATTGGTGTATTGAAGGAGGTCCATCTTTCCCTCTATTTTATTGACTTATCACCAATTTAACGTTGACAGGACAGAGGATCATTGGACCAAGAATTTTACTTTCTCAATGCGGATAGTTTTTTTGATCTCACCTTGTGTCGAGCACACGCACATTGACTCGAGATTTGCACTTAAGATTGACGCGGTAACCAGTCTTTGCGTGGAGTAAATAATATAACTCCTTGTACCCGGTAAAGAAAAGAGGGCAAAAGACAATAAGATAATTGCAAAATGGTGGATTAATTCCGTCTGTTGTGGAAAACGGACCTGTTGGTAATACCCTGGATCAGGGGGCAAGCAAAATTACACGAGTCTATACGTGAACTTCAAGTGTATGCGTGGCTTCGTGCCCAGATTCTCACGATATTGACAGTTTCAAAAGGTTTGCAGTTGGACCTTCAGCGATTCTTTCCTCGCGAGCATGTGCGCTGCTCCCATTCGTCCTCGCCGCGCAGGTCCTCTCTTCTTCTAACAGAAAACGACGTCTACCCTCTGGCAAATGGCTGTGGTCTAGTAGTTGACAGCTCAGTTCCATGCGTCTTCAATTGGCAGACAGCTCATGGAGTCATGATGTAGACGAACATCATTCCTCATCAATCATCATGCTACAGAGTCTTGTAAATGCAAACATGCAAGCACTTGACCGTTAGACGTGAATACGTTGAAACAACGTGTTCACCACTAGATTTTGGTTAGTTGCAAAGTTCTAAGAAAACCAAGTTCAATGATACAGTATCTACCAACCAAAAAAATGGATTGAATTATGGGTGAAACTAACTGTTCTGAAAGAAGAAAAAAAAAAGGATATGAGACAGCACGGAGCATTGAAATACATACATCATATCAGGAGGCTCAGCGCTTAGAGGAGCATAACACAGAATTCCTTTAGCTCTATAGATTGGTCAGTGTCTGGTGATTTTCCAGGACGCTGTTCATGACTATCTCTTCAGTTTATCACAGGTAAACTATCTGTTGTTATTGCGGCTAACATGCCATGGCACTCATCTCTATAGTAGGCTGGGAAAGATAATCGGCAAAAGGCGACCATGTACAAAGCAATGTAGTTCAATTCTCTGTCAGGCAGCAGACATTAGTAAATCGCCATTTTTTTTCTCTTGTTTCTGTACATTGCAGGTAAGTGTATTATGTACAAAATTTCCTCCGCTGCACCCAAAAAAATGAAAAAAAAAAGTTAGCATGCACAAGTGTGACTATTACCATATTACGAGATACATGATGAGTCCAAATTCATATATTCTATAATATCAGTATATCTGAGGCAGAAATAGCTTGAATGTGTCAGTTTCAGACATCAAGGAACTATCCATGCCAACCTGAACTGGATATTATGGATCCGAAGACAGACACTCGATGGATAGTTTACTAACAATTGCATGATGTCATACTTACCCTAAGATCAGGCTCCGTTACAGCTTCCAAGGTTTCTGCCATCTGCATTTGTTTGATAACTGTTGCATGCAATACCTGGAAGAACAGAACCCCCAAAAAAACAGACTACGTAACTATGTAGTATATTATTTGAAAAAAAAAATCAACAAAGATGAGAACAAAGGAAAATAAGTTTATCAGATCTAACGAATAATAACTAGTATTATTAAATAATGAAATTAAGTTAACTGGTTAAATTTAAATCAAGAACAAATATCAAATGACCAGAAAATGGCTTTATTAATTAAATCAAAAAACAGATAATGAACAGTATCTGGTGAATAATAACTACTCGGTAAGCACATTGTGCCATAGCAAAAACCTACCACATAATACATTCACTTTGGCAATCTGGACAATAGCAGGACTTAATAGCAGGACACAGTGGAGGCTCAAGACCATCAGAAGATGTGTTTTAAGAGGTATCAATCAAATATAGACCTGTGGGTTCCCACAAAGTTGTCCTAAAGATATATCCACCTGGGAACAGTTAAGGGATTACCCAACAAAATCAAAAGCTACATCAGATGGTCCCCGTAGTTGTTTTTGAACAATGAGCGGCAATGTTTGGCCTTTAATGTGAAATTTTAGCATCACAAACTTGCCAATTTTAAATAAATTGGTAAAAGCAACTTTCGTATATAAGTTTAACTTGCATTGCCTGAGAGTGAACAAAGATTTTGTTTAGTAAAAAGAAGTGATATAAAAGGTACCATGGCACTCGGGCCATAAAGGCGAAAGCCCAAAGCAATTCTAAGGAGCATGATATCCATAAAACATTGTTTGGCAGGTACCTTCTTTGTCTTCTCCAGATCAAACTCAATGGACTTTATCCTGTCAAAAGAATCTTGTATGGCCCGATCCTTGTCCTGTGGAAGCTCTGGAGGCTTTCTGCTCAGCTGATTAAACATTGACTCAAGTCGATCAAGACGCTCAAGGCAAGGATTTACACGATCTTCCTTAATTGTCTGAAGATCTGCCAGATTACTGGGTGCAGTTGCAGCATGTGAATGAACGTTTTCCAAGTGTTGTCGTCGACGAATGAAGAACCGCAAAAATGATAGTACTCTAAGAAATACATCAACAACTCTTCTTGATATATATTTCAAGAACCCATCATCATTGCCTACACCATCATTTGGGGCACGCCGACCTGCTGATTTGAACCCATATTTAAGCATGAGACAGGCTGGACATCAAGGCGAGCCAACTGATTTGAAGAAATGATGGTGTATAACAAATTCTTTATAAAACTTCACCAAATAATGTAGAATTTTAACTTGATACCTGTCGCAGGTAAACCCCCATTTATCAGGGAACCTTGTTCTGTGTTGAATTGCCTAATTTCATTTCCAGTAGAGTTGTATCTCCTGTTGGATCCTACAGCTTTATCTGCCGTATGAGACATGCCAATCAAACCACTGTACGTTGTAGATCCTGATTCCCTCACCTACAGGGTAAAGATTCAGAGATGAATAAACTACAAAGTTATACAACATACCAACATGGTGGCATGCGGCTAAAAGGAACAGAACACCTATTTTCTAATGAAAGCCTAAATATGCAAGTTAGAATCTTCATAGTTACAAGATAGACACACAAGAAAAATAATGAGATTTCTCCAAAAAAAGGGGAAAAAAAAACAAAGCAGAACTTAGTAAGACTTTACTTCCTCTCGAACTGGGGCCAAACTAGGATATTCAACATCTTCAGGAGCCACAGGGGATCCAAGATCATCAACATCTGAACCTGATTCAGCATTTGATGTGTCACTAATTCGTTCTGGTAACTGAAAGAAGAAAGAGCAGAACATCCAATGTCAAAATTGGAGAACAGAATGGCTTATTCAGCACATGAGAAATCAAAATCAGTAAACTTACCTTGAGAGCACGCAATCTCATGGAGCCTGTAAATGTTTCTTCTATATCAGATACTTGCCCAACTTCCTTCAATGACTCCATGCTATGTACAAGCTACAATAGAAAAATAAGGTCATCACCAGCAGCAACAATGATGACAGCTAACAGATAAGTTAAATATACTGATGTACCATAAAAAACAGTAGACTACAATACAGTAAGAAGGCATTAGTCATAAATTTACCTTCATGATTGAAGGATCGCTCCAGGGGCCTTTGTTAGACCTCAGGCACCCTCCGAGGTTAGAACACGTGCATGAACCACCAAAGTACTCCGGCAATTGGCTGAAGATACATTATGCTTAAGATTTGCACATAGGTTCACCAATAAAATAATCTTTGGAGAAACAACCACCAACCTTGCATCAATAGCTTCAAGAAGTTTGCTTTGATATTTTGTTCCTAGAACCTGAAATCATAGAGTACGTATGAAGCCATACAAAGATCAAAACATGGATAATCAATTGGGAAGGGCTGCAAAATCACTACATGTATTTTAGATGACGTTTTGGGGTCAAGAAGTCCCTTAACAGTGCTCCATATCAGCTTGAAACCTGGTCCCGCATTTACAATAAACATTTGATGTAGTGTCTGCATAATTTGTGACATGCTTGGTAATCAGAAGGGGATCAAACTAAGCTACATTCAATCATCTCTATACTAAGGCTAACCTCAGGATAATAGTCACCATCTATTTTTTGCATACAACGCACCAAATCCCTCGCGATCTTGCTAAAGTTCTTCCAGCCCTATATCACAGGGAACAGGAAAAGGAAATATTCATATTAGATATCTGAGCTGTTTCAAACTACATCATGCTTACAGAAAACAAATTAAGTAACAAAGATAAAATCCAATTGTGCCTGCATCAGTAGTTCAGAGGACCTTAAACCTCTGTAGCTCTATCGATGGTTCTTTTTTGGATCGATGGATTTATATCCAAGCATTTGGGAAAAAGTAAACAAAGTATCAGAATCAGAACAAGATCCAGTGCATAAGTTTTTCTAACAGGAGTAGGTTTGATTTAGATATCTAGTTGAAGTAGCAGACAGGTATTGGAAAAACAACAAGAGTTGGTCTTTTTCTCTAAAAGGGTCAATTTTGCCACAAACATTAAAACATCCCAAATCCTAATCAATCAAACTACAGGGATGTTTTAAACAATATCTGCATTACGGAGACTATAAGATACATCTGGCAAAGCATAACAAATATGTTAAAAGTAAGATTCTTGCAAATGAATTTATACGGATGATGTTGCAAAGGAAAGCAGGGAATGCTTTTCTTTTTAATTTTATTGTGTTTATCTCTTTCGAAAATCAAGATAAGTAATGGAGTTAATAAAACAATATAGACAATGAACATACCACACCATGGACATCCAATATCGTAGTTGTAGTATCTATATGCCTTTTGGCAGAAATTGAGCATGCAGGGAATTTCTCCCGAAAAGCTCTCTCAAACTCCTGTACATGATACTTAATATAGCGCTCAACTGTCGTGATTTGTACAAGCTTGTTGGGTTCAACTTTCCCAAGCAACTCAATGTACACAGGCCTTCCTTCCTTGTCAACCCCATGGTAACCATGAGGATAATATTGCAGGACCTCCTCTAGCTCATGAAATTCAAAATCCTTCAATGAGTCAAATTAGCTACTGTTAGTATGCATGATATAGTTTTGCAGAATCATATGATGAACAATCTTAGATGTCATACAGTGCATGTAAATACATCTATATATCAGTAGAGTTTCATATAATTTTGAGGTCAACTTTTTTAGAATAGACAACATCCTACTTCAAAAATGGTGTCTGTACCGAACTCCTTTCTCCACTGCAGCATGTCCGCCCACATCTGTGCTGCTTTTTCAAAATCAAACTTCCTCGCTTTCAAAAATCTACAGCACAGAACTGAAAATCACCAACTGACATTGTATAGCTGAAAATAACAATATGAGCATATTTCCTCAGGTCTCAACCTAAGCATCATATGATAATCATCATGCTTGACTGGTAACAAGCCCCTAGCAAACAAAACCTCCCGAAACGAGCTCACTGCCTGCTCTTCTTCAGCATCTCTGACATCCTCTATAGCTATCCTTGGCACTCTGCAGTCCACTTTTCTCTTTCCCCTCTTCTTTAGCGAGTGTGTCAGCCTTGTCGATGCATGTAGGGCTTTCTTCCTCAGCGACCGCATCCTGGTGTGCCTCGGCTCATCCTCTGAGATCTCGGCATCTGCCCTATTCCTCCTCTCATCATTACTGACAAATATCTCGATGCTATCCACGTTACCCTCTGCAACAGAGCATGGCAAACCCCAGAACATTATCTGCATTGCATGACCGAGACACTAAAACTGCATACATATAGCTACGACAACGAGCACCTGGCCATACCTGACATTCTCTAGAAAAGCAGCTCAAATGATCAGGCCCTCCCGCTTTGTATTGCTCCGCCCGATCACTGATTCAGTGCACACGGCAACCAGAGCACTGACATAAAACGGTTCATAAATACATGTCAATTCACAGAGTTTGTGTTCGCGTCAAATTCGCAGTGCATTTCATTCCAGAGCGGCGGGCGGATAAAACGAGGGCCATGGGGCTTCGGTTGAACACCCAAATAATAAAATCGGAAAATTAGACCAAAAAGTACCAAACCACCTATATCGGTACGAACTCCACCACGCGGCAAACAGCAGCCAACTGGATGGATTGGGGGAAAACAGCGCATATTCGACTTTCAGAGCTCAGAACAGACAAAGGGGGGGATAGATTCTGCGGAGAAAACGAGCAATCGGATCGGACCGGGTCGTCAATCCACGCCGGTGACGTCCCAGGGAACGAGGACACGGACGCCGACGGAATGGAGAAGAGAGGCCCAGGGGCAGCAGTCCACGAAGGGGTACCTGGATCTGGATCGCCGCGCGCTCGGCTGGGATGGCGGTGGCGCGCCTAAGAAGGTCGCCTCCGCCTCCGCCGCCGCCGTGAGATCGATCCGCTGCCTGCCCTGAGATCACGACGAGAAGAGACGGGGCAGCAGCACGAAGCGTTTGGTGTGATCGGGGCGGGGCCTTCTTCGCTTGCCTCCCTCCCTCGGCGCCTCGTCTCCTAACGCTTACGCTTCCGTTGCTTCGTTTCCGCCTACTCCTCCCTCCCTATACTCTGCTTTGCCCCTCCCTTGCCTCTGCTAGTGCTCGGTTACTGGGCGCTCCTTTCCCAGTTCTTGCTCCGGGCCCCGGCGTCAGCGGCGTTCGCGTGGTGTCGTGTACGCCAGAGCCCACAAGGGCGTGCGCGCGTCGCGATTGACTCGCTCCGCCGCTCGGCGCGCCCGCGTTGCGTGACTGGTTTACGCAGGCTGCGGCGCGCCGACGCTCACGTGCAAAGCCACCAGCAGCAGGCGCTGAGCGTAGGGCCCCTGTGTCGGTTAAGAAGATCTCCTCTGTTTCAGGAATTTTTAGGCTTCGGAATTCGGATGGATCAATTTTATAGGGGTCAGCTTAAAAGAAGATCAAGAAAGGGGTAATTAGCCGGAAAAAAAAACAGAAAGGGGTAATTACCCAAATACAAAGAAAACAGTCATTGAATTGATTATATACTACCTTTCGCGAACAAGAAAATCTGTCACCTGGTTATTATTTGCCAAATAAAAAAGTTGGCATTTCCTGATATGATTAAACTTAGAGAGTGTTTCCAACTACTCGTCTTATTCAAAAATTTATACAAAATATCACTTCTTTTAGCATGACTTGATTTATTAATAAAGTTCTTCAAGAACAACTTAAATTAACTATGTTTGCATATATTCTTTTAATAAGATGAGTTGTCAAACTTTGGATAAAAAAGTTAAACATCTTATAATTTGAGATGAAGGGTGTAGATTCATGAAGTAGGCTCTCAACTTGTAGACACCAACTAAGGTCTTGTTTAGTTACACTCAAAATCTAAAAACTTTTTAAGATTTCTCCCAACAGGAAATCTTGCGACACATGCATGGAGCATTAAATATACATAAAAAGATAACTAAGTTTGTCTATAATTTGTGATACGAATATTTTAAGCCTAATTAGTCTATGGTTGAATAATAATTACCAAATACAAACGAAAGTGCTAAAGTAGTCAAACCAATAAAGTTTTTTTATCTAAACAAGACAAAGGAATAAAACAGTGAAAATAGAGCTGACCCGCCAAAAGAGACGAGTTTAAACAAATGTCCTAGTGATCTAAACATAAGCATGTTACAATTTGAGAAACTTTCAAGTTCAGTGTATGCACCCATAAGCACAGTCTAAAATGTTTCATCAACAAAATAATAATTACAAAGTTCGTAACATCATGGGAAAATATGAATAGCTACATATAGAATAATAAATTAATAACAAACAGAATCATGTGAATGTATGGTAAAATATCAAAAGGCGACTATGCATGATTAACCTAGCATTATGCAAAGCTATAACATGAGAATATGCACAAGCCTTGTATGATTGTACTCATATATATACCTCAATTCACGTGCCAAAACATGTCATGTTGACCGTGGTGTATACGAGTACAGCCAAACAAGAATGCATGCATTCATGATATGGAGAAATAACAAAAAAAACAAAGTACCTTTTTTGTTAAAAAAAAGAAATGATTTGACAAAATTGATAAGAAGTGTACACATGAGCACTAAAGCTAAATTTATGGCATCAACTAAAAGACATGGTCGAAACTTTACGAGTACTAAAATCATTTCTATAAGAAGTATGTTTAATAGAATAACTTTTGCATCTAGTCTATGGTAAGTTGCTAAGAGTCAAAATAAAAAAGTTAAAAGAAGAAGCGAGGCCAATGACTATTTTTAATAAATATAATTTGTCGGGAATGGTTGGATTGTCTGTACCCATATGTGGAAACCATCATCCGTCCATACAGGGGCGAAGCTACGTGCTCCTAAAAATTGTAAAAATATTGATTAAGCCTAAAATTTCACGATATATGCACCTTCCATGAAAGATGTTTATACACCCACAAGCTAACTGTACCCCTCTAATTGGCTCTAGCTTCGCCAGTGTGTCCACCCCAATTAATACATCTCAAAATTTAGTGGCTGATGTCCAATCGACAAATATTACTTAATGGATAAACATATATAAATTACATTACGTATAAGAGGAAACGTAGAAGTCGGAGTTTAATTCTAACCATCGAACTTGGACACCATAAACCTTTAGCCATTGGATTATCAAAACCTTATTTAGCCATTGAGCTCATATCAACAATAGGTTTGCTGATATGGATAACAAGTGGCAGTGGATATCGCTCGACAAAGCTTTCTTCTTCTCACACCATCTCTCTTCATACAAGCACAATTGCCACTTCTCTTAAGCACCATCACCGTCACCTCCATCTTCCACTTCACCACCGTCTCCTCTTCCTTCTCATCCTTTATCCGAAATATTGGGCGGGCACCACGCTACCCTCTTCTCTATCTTAAAATCATCTTCTCCTCTCCTCTTGGGCACCACAATAACCTCGCATCCCTGATCTTGGGCATTGCCTCCTCTATCCTTATCCTCATTTGCCCGGCGGCTTCGCCATCATCAAGTGTCCCACCTCTTCATCCTCTCCCTCCTATTGCGCACCGCTGCTACTACCACTCACTTGTTGTCCTCAACAATGTGGAACCAGCTAAGGTCAAATGATCTTGGGCACTCTCCACTCCGAAGAACTGACATCCCTCGCAGTGTCGAACCAGTTTTTCTGCGTCGTTGACCGCGGTTGGCCAATAAAAACCTGCCCGGAAGGCTTTTCCGACCAACGTTCTGGATGCGGCGTGTGGCAGAACCTCCTGAATTAAGTGGCCCACATGCACACATCATTGTCCCAAAGACTTCTGATCGACGTGCACGAGTTCCAAATGACTCAAGAAGTCTGTCGGGTGTCCTCGGGAAACCCG
>Ga0182004_10002130_pt1 | contig 15192 bp, 9 predicted proteins | sample Sormic07211540_1_FD_120479 | JGI IMG/M metagenome (GOLD analysis project Ga0182004, IMG submission 120479) | Endophyte microbial communities from Sorghum bicolor roots, Mead, Nebraska, USA - 072115-40_1 MetaG | ecosystem: Host-associated > Plants > Roots > Unclassified | place: USA: Nebraska...
CCGGTATGTATACGTGTAACCTATAGTAGTACTTGAATACGGATATACTAAGATCGATCTATGATCACGGTACATGTCACGTACCGTAACCAGGCTGGCCTTTGGAGGAAAAACCTTTTCTCCCGTATGTACTCCAGTAGGGACCATATACAACACTTACTGGCTACTGCAGCTATTTATTATTTATTATTAAAACAAGATCAACCAAAATCTCAGCAAAAAGATTTATTACTCCAGTAGTAGAATATTTTTGCGACAGAAACTGTCTCCTACATGCATACATGCAAAATTCACTCCTAGAGCCAGATGCGTGTTTTGACCTGGTTATGGTGGAGATTAGTGGGCCGAATTAGTGGGTTGCGATGAGTTTGTTGGGGGTGTGAGTTTGTCTGGTCTAACGGCCCAAAAAGTTTTCAATTATAGTGGAGATTTAGAAACTGGATAACAGTTAACACTAGCAAATGGACCAAGTTTTTTTTTATATAAAAGGACCAATATGCCATTTTGGATTAAAACAAGAAAAAGAGAGAATATTCCTTCTTTGCTCAAATTTTTCTGAGACATACTAGTCTGGTACATGCTCTAGACGACTGGTCAGTCTCACAGATATAAAGAGCAAGCTAACATGATTACTCTTCCATAGCATCACCAACGGCGGTAACCTCAGCATTCGGTCTCAACGGAGTGATTTTCGTTGACAATACCTCTTGAAACAAAAGAATAGGTTAACTGCTCACAAGCCTATAAAATGAATCATAAAAGTGATATAAGTTCTTACCAGTCCGTCCTTCTTGGGCAAAGCTGTATCCCCTGGAGCTGACATAAGTCCTTGGATTTGGCAACAGGTGGTTCCTCAAATATTCGGTTTTACCCTGGTAACACCAATGAGACACTTGTTAGAAAAGGTTCGGGGCAGTCTCAAGCATTCCCAACCCCTGTATACGTCCATAGATTAGACCCATTTAAGGAATTTCTCTTCAAATTATGGTTTACTTTTTAACAAACTTTGCCAAACTTGAGTATGGGCACCACATAGAATGCATCATATTTCAGTACAAATTTTAGAATGCATTATAATTCAGTTCAAATTTTAGAAGTCACAAAGCAATGCATTTCAGGATGGAGGGAGTATAAATAGCTCTACTAGCCAGGCAACTATATGTTCATCAAACATGTCCCATCCATGCTATAAGACTAAGTTATCACAGCTCAAACAAAACCATATATAGCAAATTTCTCTGTGATACTATTGATCCTTAAATTATAAGCATTTTGCTTCCTTCGTTTCTCGTGGCTTTGCAGTAAAGGTGCGTTCACAAATCACTTCCCTTCTATACGGTCTAACACTCCACAGATCATGGCATTTTTAAAACTTACAGCTCTTATCAGATATAGCCAGGTCATTGAAGATGCCAGCACAAATAGTTTCTGATACAAGCTGTATTGCCTGCACCCTCTGTACAATGAGACAATTGAAGTCAAGAGTTCCGAAACAAAGATTTTCAAATAAAAAAAACATGCATGAATATGGATCATATTGTTTGGCTTATATGAAAGATGCAACCAAGTAGTCCACTTTAATAAATCAACAGAAACAATAGCATAAGACTTTAACAAAAAAAAATATATAGAGAAAACACATTCTTCATAACCTCAAATGCAGTGGCACTTACTGTCAGCCCTTCTTTGTACTTTGCTTCAAAAACTGACATTGCCGCAAGGGACCTAACCCATTGTGACAAATGGCAGTGTGTCTGTTGAACCATGTGGATAGTTAAACCTGTGCATCATGAAGTCAATGGCATCATGTTTTGGAATCTTTTCTTCGTTGAGGATCTTGCAAATAATAGTACTCACTGTGTGTAGTGTAAATGTGGTCCAGTACAATCAACTCCCCCAAGAACAAGGGCAGTGCTAACATGACCTTGGTATCTTCAATCAAATGACAGACCAAATCAGATGTCATCTCCAAACTTAAAGTCCTAGTACTACTACTCAATATATGCAAGAATTTTGGGGTGAGAGATTAGGATAGCTAAAAAGGTATTCAAATATTAAGCTACCAATATAAGATTTGGTGATGGTGACTTAGATGACAAGCCCCTAAATCTTATAGGACCTCGACTGCACAAAGGACCTATTCTTGCTAAATGGCGTCGTTTAAGATGAATCTACTTCACTTCTCCATTTTTTTTTTTTTTTTACAGATGAGGTTCTTCTCTGATATCCCTGAGGTTTGTTCAGGCTGAAAGTTGCTTAAACTGGAAAGTGTCAAAGTGCTCTGTTTGATGATAATTGAAAAACACTAAACTTCATCAAATGTGTGCTAGACTTTTTAAAACAGCTCAACTTTGCTACTGGCTTAAAATGAGCAAACGCTTGGCTGCACTAATCACACAGCTAAACATCCAGTAATGAACATTGACTTTTGGGAGGAAGTTCCCGCAGCTGATCTACACAAACCTCATGGTCCAATTTTATTAAATCTCCACTACTTTTCCGGCCATGGAATCTGATTTCCACTGATGAATCTCCTTATACAAAAAGTATGAGACAACAAATGCCCAGAAAACATGGGATATCTCTAGACATACCGAAAAAACTAGACCGACAATTGTAGTCCCGGTCTTTCTGAAAACGGGAATCTTGAGGCCCGTCTTCTCCAGCATGCCATTCCTCGCGCACAGATGACAGATCGAAGCTGAACCCACCCCCATTGACGCCACCATCCTGCATATAACGACCAAAGGCTTTCCTTCTGGCGTTAAGAAGATAAGATGGCCTCAACTGCACTGGTATACAGCAAGCAAGGGTATCAAAACAAATTCCAGCACAGCAATGGTTGTCGTTTTTTGAACGAAACAGCAATTGTTGTCGTTGTTTCTCTTTATCTCTTTGCCCAAATTTAAACAAAAATATTACTACGTCAAACAAGACGGGCAACCATCTCTAGTTCCATCTCACCACCAGTCGAACAAGATACTACATCAACTCAAACCGCTTATTGATGCGCCTCTCAAACAAGATGTGACAACAAGGCTATGAACACAAATCCCAGCGATAACTGGTGCTTCGCTTTTCATGTTACCCATCTTTATATTATACGAAAAAAACAGATTCCACAAACAACAAGAAAAGGGTAATCTTTTGGAGTATCTAGGAAATCTATCTAAATCCTCCAGAGCACAGACAAAAGCAATCGAAGAAAGTCGGGCACTCGTCCGCGTCCCCCTGTTCCGCCGATGGACAGGAATCGGAAAACCGAAGCGCGGAACAGCACACGGCAAGGCAAGGGACCAAAAAAAAACCTACCCCCGCCGCGCCGATCGAAAGGAAACCGCATGGCGAAGGAAGCGAGATCATCAGGAAGTAAAAGGTCGGAGAGCGATGAAGAAGCACAACATCGGCAGGTTTTCCTTCTTTTTATGTTTATTGGTCTGTAAACTTTTAAGCTTTCAATAAATTAACCGGGTGCAAACCCCTCCAGTTTCTTTTTTAAAAAAAAACATCGGCAGGTTTGGGGAAGAGGAAAGAACGTGGGGCGTGCGATAGAGCGCAGAGATTCGTGGCAGCACGATGGGCCGGTACCCGTCTGGTATGGTTAGATGGGCCGGGATAGTATTGGCCTGTTGGGCCTTATAAAAACGGGCGAGGACCGAGTTCGATGAAGAAAACCGGCCCAGAGTCTGTAATATAGAAGTAGAACGATCTCGATTCGAAGGAAGCAAAGAAACAAGGTCAGTGGGTTGGCGAAACAGAGTTCCAAGTTCAGATTTCAACTCTGGCTGAAATCGACAGAACTCAGATCAGCATGTATCCCACTCATCATGTATTACGGTCGATTGTTGCCACTCTCGATGCATAGTTTTATGACATCAATGCATAGTTTTATGACACAGTTACCAAGACTATAAATTAGGTAACCGAGCCCCATGAGTTTTATGAGGATCAAACCCATCTCTCATCTAATAAAACTCCTTCATTTAATGACACTGCCAAGTTAGCAATTTTGCTTATAAGGTCACACGGAAACACGTTCGTGTGAGATCAGCACAAACACACCGAAATTTGACGCGTGCATACATAGTATACAGCTTAATTTAAAACGTCAAAATATATCCCAAAACAAAAGACCATAGATTCATTAACACCCAAGAGTACTAATGAGGTACTACCACTTCTAATCTTGCACTACATGACATTAATACCGTCATGACTTTGTTCCCATATACTCCTTCCCTACTTTACTACTGGCACCCAACACTGCTAGCTAGTACTACTAGCAGAAAGACAGCAAAAAAAGGCCTGGGACACAGCCTGAGCCCTGGCCACTCCTTTCGTCGTCTCCTCCACTCGAGACTTTTTACAAGCACATGATGCCGAACAGTTTCAGCAATCGGCTGCAGCCCTCTTCCTGCCCCCTGCTCTCAGCTGCGAAACAAGAGAGACAACGACATGCGTGTCAATTACTCATCGGTTTCGCAGTCGCAGGTGCAAAAATGTGCACTTGCCGAGCGAAAGCTTCGCTCGCCGGAACGGACGGTGAGGGCAGGTGCGGACTCACCGACGATGCCGGCACGTCGGAGCTCTTGAGCACGCGCAGCCTCTTGGCGGTGGCCACGAACATCCTGCGGCGGACAACACGGGGCGCGTGAGGTGCGAATTCGAATGAAATCGAATATGGTGACGCCGACGTGTTGTGTTGTGCAAGTGGTGGGATCCCGGGGGGGATGTTGGTGCCGTTTCCACTTACTCCCAGGGGACGTCGCCGACAAGGACCCTGTCTCCCTCGTCGTCCTCGTACACCAGCGTGTAGTCGCCGCCGATCACCGGCTCCTGCACCTCCTCCTCCGCCGCCGCCTCGCCACCCGCCGTCGCGGCCGGGTCCCTCTGAGCTGCGCGATCGAAAAAAGAAATGATGAGACGACGGACAAGCAAGCATATGGCCACATGCACAGCACGGCGCCGCTGTTCTTGGAGGGAGGAGACGCGTAGGTACCGGCGAGCAGGCCGCGGAAGAGCTTGCCGACGGCGGCGGAGAGGTCGGCGTAGCCGCCGTACGCGGTGAGGTCCACTTTCCGCCCGATCGGCACGCCGTCCATGTTGATCTTCACGAACAGTCCGCCCTTGTGCGCGCCGCCGTCCTGAACCTTGTGGTGACCCGACGACGACGGCGGCGACGGCCTTGAGGAGGAGGACGAGGCCAGGTTCCTCCGGAACGACCGCACCGGCGGCCACCCAACCACCGGCGCCGCGGGTGCTGGCCTGACCCTGGCGGATTGAACGACCATCAAAAGAAAAAAGAAAAAAGTCTGATCTTTTTCTTTCAGGCAGAAGAAAGTGAACAGAGATCGAGTACCAACCTTGCTTTGGAGCCATTGCTCCCATTGGCAGCCTGGTGAGCGAAAGCAGAGGCCTCACCGGACTCCTCGCCGGCGGCGACGTCCAAACCTGCGAGCCACCACCAGAGATCAAAAACTTTTGAGCTATATACGTAGAGAGTAGGCATTTGCAACAGAGAAGAATAAAAGTGTACTTGGTGGTTCCTGGTAGGTAGACTACGTACAGACCTGATGATGGCTTGGCGAAGTAGGCCGGGAGGCCGAGGCTGAGCTCGAGGCCGCTGTCCCCGGCGTCTCCGGCTCCGAGCGGGCCACGCCACGCCATGATCGCCGCCGCGTCCCTCAAGCTCACGGTCAGGAGATGGTCGCACGAGGAGTCGTAGCGAGCAGTAAATGAGCGAAGAGGGGGATGGCGACCGGCGGGGAGGAAAGGAACGGCTGCCCCCCCTGCCTGGCCTGCGAGAGAGAGAGAGAGAGAGAGAGAGAGAGAGAGAGAGAGAGGGAGCGGTGAACAGGAGAGGAACAGGCACAGGTGCTGCGCCCTAGCTCGCGGTGCCCGAGGTGACCAAAAGGCGGCAAGGGACAAGGGAAGGGGGCTCGAGTGCTTTGGGAGACCGGACGGCCGAGACCTGCGCATTCAAAGCTGCAGGTGTGTGCAAGGTCCAGTCGCAGCAGAGCTACAGTTGCTAGCTAGCTCCTCTGTTCCGTTCTGACCTCTCTCTCTCTCGCAGCTCTCGGTTGCTACTCTCTCTCTCTCTCTCTCTCGTAGCTGTAGAAGCTAGGTTAGGCTAGGCCGCAGACACAGGTGAGCGCGCCGGGAAGGGGAACGGGAGCAGGGCCAGGACGGCAGGAGGAAGCCGGCAGGAGCTATGATGGTGGCCGTGGCTGCCCCGGCCGCCGAGCAATGGCTACCGATCCGCGTCGCTCGTCGGCCGCCTCTATCTGTCTGTCTCTCCCTGCGCGTCAGGACTCAAGAGCTGCTGCTAGCCCAAGTGCGAGTGTGGGTTGCGGTGCTCGTCTTGTGCCCTTATAAATGGCGGAAAAAGCGAAACGAATCTGCTCGATGGCACGCATCGCTTTAATCCTTCCGTGTTCTTTTGCTTGCATTTGTGTAGCCTTGTTTACTTCCCAAAAAATTTTACAAAATTTTTCACATTCTCCGTCACATCGAATATTTAGACGTATGCATTGAGTATTAAATATAGACGAAAATAAAAACTAATTGCACAGTTTGGTCGAAATTGACGAGACGAATCTTTTGACCCTAGTTAGTCTATGATTGGACAATATTTGTCAAATACAAACGAAAATGCTACAGTGTCCATTTCCCAAAAATTTTCGGAACTAAACAAGTATATGAATCCTTGCGAGGGTACCAAACGTATCTCATTGTGCAAAGCAACTCACGGTACTTATTTCAGAATAAACAAGGCACTCTACATTCATAGTATTTTTTTTCTCTCCAATATTTACTGAAAGAACTGGATTTCTTCAGAGAAAATAATAAGACCAGAAAAATGAGAGAGAGAGAGACGATACAGAAAATGTTTGTGTGCTGTTGGTGCAAGTAGTAGCAGTAACACAAGACTTGTCTAGCATAATGGTCCTGTTTGACGCGAACCATCGCAAATACGAGTGGCTAAACCCAAAATTTTACAAAATTTCCCGTCACATCGAATCTTACGGCACATGTATTAAGTATTAAATATAGATAAAAAAAATAACTAATTACACAGTTTACCTGTAAATCACGAGACGGATCTTTTAAGCCTAGTTTTTTTTTTGAAAGAATCTTCCATAATTAGATAATTTTTGTCAAATAAAAACGAAAATGCTACCGTATCAAAATCTAAAACCTTTTGCATCTAAACCCTAAAAAATGCGGCAGCTCAGTGGCCACTGGCTGGATCTGGGTCCCTGCGTATGTAGATGCATCACACATGTGTGAATGTGACGAAAACGGCGGTGTTGGATAAAGAAGGCAAAAGCCACCGGATAAGACGATAAGCTCTGAATTTTGGGCATACCTGCATTTGGTTGGTCTTTTGATTTTTTTTTTTTGTTTCTTGTCCTCTAAAAATGCAAATTATGAACTGAATTGCGGAATACCGGGAAGAAACAAGGCAAGTTTGGTGTGATGTCATGCTATCTAGTGAGTGGCATGCTCTTTATATAGGATCAATTTGGATGGCTTCTACGATTGGCTACAGCTTGACACAAATAGTTAGGCCCCCTGTGTTGATTTAACTTCTTGAGCTTGCAGTAAGTCTGGCACGTTGCTAGTTTTTCTTTGCCTTCCGGCATCCATGCAACCTCTCTGCCAAATCTATGGCGAACAAAAATGGCCGCCGTGTGTTTTGGCTTGCTGCACCTACGGTTGGCAAACTGAGGAACACAATTCAAATCGACTCATGTATTAGCTGAATTATGATTTGTTTGCATCACAAAATCACTTTGACTAATACTGTAACTAGTATCTAAGAATAGTTCTGATCATCTAATTATGCACACTAAACTTTAGTCCAACCCAAGCTAATAAATAGTTTATTGTTTAGGCAAACCCACCTAATAAATGGAGCTAATATGTGACCAGAGAACTCTAGGAATCCAAAAAGTGTCAAACTAAACTTTAGTTGGCTAGATTATAGACGAGTAAATTTAAGTTTGCAATATCAACTGGTTCTATTAGCATGGGTCACGTTGCATATAGAGATATTTGCCCAAAAGATGAGTTGCCTCGAGGCTGTTTGTTTGTGTGAAAAGTTATAATTTTACTGCTGAATGTTCAGAAGATTTGACAGAAAAACTCAAGCTAACAAGTTCGAAGTCCCGTTAATTGTACAACACAAGCCACATATTAGGTTGGCAAGTTACTCCGTCTTTTTTTTTAAGCCAAGTTACTACTCCTTCGTTGCTCTGGAGGTCACTAGTGGTGCACTGAAGCAGGTTTACGTGTCCACGGAGTACGTAGTGCAGGAACGAGAGAGACAGTGAGGCTGCTGTCCGGGTCCCACCCCGGCACGGGAAGCAGCCAACGGGGAGACGAAACGTGCTGCTATCTTTCCCGTCCTTGTCAGCGCGGGGCCCCACATGGCTGGAGGCGACGCGCCGATGGACGTGGCGGGGGCGTCGGCGTGGGTGGGCCGCGTCGTCGCGACTTGACCCCCAAATCTAGCACCATCATTTCCCCCTACTGCAACCTACAGCTCTACTACTAGTACACAGGACACACCATCGACGCCAAAAAGGCACCGTAGGCCATAGCCCCCGGAGCAGAGCATCCCTCCGTGACCGTGAAACAGGGGGGAAAAAAAGTCTGGTTCTTTCTACCATTCCGTTTCTGTGCTTGATTTTTTTAAAAACTACAACGTAGTATTTTCGTTTTTATTTGACGAAAATTGCTCAATCATAAAATAATTAGGTTTAAAAAATTCGTCTCCCGATTTATAAGTAAACTTTGTAATTAGTTTTTATTTTTATCTATATTTAATGCTCTATATACATGTGCTGCAAGATTCGATGTGACAGAAAATCTTTAAAAGTTTTTAGTTTTTAGGTGAAGCCTTATGTTCCAACGACAAAAAGTTCGTTTAGCTGCTTCCCTTCCACATAGGCCTTGTTTAGATATGTAGCCAAAAAGGCCTTGCAAATTTTGCTACAAATGTGGCTTTGCTTTGCTACATTGTTGTTGTTTCCTAGTAATTTGATAGTGGACACTGTTTTTTATTAAAAATATGTTAATTCTTACTTTATATGAGAGAAGTGGACAGTGTATATGAAAAAAAGAACAGTGTGGTTAATATATGGGGTCTTTGTAATGGGAATTGCATGTATCTTGTACTCTCAAATGATTAGGACTGTCTCCAACAGGAGACTTATTTGGAAACTCAAATCTAAAATGGGTCTCCACAATACCTGTAGCCTCCAACAGAGTATCTATACAGAAGACCCATTTTGGATATCAGGAGAGGCATAACCCAAATTTGGGTGTCCTTTCTTCTGAAGACCCATTTGCAAAGAGTGTTGTCTTTTAAGTCTTGTTGTTGGAGAAGACTAAAAATATGTATATAACCTTTTACCTGTAGCGATACCCAAAAGATAAATGAGTCTTGTATTTTGGGTGACGATTGTTGTAGATAGTCTTAGTGCGCCCAAATGATTGTCGTTTTCGTGCGGACACTTAAAATTGACATGTGACATCATTTGGAGTTGGAGCGAAACGTGATCTCAAAGAAGCGTTGGAGAAAAAAAAAAGCGGAAAGCCATTGTGGAAGAGACAGCACTCGGAAAGCCAAGAGGAGGATAGAACAGCATGACAGGAGTCAGGAGTGTTCCGATATCCTGTTGAGAAGAAGCGACAAGCACGAATTGATGCCACTTGAAAGTTTGATTTTTCAACTGCCGTATTGTAGGTACAGTAGTAGTTTTGCTACCAACCAAACCAGTCTTTCTCTGAATGAGCATCTTTCAGTGAAATCAGTCAGGACCCGTCGTGACAGAGATTATATAACACTAACCAATCTTAGGCCTGGTTTAGTTCGTAAAAATTTTCAAGATTCCACGTCACATCGAATCTTTGGTCGCATGCATAGAGTATTAAATATAGATGAAAATAAAAACTAACTGCACAGTTTAACTGTAATTTGTGAGATGAATCCTTTGAGCCTAGTTACTCTATGATTGGACTATGTTTGTCGAATAAAAACGAAATGCTACAGTACCCAAAACCAAAAAAATTTGCGAACTAAACAAGGCCACCCAAAAAACTAAAAAATTTTCAAGATTCTCCGTCACATCGAATCTTGTGGCACTTCCATAAAGCATTAAATATAGATAAAAATAAAAACTAATTACACAGTTTAGCTGTCAATCACGAGACAAATCTTTTGATCTTAATTATTCCATAATTGAATAATATTTGTCACAAACAAACGAAAGTTCTACAGTAGCGAAATCCAAAAAGATTTCGTATCTAAACAAGGCCTTAGCTTGTTTTTTGCTCGACTGATACGAATATGCTGGTGAATAGAGGGGTCGCTAGGAAAGTCTCAGGCAGCAAGGCCTTGTTTAGTTCTTAAAAAATTTTACAATTTTTTTTTCAGATTTCCCATTATATCGAATCTTTAGACACATGCATAGAATATTAAATATAGACAAAAATAAAAACTAATTGTATAATTTGGTCGAAATTGATGAAACGAATCTTTTAAACCTAGTTAGTCCATAATTGAACAATATTTATCAAATACAAACGAAAGTGCTACAGTGTCGATTTCTTAAAAAAATTTGGAACTCAACAAGGCCCTAGTGTTGCGACTTGCATCGTGTTCCAACTTCGGAAAAAGTGACGAGAAGTAATTCAAAGCCACTTCAAAGTTTAGTTTTGAACCGGCACTATTAGATCCAATTCTTGTGGGCTTTAGCTCCCTAAAGAAATCTTGCTTCTATATTTAATATTTCATGCATGTTTCGCTAGAATCGATGTAACGGAGAATTTTGTAAAGTTTTAGGTTTTGGGTGCATCTAAACAAGACCTAAATAGTATTGTCTAGGTTTCCTGTAGAAGCGTGGTGTGGAGTAGAGGAGAGGAATCACATGGACCTGATCATAGACCCATAGTCACAATGGTGTAGGATTCCTGCTGTTTCATATAGCCAGAGCGGCTACTGCTGTTTCATCTAGTGATGATGCAGCAGGGTCTATTGGGCCCTACAAAGTGTGCTTGGGCTGTTAGATGGGCCAGTGCATATGATAGGAGAGATTTACATAAGTTTATTTAAGTTGATCCGAATTTTCCAAAAAAAAAAGTTGATCCAAATTAGAGAAGCTTGACTTATCATAAAGCTAATATAATCCACAGTTTAGAATAGAGTGAGTGATTTATAAGTTGTAATTTTCTTTAGGCAACTTGGGGGCGGGGGGTGTCAAGACGGATCCCCACCTACGCTTCATTACACATATAACCAAGAAGGATTCTCGGTTGGTAGAAGGCGGAGGCCTTGCACGATCTTACATCAGGATTACACCATGAGAGGCGAGAGAGTGTATATTACATAGATAATGACAGTCTCCAACATTGGGCGGTTTTTTCATCCTTTCTTGGTATACGGCAGCTCCAATTCTTCACCGCATCCTTGCAAGCAACAATGAGGCGAGAGATGCTCAGTTGCAGGCCCTTGAAGACGACGTCGTTCCTTTTTTTTCCAAATTTCCCAACACAAGAGCAAAAGCAGGCGGTGTAGGACTCGTTTTGCAACCTTCGGTGGGGGGACGGTGTGCCAGAGCTTATCTACCTTGGCAATGTTGCCCGGTGTCCAGCCCATAGCAGCTCAGAAGTTTTGAGCGAAGGGGCATTCCGAGAAGATGTGGTCAGCTATTTCATCTGCATGCTTGCATACCTCGCACGTCGGGTCATTGATGACGTATGATGTTCGTTTGATCTTATCTGCCGAATCTTCCAGTCATTTAACGGTATTTTTCTTAAACAATAAGTGAATAGAACCACTTTGATCATTTGAACGTGTTATATTGTGTTATTTATATCATCATAGGTAAGTACTTTTGGTTACATATCTAACAATATCAATTTTGTATCTTAGAAAGAACTAAATCATCGATATAAATTTCGAGTGCTGATATGCCGGCCCACCTTGTGAACTGGGACCAAGGGAGCACTCTATTTTTTTATCAAATAAAAATAAAAAAAAGGTAAGAGAAGAGATATCATATCGCAGCAAGGACCAAGCTGAATTAGAAGCTCCAAACCAACTTCCGAAAGTTTTAAAAAACCGTCTCGTAGCCATTATAGCTAGTTTCATACGAGAACTATCAAAGTGATTGTTTCAATTCTAGAACATTTTCTTTTCAGTCCAACTTGATCCCTCATACTATGTAGGATGCTATAATGTTGTGCTCTAGCGATGCTCGCAACCAGCGATGGATGGTCCTAGCTGAGGCGGTGCTAGGATACACATGGTAGATTGGACAAAAAGCTCGTTGAGCTAGCTCGGTAGCTTGTTTTAAAACTTTGCACCGATTGAACTTGCTTTTATTTTGAAACAAAATTGACTTGATTTTGAATGACTTTCAACTTCGGCTCGTTTGACTTGGCTCGTTAAGCTCGGCTTGAAGTTAGGTCTTAAACAATTTAAGCGACTGTTATAAATACGGATCATACCAATTTTGAAAAAGCTCAAAAATTTGTGCAATTGACATGTGGGTGATGCGACTAGAACGGTGATTGCATGTGGCACACAGAAAGGCACCAAATGGACGTCAACTCCATTGGAGGCAACATGCCCTGCAATAGCGTGTGACAAGATGTGTCTAGGACAACGATGGTGGACGGCGAAGGGGGTATAAGCAGAAGCAAGCACACGATAGCGGGCATGATCTGTAGTCTTCTTTTAGTGGCGACCGTCCATCTCTAACCACGATTGGTGCTAGAGCTAACGAGATACGATAGTATGGCATGTCACGTAGGACGAGAGATAATGTCGAGCGAAAAGGAAAATTTGAAAACAAAAACAACCAATCATTAATTTATAGATGATGAGATCGAGTTAGCCAAAAAAAGCAATATTGCACTTTGAGTTTTGAGACGACCACTTTTGAAAAATTTAGAAAGAAATTAAGCCAAATGATAAAAAATTAAGGACTAAAACAACTACATATATTTTAAAGATTCAGATACTAAATGTAGCCTTAAGCTGCATAGTTGAGAGATGGGAATTTGTATACCCCGCCTAGTAGCTAGGAATTAATGCACGAACATCCGTTCCAGAAGCTAGGCATGTTCCACGGCTCCATGTGACAATTAATCATATGGTTCATCGGTCGTCATCATGATTGCCGGCGGGAAATTAAGAGAGATCGATCATCGATGGAAGGCAGAAATAAAGCGCTCCTGATGGAGTTCCCCAGCTAGCCATGATGGCCGCCGCTTTGATTTGGCCATGCATGCATGCGCCATGTGGTGCCGGGAAACAACTGCTCCGCCCGCTTCCTGCCTGCTGGTAGTGGTATAGCAACGTAGTAGCATGCATGAGACTCTGAGAGAACAGAGAGACGACGCAAAAGCTTTGCTCGCTTTAATTTCATTCATCGATGCATGATGAGCTAGGTAGCCTTGTTATGTTAACACACATTGCATTGCGCAATGATTGGTACGTATGGCCAGTCGGTCACTCGCTGTACTGTACGTGTTGCAAGGTTGGTGCATTTGGACAGTGGCACAGTGCGAAAATGCAGTACACACGAAGCCACCCAGGGGGCCAGGGCATGCGCATTACACACACACTGGCACTGGCACACACGCTAGAGGCGGTTGGTGAGGGCCGGAACCTGCGACGAACGAACTCGATCGGGCCCCGTCCTCCGGTACTGCATGGTTGCGGCTGGAATCTGATGAGAGATATCGCACGTTTTCAGATGAGGATCGGCATGCAGGCGCGACGTGCAATGCACCACATGCCGCAATTCGAGTGGCGGTACTGCGCTGTCCACGTCTTATCCTGCTGATCGGCGCGCGCGGTGGGGGTGGGTGGGGGCACTACCAACACAGGCAGCAGGGCCAGGGCCAGCCGCCGCAAAAACCTTTTCTGGCAAACGGCTCCACCGCCGCAGGCATCCGTGTTTAGTTTCTCATTCAAAAAAATTTTCATCGAATCTTTGGACACATATATGGAACATTAAATATAGATAAAAAAATAAGCTAATTATACAGTTTGGTTAAAAATCGCGAGATAAATCTTTTAAGCCTAGTTAGTCCATAATTAGCCTTAAGAGCTACAGTAACCCACATGTGCTAATGATAGATTAATTATGTTTAATAGATTTGTTTTGCAGTTTCCTGACGAGCTATGTAATTTGTTTTTTTATTAGTTTTTAAAAACCCCTCACGACATCCTTCCGATATATTCGATATGACATTAAAAATTTTTCATCTCCAATCTAAAACAGACCCTATATACGGCCGGGGGCCGCCGGGTGTCCTTGTGGATCTACGATTGTTTCTTTTCCTGAGGCGACAGGCTTTCAGTGGGAGATTATACGAGTACTACGCGCGCGTGCCCTGGGAACAGTCGCTCGATAGAGATGGAGATGGACATACCACATGTACTAGAGTCTGTGTCTGCCCGATGTGCTGCTCTGCATCTGCTAGCTTGTAGGAGTAGTAGTACCTTCAGCGATCGGCCAAGCCGGCGTTCCACTATTCGCACGTCACGTACGGTCTCATGCGTGCTGTCGTACATACAGTATTAATATATTATTCGTCACAGCGAACACTGGGTTAATTACTGAAGCGTAAGCATGTCCGCGCCGTGGCAAATTGTTCTTCTTCATCGACAAAAAAAAAGGAGGATCACTTCACTGATGCGCTCCCCTTACGTCGTCCATCTATCGTACGTGGAGTACTGTACTACTGATAGTTTTGTATATTTGCGAGTTTTTCTTTTCCTAATCGATATATACCACCTGATCTTCAGCAGAGAGATTCCTTATGTCGGGTCATTCACACGACACTGATATCTCAGGTTTTGGCAAAACCTATCTACTTAACATTCCCTGTTTGGTGGGTTCCAGTAAAGTATGGAGGCCGGCCGGCCGGCTTCCATAAACCTTAGGCCCTGATTGTAGATGAAAATTTTTTGAGTGTCACATCGAATGTGTCGGAAGAATGTCGGGAGGGGTTTTTTTGAAACTAATAAAAAAAAATAAACTACAAGACAAATCTATTAAGCATAATTAATTTGTCATTAGCACATGTTGGTTACTGTAGCACTTAAGGCTAATCATAGACTAACTAGACTTAAAAGATCCGTCTCGCGATTTTCAACCAAACTGTATA
>Ga0182004_10002131_pt1 | contig 15191 bp, 11 predicted proteins | sample Sormic07211540_1_FD_120479 | JGI IMG/M metagenome (GOLD analysis project Ga0182004, IMG submission 120479) | Endophyte microbial communities from Sorghum bicolor roots, Mead, Nebraska, USA - 072115-40_1 MetaG | ecosystem: Host-associated > Plants > Roots > Unclassified | place: USA: Nebraska...
CCATTTTTCTCGTTGGCATTCAAAATTCAAATGCGCAATGCATGCACCCGTCTCTTCCCTATTGGATTTCTAACGTACCCGCTACTTTTCTGGTTGGCATTCTCAATATCAAATGCGCCATGCATGCACCGTGTCTTCCCTAGTGGATTTTTGACGGACCCGTAAGGAGGTACGAGTAGATACACGTACGTGTAAAAAAAACTCACCATATATATATATATATAGTACTACTGACAAGCAGCTAGCAGCACTGAGCACTGACAAGCAGCGCCTCATCATTGGACTATGCACACTTATGGCAACAAAGGCCATTCCCATAAATGGGCGATCGAGGGGCAGGGACAGGGACAGCCGGACAGTGCCGCCTCCTCTCGTGCATGCATGCCCATGCATGTCTGCGCTATCCCCACCATGGCATGCATGTCACTGCCTGATCTCGCTGAAATGATTCATCAGGCAAGAAATGGAAGCCGGCGGCTGCATTTTCTAATCATCTGCTTTTGAGTTTCTTAAGCCAAACCATCAGGATAAACGCAAATCTCTTCTCCATCTTCCTTACAAATTCAATTCTTACAACCTTAATCGCCTTCAAATCTCATGTACGATGGAAAAGCCATATTGCCAGCAAAGTTCTTAACTTTGAACACTAAAGCCCATCTTCAGTCTTGCTTGGTTGTTGCCAAAAAAAAAAACTTGAAGCGATTCACGACAGTGTACGTTACATTGCATCTTTCCAATAGAAATGGGGGAAAAAAACTTATGCGCTAAGGCCGTAAGGATCATAGCAAGGATGAACCAGCTTGGCAGTTTGCCATTTCAATCTCATGACTTGCTACAGTTGTCAGATCAGATCAGCGGGTACATGAGCTATCTACTGAAAAAGTGAACTACAAGAAAGCATTTTTTACTAAAAAGAAAAGAAATCCCAGGCGCAGAGGAGTTACTACTGTAAACCGAACTTCTAATTTCACATGCAACTAAATTGTCAAGCTCTACTCTTCAGTGGAAAAACCTTCGTCGGCACCTTGCTGATCCCATCTCCTCGTACTCAGACTTTGTAATGCACATTGATTCGAAATCAGGAGTTGATGCCAGAATAGATCCGCCTCTCCAGACACCAAGAATTGGGCTACAAGAAGTAGCCGAGTGTTAATTAATATCATTCAATTACATGGGATGTTTCAATTTTCAGTATTTGCCTCTGATAAATTTGGGCATGTATGTATGAGACAGATACAGTGTGATATGTATAGTGAGAGGGAGAGATAGACATACTCTTCTTGATGAGTTATTTTAACCTTGTAGTTGTCAGGGACAAGAGGCCGAAGTTCCCTCTCCCTGTCAATACAGTTTGTGCAATCTCAGTGACCACCTCGAAATACACCAAATAACTAGTGTATCTGATGGCCCCTTTGCAACGAACAGGACAGCATATACTGTATAATAATAATGTTAACGAAACAACTTACAGTCTATCAGCGAATCTGGGGAACAGTGTGCTTCCACCTGTCAAGATGATGCTGGAAACAGCACAACAATGTAAACTCACATGCATAGCATATTCAAAGATCAAGACTGGTGCAGATGTAAACGATACCTCTCGAAAAGCACAGGTTGAAGATATGGATGGCAAGCTTGTACAGCACGAACTATACACTCAGCAAGTCCAGCTTGATTTATGCCTATAAATATGCACAGTGGAGATTAGTATGGCAAAAATGAGCAGCTAAAACAATGTGCCAGCCCTAACAATACTCCAATGCAGAAGAAAAATGAACAAAACGTCAATGTCTTGTGTTCTATTGTTAGCTAAAGTTTAAGGAAAAGAAGAATGATAGATGTGAAATGCAGTAAGTAGATCCAGACTAATGAGCATGAGAAGCAGCAGGTCAAGTGAATAGCAACTCCTGAGTCTCATGGCAAGAATTATATGTTACTAGTTTTGCATCTCAATGTTTACCGTGCAAATCCTCCCCATCAGAAAAAAAGACCTAATGGTTGATCTGAATTCATTGCAAATGGAACAAATCATTATTGTGTTTTGCAATGTTTTTACAAAAAAAGAAAAAAAAAAGAAACATGAGACTGGTATGCTTCCCAAAACAATTTGAGAATTGAGATCATAAATGAGAGAATATATTTAAAATCTTATGAGCAAAAGTATACATGACATTTCACATTGACACTGACCAAGATCGATTGGATGAAAAAGCATCTCTGGGACAAGGAACCTTTCATTTGTCAATACAAATTCCTACAGAGTTATAACTTCATTAATAATACCACAAGAACAAAAGGCAACTGAGCAAAGAGGCAACGATCTTACATTTTGACTTAATTCTGGCTTTTTCCGGTCCTCGGACTTATTTATATCCATGCTATGTTCTTTTCTCTTTGCTTCTTCATCAAGAGGCAGAGAGCGATATCTATGTGCTTCATTCATGTCCTTGACAAACCCTTTCTTGTATGTTATACCATCGGGGAGAATGTAAGAACACCTAAAAGGGTTGTCCTTAAATGATAACCTGCCAAGCAATTGCACAGCAAACTGCTAAGTGATTTGAGTAGCATAAAATCCCTTGGTTTATTCAACTAATTAGTTTTTCTCGAACAAGGCAAGAGAGCTGCATGTCATTTCATTAAGAAGAACACTCAACTAATTAGTAGCATTCCAACTTTGAAGGAATGTGATTTTACATCATTTAACATGTTTTTTGATCTAATGCAGCACAATATGCTTTAGGATGATACTTCTAAACAACCTTTTAAGGAAAGAAAATTTGTCCCTAGTAACATTCACCTATCATGGGTGGGCATTCCATAGCATCCAGAGAGAAAATCGTCTCTTGGCACTGTAAATCCAGTGTGTTTGAAGAAGACATTTTAAATAACATGGAGAAAACATAACCCAAGTATAGGATGATTCCAGAAACATGATCCATTATGCTTGGTTCATTTGTTTGTTTGTTTGTTTGTTTGCCGGAGATAAGTTTTGCATTCTTGAAATTCAAATGCTAAGATCTTTCATGCCCTGCAATGCCTAGTGAAGTTTCACTTACAAAACCTTGCCCACTACCTTCTATACACACATATACACATGCACTCTGTTCAGGAAGTTATAAAATCAAGTTTGAAAAATAACAGGCTATCAATAGATGCAGTCAATTGGTTACACAGGCAAGTCATTCAAAGGTCAAATGCTACAAAATGACATTTCAAAATTAAGGTTGCTGTTTGACCCAATTTAATTGAAAATACCATTATACATTATTCTTAAACAAACGGAAAGAAGAATTGAAACTATGATGTATAGGGTGACAGATTATGAAGGCAGCAGACCTGGCAAGGTGAAGATCACCAGGGACATCAAGCGACACAAAGCATAGCTTTTCCTTTGCATCATCAATGAGGAGAGTTTCATCCATGACATTAAGGGAACGATATGAGACAAGCTCCTTGAGATAATTTGTAAGGGCCTTGCCACCAAGGTCCATACGTCGAACGCCATAATTCAGAGTAAAGTTCTGAAGCACAGGGGATGCATGAGTGAAAGAGAAGCCACAGTCAACAACAAGGCTGCACTGAGCACGGAAGAGCATTGGTTGACGGCTAGCCTCATAAAGGTGGACAAGGGAAGGACTATCTGCAACACAAAGAGAGTTGAAGCCAAACTCCTCGAACACCAGCTCATCAGTTGCATGTTGTAGCGCTGGAGGGTTAAACAATGGCTCCACCAGTAATAGGGATGAGTTGGTAGGATCAACCTGGAGAAGATTGCGTAAAACCCGTTCCCACACCTCCTTCTGCACCTCGGTATTGATGAGATAGCCACGATCAATAGGACGCTTCAGTGTCATGCCAGTCACGTCGACATCTTCTGCCTGCAGCTGATCAGCAACCAGCCATTTTTTGGAATTGGCATTGCCACCAGGGGGTTTGGCCATACAGTTGGGGACAACAGCAATTGGATCATTGTCTCCACCAAATCCAGCCTTGAGAAGACCACCCCCATTGTCTATCACCACCACACGTGATCCAACAGTCATTGTATATCCCAGCCTCCGCCTCTTCTCAGGGAAAGGAGTCCCTAAGTGACACTGAAATTTAAGAGAGACCTATACACACATGAAAAAGATGCAAATAAACACGATGGAAATAGCAGGTTGCACAAAATCGCAGAAAGTCTGCAATACACAACTTAGCAAAAAACATACTAAAGACACAAATACAGCTAGGGTGATAGTTGGTCTGAATTAGATTGAAAAGTAATGTAGCACATGAAACATTGGATCTAGAAGCTAGATTAGACAGCTATAATAACAAGTGAAACATGTGACAACAATAGGAGAACATATACAGTGGCAGGCCCAGGATTCTGAGGTTGGGTATTCAAAACTTTTTGTACCTGAAAGCCCTATTTGGCATGTTATAATACCGCATAGTAGTAGTTGTACAAGGATATAACACATTATCAGCGTGTTATAATACCACATAGTAGTAGTTGTATAATAATACCGCAAAGTACTCTAAGCAAATTGCACTACCTTAGCCACTGTCTCAGTTCCAATTTCTAATAAATATTGGTAAACTGCAATCAATAATGCACTGAAATGGTAAGCCAGTTGACCAAATTAACTTACAATTTGAATTAATGGTTGCCAGTTAGTCCTCTACTCGAATCGGCAGACAGCAGATGGCACCCGGCTACCGGCCTCCCAGTCACAGGCTCACAGCAGTCAGCCTCAGCACGGGCCAGGAGCGGCCACCCCACCCAGCATATGTCTTGTGCAATTGGAAAATAGCGGTTTTAAATATACTATATACGTGTGAGCTTGTATAGGTAGTAAAGTATGTTTATTAGTTCAAAGAAAAAAGTAAAGTATATGTTTGAGGAAGTGGCTTATCATTCCAATATATGGTGTTGTATAACCATATCTTTACTATATGCATTACTGATTACAATATCGACATGTTGTAATACTATCGGACCCAGGATTTAAAACAAGGGTAGTCCTAGTAAAAATATAATTCATATGCAATACAATAAACCCAAAAAAAAGTTCAGTATACATGACTATAAATTAACCGAATTGCGATAAAACATTTAAAAGGTTCAAAACTTACATAAATAGGTCTGAAACTTACACAAATAGTCACTTATAGCATAAATTAACCATTTTCTTACCCTATCTACATCTATATCTAAATTCAATGGTATAAAAATACAGTTATGTCACAACAATACCAATTGACTAGAGTGTTTTCAATGGTCTACTCCAACATGTTAACTTGTTAAGCATGCTCTCCAACAAGCTACATCATTGATATTCAGCTTCGCCGGCCATTATTCAGCTGAGAAATCACTACTAATTCCCGTGGCAACACGCGGGGAGTTCAACTAGTTTCATTCAATTCTAGGCTCACAAATCTACAATCCCTAAGCCCGATTTACAGTACAATCTCCAATCTCCAAACCATAAGCTGAGAAGTCAGAAGCACTCACTAGTCAAGTCAACAGACCACCAGGGGGCAGGTACCAGGCGGCGCACAGGGACTGGGCGCTTGGACGGCCTCCGGCTGGCCCGGCAAGCGGCTTCGCGGCTTCGGCGCGCCCGGAGCCGGACGCCGGGCGGACCTGCCGGCGGAGCCGCGGAGCGCACGTCCACGCAGGGGTGGGGTGGACTTGCAGCGGCCTCTGGCCAGCGGTGGCAGCGGTGGTGGGGGGGCAGCCGGCGCGGAGGATCCCGGCGGCGGGCGGCCGGCGGGGTCGGGGGTCGCGGTCGATGTCCTGACTCTGCCTGGGCGTTGGGCGAGATGAAAAAAAAACTCATGGGCCAAATTTGTCTTGGGCTGCAGAGTAGTAAAAAACTTTTGGGCTAGATTGTAGGGTGGTTCTGGGCCTACCGGACTACCCGCTGGGCCCGCCCAGTGGTGCTTTATTCATTTTGTATTTCTTTTTTAATTTATTTTTAATTTTTTTAAAAAAAATTACACAGTATAATACAGATACTCACAATGCACGACAATACCTTCTTTAGACTATCTTCAACAATAGTGACCTAAAATATAAGATTTATTTGTTCTTTGGTAGCGCTACAGGTAAAAGGTTTCAAATCTATTTTTAGTCTTCTCCAACAACAAGACCTAAAGGACAACACTCTCTGTCTCGAGGAGAGAAGATACCAAATTTGAGTTATGCCTCTCCTAATACCCAAAATGTGTCTTCTGTATGGTTATTCTGTTGGAAGCTATAGGTATTGTGTTGGAGAACCATTTTAGGTTTGGGCTGTTGGAGACAGCCTTTATTGCCATTTGACATTTCCGTGAGAAAAATATAAAGATAAGAATAATAATTTATTTAGGCCTCTTCCAATCGGTTTGTGACAGTTCGATACCGAACGTGATGGCATAATAGCCGCCGAGTCCTTTCATATTATACTCTGATACCAGATATATTCTTCAGATCAAACAGGTTTTGGTCTCTGCTGCATTCAACGCCACGTACAAAGCATGCATATCGAAACACTTTGGTTCACAAGAACAAAGGCAGATGATTTGCGCAGTAAATCTGATGATAGTGCTTCTGCCCGCAGAATGCACTAGAATACATTTTTCAAAGAACCAAAATCTTATTCTGATCGGAGTTACAAAAAAGATTGCCTTGCTGCTGCAGCCACTGCTAGCTCGCACAGTCGCCCCGCTTCATCATGTTTAAACAGCTCGAGCTATCATGTTTGGTTTAGTTTCAAAACATGACATGGTGCCTACGAGCTAGACGAACAAATAAAACATCGAAGATGCAACCAACAAATTCAGGTGCAGGAGTGAAACCTAATGGGACTGACTCTCTGCATCAGCAACTCATCATCATGCTGATAGAATGTCACTCCAATACCCAACAGATTATCATATATAAATAAATAGAACCAACACAGGCGCTGCTACAAACCAATGCTAATAATAGTGATACACAAGAACAAACAAAGGGCATCGAACTCTGCACAGTGAACAAACGGGCCAGGCCACAAAAGGCATTCGTATGAATATGGCTTCTGCGTTGCAAAATAGAATGTCTACGGCACAATGGCAGTCACTATGTGACAACGAACAAAACACGGATACATGAATCCACAAATCAGGTAACTCAACAAAAGCCGTCATATCACGATTATTGGCAGATCTGCTCAACAGCGGCCACGATCTGCGCAGGCTGCACGACAGTCGCGTCCTCCAGCGTTGCGGCGTACGGGGTCGGCACGTCCTGCGACGACAGGCACATGATGGGGGCATCCAGGTAGTCCCAGAAGTTGTCGATGATGGCCGACCTGAGGCTGGCGCCAATGCCACCCGTCCGCATGCACTCCTCCACAATCAGCACACGGTGGGTCTTCTTGATCGAGTTCCCGATGGTGTGCAGGTCGAACGGCTTGAGCGACCTGATGTCGATGACCTCGGGGTCGTACCCTTTGTTCACCAGCGTCTTGGCGGCCTGCATCACATGGTACCTCATGCGGGAGTACGTGAGGATGGTCACGTGCTCACCTGGGCGCACCATCTCTGCCTCCTCAAGGCAACAGATGTATTCCTCATCGGGGATTTTCTCCTTCAGGTTGTATAGGAGGACGTGCTCAAACAGCACCACTGGGTTCTCGCTCCTTATGGCTGCCTTCATCAGGCCCTTGGCGTTGTAAGGAGTGGAGCAAGCAACCATTTGAAGGCCAGGGATTGACTGGAAGTATGACTCCAGCCGCTGTGAGTGCTCAGCACCAAGTTGACGACCAACACCACCGGGACCTCGGATCACAATCGGGATCTTGAACTGACCACCTGAGGTGTAGTGAAGCATGCCACAGTTGTTTGAGATCTGGTTGTAGGCAAGGAGAAGGAAACCCATGTTCATGCCTTCCACAACAGGCCTGAGCCCTTTCATTGCTGCTCCAACTCCCATGCCAGTGAAGGAGTTCTCAGCAATAGGGGTATCAAGAACCCGAAGATCTCCAAACATCTCAGCCAACCCTTTGGTCACCTTGTATGAACCTCCATAGTGACCAACATCTTCACCCATGACACACACTGTTGGATCCAAATTCATCTCTTCTATCAAGGCTTCGCGAAGGGCCTCAAACAACAGCAACTCATGGCTAAACAGAAGAAAAGGTCAACATAGTCAGGCATATGTAGATAATCATAAATAATAGAAATCAAATACAAATTACATTTCAACATCCCTTACTCATGACTCAAAGAGGAAACAACAGCCATCACACAACAAAATTTGCATACAAGAGAACAGGACTTCTGTGTCATTTATGATTTAAACTAGTGGACCGATAGCATATTTTGTTGTCAGAACAAAGCTTAACAAAGTACAGGTTTCTGATTGCTAGTGAATTGTGGTAACCAATTAGTTACTGCTGACAACAGTGGTACATTGATTGGTTAAAAAACTGGTGTAAGTGGTTGTTAACCAGTTGGCCAATAGCATATTTTCTTGCTGTGACAAAGCTTATCCATCTACAAGTTTTTGTTTGTCAGTGGTACTCAATTGGCTGCTGATGACAACATCTGAGCATTGATTGGATCAAAATCCGGTGTATGCTGTTGTTTACTCCTAGTGTCCCAAATCCCAATGTTCATTACTGAGTATTAAGTTAACGGTTCTAGAAGGTTTAATGTTTCAAATAAATACATTTAGAAATCAAGAACCAGTCTACTTTTAGTCAATCAAAATTGTCAACATGGCCACTCGAAAAATAAGAAAACAAGAATTGTCTACATCCCTTACTCATAGAGGCAACAGCAGTCCTCATATAACAAAAATTCCATATAGAGAACAAGACTTCTATGTGCATTTATGATTTCAACTAGTGTGCTAATAGCATATTTTGTTGCCAGAACAAAACTTAACAAGGTACAGCAGGTTTCTGATTGCCAGCGGTAACCAATTAGTTACTACTGAGTACTGACAACAGTGGTACACTGATTGGTCCAAAAATTGATGTAAGCTGTTCTTTACTAGGCCAATAGCATATTTTATTGCCTGACAAAGCTTAACAAAGTACTGGTTTCTAATTGTCGGTGGTAAACAATTGGTTACAGCTGACATATTTGGTGCATTGATATTGGGTCAAAAACTGGGTATATGATGTTCTTTACCAGTGCCCCAATGTCCATGCCTGAGTATAGTTTATGATTCTAGCGGTCTAGCCGATTCAAGGTTTCGAACCAACACATCTAGATGCCAATAACCAGTCTACAGTCAACATGGCTTGGTTGGAAAAAAAGGCACTTTCAGTTTTACAATAAAAAATAAACAAAACATTTGGTGCTGCCAAATAAAATCCAGGTTATAGACCCTAATCGCCTGAGTTCCTTACTATTTCCAAATTCATGTATATAACTTGTCAACACAGTTTGCTTGAAGGAGTACTGGAATATGAACGTTTATGTTTTCTAACCAATCACTTTTATGTACTCGAATCAGGCCAATTCTAAAGGCAAGTTCATTTGCACTGCTAAACAGAAGAACTCAATAGTTCCTTTCAGCACCCAGCATAGACTATGCGGTCCTCAGGCATCAACAGTGTTTAAACTCTATTGGACTAGCCTTCAATGCATGGACGGCAAATCATGGCCAGGTTTCAAATCTGCTGAGACCAGATTTGCATTGAACTCAAAGGAAAGAAGTTGATGGAAGTTTCAAAGAGACCAACCACCATTTACCAGCATTGAATTTCAGCTCTATTAAGAATGCTCTAGTTTACCAGTAATCCAGTATGATGCAAAATGCAATAGAACACCTCATTAAAATTCTACTTCTCTGTTTTCTGACACAAGGATCAAATGCACACTTTTACATTCCAACTTACCTAGATAGAGATCAACAATCGATTACCTCCTCTTCTCTGGGCATTTTTTAAGGTAGAAGGCAGTATTCACTAAGAATATATCATAAAGCTGCTACTGTTGTTTATCATACCAATAGCGACATCAAATGTGCATGTGTGCAAACAAGGGTTTGCTTAAAAGGGTGTTAAACATGATCGCTAGAGTTGGTGAGCATAACTCCCTGCTAATATTTGTACTCAATTCCGTGTGTTACTCCTACTTGCCAAAACATTAAATTAAGGAATAAGACAACCTTTGCCAAAACATTAAATTAAGGAATAAGACAACCTTGCTCGCTCCACTGACCTCTGCCGAACCCCAGTTAACAGAATTCAACATCTAAAACCTCACAGATCCAATCTTACATCCACTGGCAAGGACCTTATGAGGTAGCCAAATTGAAGGAGTAAAATTACAGCCTAACAGCACAACTAATATCTGTTTCAGCTGCAAAAGACAGGACTACAAGTCCTATTGAGTCTATTATAGATAATAACCTGCTGGACAGTTATTACGCCTGCTAATTACAGCCTAACAGTAAACAGCACAGCTAATATCTGTTTCAGCTGCAAAAGACAGGACTACAAGTCCTATTGAGTCTATTATAGATAATAACCCGCTGGACAGTTATTACGCCTGCTAATTCAGTCACATCCGAGGCTAAATCTCATGGTGACATCTAAACCAACACGAATCGTTTGCACAGACCAAATTACGCCAGAATTTGAATTCAGGTTGACAGCAAGTCATCTCAGTATGTTATTCTTACCCGCCCGACTTGGATCCCGCCGCCGCGGCCGCCTCATCCGCCTTGGCCTGCGCAAGCACAACAATCACAGAGGGGTAAACAGATCAGCACGACGCCGAGAGCGCCAGCGCGTCAGGTAGAGGGAGGGAGAGCAAATCAGGAGCAACCAGCACACGTAACTGCAACGGCGTTGCGAGCCACCAGCCTGCCTCTTCCCGAAGAGCCCGGTCCTCCCTTGGCCGCCGCCCCCGCCGCCACGCGCACGCTCCTCCTCCTCGCCACCGCTGCACAGATCGGTCAGGTCAGTCACGCACCACGCGGGCCGAGGCGACAGGGTCAGAAGGTTAGCTTTGGCGTGTGGTGGGGGAAGTATACCTGGGGCGGCGGATCTGGGCTTGGCGGAGGCGACGGCGCCGACGGCGTGCAGCGCGGAGGACGCAGCGGCCGCCATTGGTCTGTCTCGTCGAGGAGTGGAGCGGGGTGGGGAGGCGGTGGCGATGGCGACGATGCGGACGCGCGCGGAGGGGGGTAGCGCTTTATACGCCCTCGCTGTCGCCTCGGCGAAGGGAGCGCGGAGGAGGAAGCGAGGCGGGGGAGGCGGAGAGCACGAGGCGACGCGACCACCTGCTGCTTCTGCTGCTTCTTCTCGGCGACGAGGTGACCTGGGACGGGGTCTGGGCGGAGTGGAGCGAAGGGAGGCCGTCCGTGCGCGGGGTCTATGCACCGAGGAGGTCTGGGTCCCGCTTGTACGACGGGGGCGACGGCCACATCAGGTGACGGGCCCACAGCGGCGCGCGTGGACCGGGTGCAGGTGCGGGAGTGCGAGCCTCGGTTCCATCGACGACGGGGCCCGCCCCCTTGTTTTGGATGGACCTGATCCGCTGGCGTGGGCTGGCCCAGTAACGTCACGCGTGCAAGAAAGGCTTTCGTTGTTCTTCACGGCCCAGTGGAGAGGGGGAGAATTGGCTGGTAGTGAGGATTCAGCCCAAACAAAAGGAGGTTGAAATAATTTTCCCTCCGTCCATAAAAGAATTAATTCCTAGAATCTATACCGCTCAAACTTTTTAAAATTTGACTAACTTCATAGAAAAGAGTAACAACATCTATAACATAAAATGCGTATCATATGAAAATATATTCTATGATGAATCTAATGATACTAATTTCATACCATAAATCTTAGCATTTTTTTTAGAAATTTGGTCAAAGTTTAAAAAGTTTGACTTAGGACAACTCTAGAAATTTATTCTTTCGTAGATAGAGGGAGTATCCTTTTCGGATTAGTGAGGGGAAGATCCAACTAATAACATATCCAAAATCAGACTAAGAAATCGCAAATGAAGTTTTACAACATTATTAGTAAAGTGTTGTTGGACAAAGGCAACTCTTGGGATAAATACTTACATCATGCTCCAATGGTTGATGTTGTGGGTGCAATAACATTTAATATATTATTGGAAACACAAAAACTTATTGATCCAACTTCTCAGTAAGTGGTAGGTGCAATTAATGTTAAGATGTTTAATAAGGTGTGGTAAGTTATTTTCTCTCATTTCCTAGTCTGGTTTAAACTTGCTAGAAATCTATTCTTTCGTGGACAGAGGGAGTAATTTAAAGTAAACAAAAGAATGAATAACTTAGAGGCCTAAATAGTCCTATCCTCGGAAGGTCAGCAAAGCTTAGGCCTTGTTTATATCCAAAAAGTTTTTGAATTTTGACACTGTAGCACCTTCGTTTTTATTTGACAAACATTGTCCAATCATGGAGTAATTAAGCTTAAAATATTCGTCTCGCGATTTACAAACAAAATGTGTAATTATTTTGTTTTCATCTATATTTAATGCTCCATGCATGTGGTACAAGATTCGATGTAGAGAATATTGAAAAGTTTTTTATTTTTGGGGTGAACTAAACAAGACCTTAGTGTACTTATAGTCTATAGTTGGAAGCTTTGACTTACACTTTTTCCCATATGAGGAAACCCCAATTCTATTGTAGTATAACGGAAAACAAGAGATGACAGAAGTCGAGACAGAAGCAGAACTAGACACGCAAAAAGAACTTACTCACCCAACCTGCCAGGGGCGGAGCTAGGTATAGATTATGGGGTGCAAATGCACCCCCCCCCAAAAAAATTGAAAAAACTATGATCATGTCTAAAATTTCACTATATATGCACCCTCTATAAAATATGTTTATGCACCCATAAGCTAAGTGCACAAGCTAAGTGCACCTCCTCTAATTTACTCTAGCTTCGCCACTGCAACCTGCCAACACTAAAGTTCTATCTCAAAACCTTTTTTGAGCCAAAAACAAACTTCTATTGAATGGATAAAATGGTTACATCATGCACCATGAGGTTTAGAATAAAGCTAGAGGGATCATCGACCCAAATACATGAATCCTTAGTGTAAAAAGCTTGCCGAGCTAGCTCATGGGCAACTTTGTTTGCATCTCTATTACAGTGCTCCATTCTCACTGCATATTGGTCCTTCCATAGATTGTAGCACTCATCAAAATTTATCGTTGCAGCTGTTGTGGATAACCCACCCTCCTTCATAGTTTCAACAACCTCTAAACAATCAGATTGAAGAATAAGATTGTTGCAGCCTATGTGTTTCGCAAGTAACAATCCCTCCTTCATTGCAAATGCTTCGGCCATTAAACTTAGTCTACCCTTACAACTAAACTAAAACCAACGGACTATTCCAAGTATAGACAGTTCGAAAAGAGTGGTACATGTGCCGGAAAGAACAGAAGACAACACAAACAAAACAGTTACTAGAAGTTCACAAAAACGCACCGACAACCTTGAATCTTTATCACCAGCATACAACTTGTGCTATCTTTTAGGAAGTGTTGTTGGCATGCATCCTTTCATATCTAGTAATGAGATTACTAGCATGATGTGATAGTGGTTATGTTGTCCAACTCGGTGGCATATCTGATGGTAGGAGATGGGGCATGTGCCCCTTCATTTGCCCCCTTGAATTGTGCATTGTGTCGTAAGTATAACTTGTGTTGTGCATATACAAATAGTACTGTGTATTGTGTCGTTATTACTTCTCCGCTACATACACAAAACCTCAAATGACTCAAGTTATCCATGGCTTCCTTCGCCGAGAGATATTCTTCGTAAACTGAGGTACCGACATACCGCTATCAAGAATTAATCAACCAAAAACATTTATTCATGACTTATAGTGGTCCTTTTTTATAACACTATATAGACATAAAATATGTATATGTATAAAGATTAAGACGATTGTAGAAGCACGTATTGTCACTACTAGATAAATAGTTTTGTGAGACGGTGCTATTTTATTAACCGTGACAGTTACAAAATCTAACCGCTTCCTAAAATGCCACGATTAATGGAGAGGATCAATTTTATTTATTGAGCTGGTTAGGAAATACCTACCTTCAAAAGTAGATTTACGGAGGCCAAAAATAGTCTATTTTTGGAGGCATTGTAAATATATTTTTAGAGACGAACAACTATAAGGCCCGCCTCAATAAATATGGCTAGGTTAGAGTAGTCAATCTCGCACTGACTATGAGGTTACAATATATATAATAGAATCGAAATCCTAGCCCAGTACACACTAAACTCTCTGACCTGTCACCCCCTCCCTCCTCTCATGCAGGCACACAGCTAAAGGAGGTGGGTGCATCTCTCCTGTCCCTCACCTCAGTAGTGCATCTCTCTTCACTCCCTCACCTCTGGCGGCGGCCTTCCCCAAGACATGACAGGGGCGCGGACTCAGCCAGCGCGGTGGAGTGCAGCCTCGTGGTCATGGATCTCCTCCTTGGGGCTCGGATCCACGGTGGTAGCGTGGCCCTCTATGGGCAAGGGATGAGGCTAGTTGTGCCCAGATACGACGAGAAAAACGCTGGCCGCGTCCAGATCCGCGACAACGGCATCCTGCTCCTTTGTGCGCCTAGATCTAGCTAGTGGGCTAGGAACGAGCTCGCCGGTGGGCTCGGAGAATTTTTTGTTTTTTTATGGATTAACGGAGACGGACACGTTAAGATGGATGCCTCCGTGAGAGGGTTGTCTTAAGACGTCCGTCTTCTTTAATTAATTAATTGAGGAGGGAAAAACAATCGCTTGTGTAGGTTAGATTGGAGGCGGTTACAATGCCGTCTCCGTAACATTGTCCAATCACGGAGTAACTAGATTTAAAAAAATTCATCTTACAAATTACAATTAAACTGTAAAATTAGTTTTTTTATTTTCGTCTATATTTAATATTCCATACATGCGACTAAAGATTGATGTAACGAAGAATCTTAAATTTTTTTGCGAACTAAACAAGGCCTTCGTCCGCCTTCATTGTGTACGTAGTAGTGTTAGCGTGCCCTAGACCTCAGCTCATCAACTCTGAGTGTAACTTTACACCCCGTTAGTAAAAGCTCTGTTTACCCTGTTCTTGCACTAAAAGTGTGATAGTACTTCTTAACAGCTGCTTACACCGGACCGGCGAAGCAAATTGCATGATAAGCAAGTTCCTATATTCTACACATGCAATTAGTGCCTGCCTTTTGCTGTGCC
>Ga0182004_10002132_pt1 | contig 15188 bp, 18 predicted proteins | sample Sormic07211540_1_FD_120479 | JGI IMG/M metagenome (GOLD analysis project Ga0182004, IMG submission 120479) | Endophyte microbial communities from Sorghum bicolor roots, Mead, Nebraska, USA - 072115-40_1 MetaG | ecosystem: Host-associated > Plants > Roots > Unclassified | place: USA: Nebraska...
CAACTACATACACCTAGGGTACAAGGCTGAAATCAGCCAACAACTACACTAGTACCAGCCATACAGCTGGTGTACTTCTACTAGTACAAGTATGGCCTGTTGCCTTATACTCTACAGGACCAAGGACTTGACCAGCCATGAGATGATCTGATCCACTACCCTGTCTCTGTCCTGGTCAGCAAGAAGAAAGGAAGGGGGCAGCAGATTATGTCTTACATTGTCCCCTTGGCTGGAAGCTCCCATGGTCTTAGGTTTGAGTTAAAATAGTAGGATAGGATGGGATCTATTGTTTATCTGAGGATTGCCTACTTGATAGAAACTTTTTTTGTTTCCTGTAGCGTGTCTGCTATTTATTTTGAATTGAAGGAAATTAAACAAATTTTCCATTTTAAAATGTGGCAATCAGTTTAAACAATGTTTATGTGAAATTTTGGAAGATGATCTCATCTGAGTTTTTAGAGCGGCTAGAGAAATATTATGTAAAATTGTTTGGTGCTTGGGATGTTAGCAACAATCTTCTTATGTCTATCAGATTTCATTATCTTTTCAATTACAAACTAAATGAACATGTCACGGTTGAAAATTGAACTATGCATACACATGTTGTTGTCTTTGCTGTCACTGACACAGTTTTCTCTGTTGAAATTTGAACTATGCTGCACATGTTGTGTTTGCTGTTGCTGACAGATGCAGTTATTTGCCTTTCAGAAAGAGTACATAAGAGGCATCAGTGGCTGGAACTTCAATCTAGAGGACTTAAAAAATGCAGCTGCCCTTGTAAGAACCCAATTTTGGGTGCCAGATTGTACTAGCTATTAACGGTTGACATAAATCAGCCAAAAGAAAAAACTGATTCCTAAAAATCTGTGTTTTCTAATTTGAGTTTGTATTATTTGACAGATAGACAATTTAAATGGCACTTGTCATTTAGATGTCAGGGAGAACAAAGTTAAGGATGACTCACAGGATGCTTACAATGGCCCAGGACATATTTACCAGGAAAGGCTCAACCATGTTGCTTCTAGAAGACCTGAAGAGGTACTTTGTTTTTGTCATCATAGTTACCCAACTGAGACTCCATAAACTAGCTTTATATGTTACATTAATTGCCTCATGGCTCCAACTTAGCAGGATGAGATACAAGAAGTTGAAGCTTTGAATAATGCTCTCTCCTCTTCGTTTCCAAACCACCCCCTTGAGGCACTAAAGTAAGCTCTTCTCACTGCAACTTTATCATCATGTTGACCCTTACTCTCAGGAGCTTTTTACCTGTGTGCCATTATAAAAGTTCAAAATGACTTGTGTACCATTGAAGTTTTAAAAAGCTCCTCAATACCCCTGTATGAAATTTTCTTTCCTCAGGTGCCACACTGGTCAATTTTGCTTGTAACAGCAGGTAACAACCAGCGAAAAAGACGATTTTGCCCTCGGTTATAAAATGCATCAAAATTTTCATTCTTCCCTTAGGTGCCACTATATTCCCATGATTAAAAAAATCATCTTTTTCTCCGTACCATTATGACAAAATTCATGACAACAGCTATTTGTGCATGTAAAAAACTTTAATATTTGTAATAATAAATTTAAAATCGATCCAAAATAATGGATAATTGCGACAACCACAGCAAGTATTTAAACTAAATACATTCAGGCATAAACGAGGTCCTAATTTATCATGACGTGCACAATCAGCTTGCTGTGGTTGTGAAAAGCTGATTTCACGTAATGATACATTTGGACCTCGTTTATGTCTGAATGTATTTAGTTTAAATACTTGCTGTGGTTGTCGCAATTATCCATTATTTTGGATCGATTTTAAATTTATTTTTACAATTATTTATTTTTTTCACATGCACACATAGTTGTTGCCATGAATTTTGTCATAATGGTATAGAGAAAAGGGTGATTTTTTTAAGCATAGGAATATAGTGGCACCCAAAGAAATAATGAAAATTTTGATGCATTTTATAACCAAGGGCAAAATCGTCTTTTCCGCTGGCCGTTACCTGCTGTTACAAGCAAAATTGACCAAAGTGGCATCTGGGGAAAGAAAATTTCATTCAAGGGTACTGAGAAGTTTTTTAAAACTTCGATGGTACATGAGTCATTTTGAACTTTTATAATGGCACACAGGTAAAAAGCTCCACTCTCAGCATGCTTTTATAAATTACATTGTGTTGTCAGTGTATACAACCTGTTATTGTCTGAACATTAGATTAAATCATGTTTATCAACCTGGAAGTTAGGGGGAATATATATTTTTTTGATGCTATGAATTTCCTTCAAAAGTCAGGGATGATCCTGCCTATGTTACTGTTTGTCTTGTCTGTGTATGCAATTGGTTGGTGTGTTTCTTCTAGAAGAAACAAGTCATCATTATTTTCTTTTCCAACACTGTAGAATAATTTACTTGGCATATTTTGTTTGGGGTGTGTTGTGAAGCATCTAGGTGCAAAATATATTGATTTCTGAAGCTATCATACATGATTTAATGATGTTGAGCAGTAAATCTCAATGTTAAATCCTTCTGGAACAGAATTCAGAACGTTGACTGTTACCTTCACTTTTTTCCTTTGCTCTATACTATTATGCTATCTTTACCATGTTTGAGTTTTGTATTATAAAGTTAGTAGTGAATTATGATGGATCTTCCCTGACTATTGATACAGATCTTGCTTTGATGTTTGTGGTGCTGATGACCTGGACCCTACTGCTACTGATTCAAGAGCGCAACCAAGTGTCAGAACTTTACCTTTCCAGCAGTTGCAAAAAATGGAGCATTGTAAAAGTGCCAACTGCAACGGTGAAAGCTTGGAAAGAAGCCTTTCTGTACCTAAGAATCTGGTCACTAGTGGATACCACAGGCATTCAAGTGGTTCTCTTATACCTGAGCAAGTTCTTTCCCCCTACTCGAGCAGTGATTTGGAAAGGTATATTTTTTTCTCTAAAGTTTATCTTTTTCCATGGCCAGTGTCAGTTTTTCCTAGTCTATGATACAGTATATGATAATAGGATTTTGGAGTGAATTAGGCCTCAAAGAAATGTAACTCTATTATAATTTGTTCTGAAAGTGCTACTGTGCTTAGCCTTAGGTGTGAGGGCAAGTTTCACTTTGTTTAATGTATTTTCCATCATTCCATGTCAACTTGTATTTTTCCCAGTGATTCCTTAGCTAAAATGTAGAATAGTCAATAGTGGGTGTTTTGGCCTTGGGTGGATTATATTCACTTCCCCATAAAGGATTCTAACTATGTATTATATCACTGCAAAAATCACTGTTCTGAAAAGCACTACTGGGCTTACATCTAGGTGTACTCAGTAGCTATTGGAGCAGTGGTTGCTGGTGGTACATGCTTTTATGTGGTGGCGGCAAAAGAAAATAAAGAATGAAAATAGGAACAAAAAGGGTGTTGCTAGCACTGGAAGGCTAGTCAATGTGCCTAACCTATCCTTGAAACACCATATGTTATTTGCATATTTGTTGAACTGCTTGGTGTAAGCTTTTCTATGAACATGTGCATTGAATGTACTTGATGTGGCTGCATATGTTAAGTTTAATAATGATCTCTAGGCTTGAGTCTTTCGGCGGATCCCTTAAAACTCTCAAGCCCTGACCTAGTCTAAACTCTAAAGACTCTCTTAAACTTCCACTTGATATTGCAAAATAAACTGTTCAATATTTGTTTTGGCAACTAAGTTGTTAGAGCATAGTCTTACTGTGAAGGATATATAGAGAACCTAGAAATTAAGAACATAACAAAGAAGCATGGGTCTATCCATACATTTTTTCGCATCAATGTTCCCTATTATGTATATTGTTCTCTGTATATATTTTTTCCATTCAAACTATTCTAGGCTGGTAACACTTGTACTTTTGTCATGAAAGGGATGGATTTCGTCAGAAAAATCTAAGCAGCAGGAACCGTAGTGGCCCTTTATTGTTCCGCCAATTGAAGGATTCACGCACACATCAATCTGGTAAGATGATTGATGCTTACACAACCCCTTGCTGTCTCATATGTGTGTCGGTGTGAATGTAGCAAGCATGATCCGACACCTAACCAGTTCTGTGGTGGTTAATTTTGGATTTAACTGAAAGCTGGGATCTTGCTTTTACTTGCTACTTATGCCCGAGACTCAATTTGGTTTAGCACATCCATTTTTGAGAGCAGTTGCGCCAGAGGAGTCATCAGAAGGGAACATTATCCGTCGAAGGGGGCGCTTCCAGGTTACGTCAGATAGTATTTCTCAAAAGGTACTGAATTATTAATTGAAATTCTCAGTTGACCAGCATAGTGTTAGAGTATGAGATGAGTAGGCCCATGAGGCTAGGCCCATGAGGCCCATGTATGACATTATATTGCTAACCCTCTAGGGTAAACCCATGTTATGGAAAACAGCTTCTAACATGGTATCAACAGCCTAGGCCTTCCTCCCCCTCCTTCCAGCCGCTGCCATGGCAGGCCAGCAGCCTTCTCCCCCTCCTCCTCCCTCCTATTTCCAGCAGTTTCCGGCGCTCCCCTACCCAACCCGGGCCCAAGCCGCCGCCTCCGCCGCCTCCCTGAGTTCAGCTCGCGACGTTGTCAGCCAACTTCTTCACGCAGGCGCAGGGGGCGCGGCTCGACCTCCTCTCCTCCTGGCGGCCACTGCGGGTGGCCAGCTGCCCCTGCAGCAGCAGCCGCCCTTGCCGTAGCAGCCCCTGGCGGGAGGCCCTCCCCTGCAGCAGCAGCCGCTGGCGGGCGGCCCTCCCCTGCCGCTGGTGGGGGGTGCGGATGCGGGCGCAGGGGGAGGTGATGATGCGGGGGATCCCCCTTGCATCGTCCTTTCTTGGATCGTGGGGACGATCTCCGTGGACCTCCACGGCCTCCTTCACAACACTCCACTCGACCCGGCGGCCTTGGCCAACTTCAGCACCGCACCTCCTGTTGGGCCAGAGTGGATCGCCGACTCGGGAGCCACTTACCACACCACTCCCGACCCTGGTATACTCTCTGTTTGCCCTCCTTCCTTTCTTCCTTCGTCCATTATGGTCGCAAATGGGTCGGGTCTTCCTGTCACGTCCGTGGGTGCCGCCGGTGCTCATGGCTCTTTTCGTCTTCCGGACGTTCTTGTTGCACCCTCTATGGTCCATAACCTTTTTTCTATTCGTCGGTTTACCGCTGACAATTCCTGTTTCGTTGAATTTGACTCTTCTGGTCTTACTGTGAAGGATTTGGCTTCCCGACGTCCTCTGCTCTGACAGCACGGGCCCCCTTTACAATCTTCGGTTTCTGGTGTCTTCTTCCTCTTCATCGTCGACACTTCTGTCAGCTGCTTTTGTCGCAACGCGTTCCTCCACTACTTGGCACCGTCGTCTCGGCCATCCTGGACGTGACGCCTTGATGCAGCTTAGTCGTAGCTCCGACATTCGTTGTACTTGAGCTCACGATGAGCATTTGTGTCGTGCGTGCCAACTGGGTCGCCATGTTTGTCTTCCTTTTCAGTCTTCTTCACATGCGGCTCATGTTTTTGATCTTGTACACTGCGACCTTTGGACTTCTCCTGCCATGAGTATGTTTGGCTATAAATACTATTTGGTGGTGGTTGATGATTTTTCTCATTATTCGTGGACTTTTCCCTTGCGTGCAAAGTCTGAGGCATTTCCCACTCTCCATTTTTTGCCTGGGTGTCGACTCAAGTCGGCCTTCCCGTCAAGGCCGTCCAGTGTGACAATGGCCGTGAGTTTGATAACACCACCTCCCGTGCCTTCTTCCTCTCTCACGGGGTTCAGTTGCGCATGTCTTGTCCATACACCTCCCTGAACGGTAAGGCTGAGCGCATGATTCGCACCACCACCGAGATCATGCGCACCCTCCTACTTCAGGCGTCGCTCCCTGCGCGCTTCTGGGCTGAGAGCTTGCATACCTCACCTACCTCCTCAACCCCGCCTTCCTTCCGCTGCCTGCCCAACTCCTACGCCTCACCACGCTCTTTTCGGTACCCCTCCATGGTACGACCACCTTCGTGTCTTCGGGTGTGCGTGCTACCCTAACACCACAGCCACTGCTCCCCACAAGCTGGCACCCCGTTCCACTCTCTCTGTCTTCCTCGGGTACTCCCCGGACCACAAGGGGTACTGGTGCTATGATCTTATCTCTCGTCGGGTCCTCATCTCTCTCCATGTGGTGTTTGATGAGTCTGTCTTCCCTTTCTCCACCACCACCACACCGGCTTCCGCTCTTGACCTCGACTTCTTCTCGTTGTGTCCCACTGGCCCAGTGGCCCAGCCACCTTTATTGTTTCTTGCAGGTCCTGCTCCTCCGAGGTCTTTGCCGGCATCGTGTCCCGGCTCGCCGCCCGCCGGTGCGGCCCTCGACTCCGTGCCTTGCACAGGTCCGGTGGCCACGCCCTCCGGGTGGTTCCTGCCACTATGCCTGACGCGGGCCCGGGGACGCTGGTGTCCGTTCCTCTGGCACCCTGCGCCCAACCGGTGCCCGTTGCACCCCGAAGCGTTTCGCCTAGCCGGTGCATGTCTACCAGCGCCGGGCGCGGGTGGTACCGCCTCCTCCGCCACCGGGGGTGGCCTCTCCTTCGCCGGCGACACCCCTACCTCGGCCGCCACCGGTGGTGTCTCCTCCACCGCCGACACCGCCACCACTGGTGGCCTCCTCTCCGCCGACCACGCCTTCTCCGCTGCCGCGGGGCCCGACTGCACGTGCTGTGTCGCCGGTGTACCACCCGCCGCTTCTTCACCGCGACCCGCGTCATGTCCACCCGATGGTGACGCGGCACGCAGCTGGTACCCTGTGGTCCCGGGCTCTTGCGGCGATGCCCGATGCCTCGCAGGTCTCTCGTGTACCCTCTTTCGTCCGCGCTGCCCTGTTGGACTCTCACAGGCACCGCGCGATGGAAGAGGAGTACGCGGCGCTCCTCGCCGACCAGACTTGGGATCTGGTGCCGCGTACGTCCAACGCCAACGTCGTCACCGGCAAGTGGATCTGGACTCACCAAGCGGCGGGCTGATGGCACCCTTGAGCGGTACAAGGCTCGTTGGGTGCTGCGGGGTTTGACTCAGTGCCCCGAGGTTGACTACGACGAGACCTCCTGTGGTGAAGCCGGCGACCGTCCGCACAGTGCTCTCTGGCTCTTGCTCGCTCTTGGCCTGTGCATCAGCTGGATGTGAAGAATGCTTTTCTGTACGGGCATCTTACTGAGACAGTCTACTGCAGTCAGCCAGCGGGATTTGTTGACTCCTCTCGCCCAGACATGGTCTGCCGGCTCAACAAGTCTCTCTACGGTCTCAAACAGGCCCCTCGGGCGTGGCACTCTCGGATTGCTGCTTTCTTGGTGACATTGGGGTTTGTGGAGGCTAAGTCAGATACGTCCCTGTTTGTCTACCACAATGGAGTCGAGACTACGTACCTGCTGCTCTACGTTGATGACATTGTCCTCACAGTTTCTAGTCCTTCACTATTGCGCCGCATCATCAGCGCTCTTCAGTAGGAGTTCTCCATCATTTTCTCGGAGTCACTGTTGAGTCTTGTCCCGCTGGACTTCTTCTACACCAGCGACAGTACACTTTTTTTATCCTGGAGCGAGCAGGAATGACTGACTGCAAGCCTTGCTCCACTCCGGTTGACACTCAGGGCAAGTTGTCAGAGGCCGAGGGCAGTCCAGTGGCAGACCCCACTGCGTATCAGAGTCTTGCTAGTGCACTTCAGTACCTCATTTTCACTAGGCCGGACATCACCTACGCCGTGCAGCAGGTTTGTCTCCACATGCATGATCCCAGAGAGCCCCACCTGTCTGCTTTCAAGCGCCTACTCCGGTACCTCCGCGCCACCGTCGATTATGGGTTGCTTTTTCACCGGTCTCCACCAAGCTGGTCGTCTACACTGACTCTGAATGGGCCGGGTGCCCGGACACTCGGCGCTCTACCCCCGGCTACACCGTCTTCTTAGGCGGCAACCTGGTGTCCTGGTCGTCCAAGCGTGTGCCGGTTGTCTCCCGCTCCAGTGCCGAGGCAGAGTACCGCGCCGTTGCCAACGACGTGGCTGTGGCTTCCTGGCTCCGGCAACTCGTCGTCGAGCTCCACAGCCCTCTCTCGCGGAGCACGCTGGTCTATTGCGACAACGTCAGTGCGGTGTACCTCTCCACCAACCCTGTGCAGCACTAGAGGACCAAGCATGTGGAGATCGATCTACATTTTGTCCGTGACCGGGTCGCCATCGGCGATGTTCGGGTCCTCCGCGTCCCGACCACCTCCCAGTTCGCCGACATCTTCACCAAGGGCCTCCCGTCCTCGACCTTCGCCGAGTTCCGCTCCAGCCTCAACATCACCAGTGGCTAGTTGTGTCTGGGGGGGGGCTCGTGTGTTGTTTGTTTTTCTATTCTTTTCGTGTCCAGTCTGCAAACTCCGCTGCGACGGTAGTTCAGACTGCGGGGGTGTGTTAGAGTATGAGATGAGTAGGCCCATGAGGCTAGGCCCATGAGGCCCATGTATGACATTATATTGCTAACCCTCTAGGGTAAGCCCGTGTTATGGAAAACAGCTTCTAACACTTAGTAAACTTTTATTGTATTTCCCTTTTTCGTCTTTGTTGGATTCTAGTGAAGATAACATTCTTTTACAGTCATGAACATGTGTAGCTTGGAGTCTTCGATTAATTCTGGCTGATATGAATTGTAATCACTCAAATTCTGAAAATAAATGCATTAAATAATTTAGCGCTTAACATCCAGCTATTGCACTTTTGTATTTCCCAAACTCTGGAAGATTCTTTATATGTTGAATGAGTTGTTCAAAGCAATAGTCTCTTGTCTACCTTGTGGGCGCACATACACCTTTAAATTGTCCTTTACCAAAAGAAAAAAGTATGGAATTTTTTTTAAAACTTGTTTTCCGTTTTAGGTAGCTACATCAGCCTGCAGCAGCAGTAGCAGGATAAACCTACCAATTGAAGCAGCACAATCAAATCCCAAGTCGCCTGCAATTCTTCCAACTTTGCAATTCTTGATGCAGCAAAATACTATGCAAAAGGTATTACTATGTCTATCATTTGATTTTAGAAAGGAAGAATTTTTGGCACATTAACAATCCTTTATTTTGGCAGGAAGTACTCAGTAGGCTGATTTCTTCAATTGAGGAAACATCTGGTATGCATGAATACAGTAGTTTATTTTGAATTTGAGTGAAAAGCTTCGATCAGTGCTGATATTATGGTTTTGCATGGGGCTATTGTCAAACAGACGATTCTTTAGCAAGGACAAGCAGTTCATATCAGGTGTGTAACATTTTAGTGTGGCTTGTAGCCTCCTTTTCATGTTTACCAGACATCTGAACTTTAGAAAGAGCTGAGCTGAGTGCTTGAGTCCAAATACCTGTGGTGTGTCTCAGTTGTTATGCAAACATGAAGTTGTCTTGTATGGTACAATAAGTTTTTGATCTATTTGCAGTCTTCTGGAGGACCTGCCAGAGAAAAGGAATTGCATTCATATGTTCTCCAGTTGCAGCGAAGGTATGAAAAATTTGTGATGATGGTTCAGCATATTTTCAGACAATTGACAAATTTGTGGAAATTTCCAGTGTCACTGAACTTGCTGAGGAAGTGCAAAGATTAAAGCTCCAAAACAATCAGGTATTGATCTTCCTGCAGTATATTTTTAATACTTGCATTTCTTTCATAAGTTCTGCAAAAACTGAACCAAGAGAATTTGTCTGATATTTTGAAAATGAATGTATTAGAGTCTGAGCTTTGATTCTTAATTCTCAATTTACCAATGTCCATGTGCAGAATTTGGCTAAACATAACATGGTTTCCCTGCTTGACAGCTTGAGCAGCAGATCAATGTATTGTCAAGAAAAGATGAAAGGTCGCAAACACAGGATAACCGACAATGATGATATGCCCCTTCTGCCACACTGTATAATTCAGTTCCCCAATTTTGAACTTTGTTAGAAAATTATTTGTATTCTGTCTGCAGTCAGGGTTGTATCATTGTAAGCTGTAAGTATTTAGCGAAGGGTGAAATCATAGTAATTTTGATTTGTACAGCTTTGTTTGGTTAACCAGGAAGAAATAGTTCTCTTTGGTTTTTAGGTAATGTGCTGATAATATTGTTTTGCGTGGAAGTTTGTGAAAGTTTACTTTGAGCATGGAACATTGTGTTGCGTGAAGTGGGTCGGAGTACTTGCGCTGGCAGTGGTGTTGGATGCGAGCATAGGGAACAATGTCAGGATCTGGAACTATGGTTGCTAATTTTTTTCTCTATTTATTTCCAGAAAGTGAAGCTGTGATCCTTTGGGACCATCAGGTATGCAGTAATTGCATTTCTCGCTTATCAGGATTAGTTCAGTTTATCAGGATATTGAGAATGCTGTGGCAGTTGGGGGATTTTGTATGGCCATTGTACTGTGCTGTCAAATAGATTCTTTTCATTCTTGTAGGTAGCATTAATGTTTGTTGAGCCTTTTACCTACGCGCCACTAAAAGACCATGTTATCATCTGCGGCTAAAAATGTGGTAGCCACTAACAAACTGTTGCTGAAGTTTTTTTTTGACTTGATCACCTGTGTATCACCTTTTTTTTTACAAGAAGCATGGTTTATTAACAGCAACGAGCCGTTAGGAGCTGCAGGTGCGCCCTGTTTACAACAGACAGTGCATCCCCGAGGGGCACATGTTACAGAGAGAGAGAGAGAGAGAGAGAGAGAGAGAGAGAGTTAGAGTTGAAGAGTTCGATATGATTTGCCTAGCTAGAAGATGGGCAATTGAGTTTAGGTTCCTCCCAATCTTGTAGATGTTTTGTTGATGAATTTATGAGTGAATTATATAATCTGGTGGTGAGAAATCTGTGCCATTGAAGAAGGTTACCAAGGCCTTGTTTAGTTCCACCTAAAATTCAAATTTTTTAAAGATTTTGTCACATTGAATTTTGTAGCACATGCATGGAACATTAAATATAGATAAAAAATAACTAATTGCACAGTTTGTCTGTAATTTCTGAGAAGAATCTTTCGAGCCTAGTTAGTCTATGGTTAAATAATAATGTTAATTACAAATGAAATTGTTAGTGTTCAAATTCAAAAAGTTTTTGGATCTAAACAAGGTCCAATTATTGGTTGTCTGAGGGGTAATTTGGACCTTGTAGATTCAAGAGTGAAGAAGCCATTGCAGCCACTTATGCCATGATTACTCGATTATTCTTGTGCTTCCTTTGTCTCTAAAAGCTTTAACTTTATGTCAGTCAAACTCTTTTAAGTTTGACTAACTTTATAGAAAAGAGCATCAATATCTATATGATATAAAATGAGTATCTTATGAAAATATATTCTTTGATAAATCTAATGGTATTAATTCAGTACTGTAAATTTTATTGTTTTTTCTAGAAATTTGGTCAAAGTTTTAGAAGTTTGACTTCAGACAGCTCTAGAATTTGAAGCTTTTAGTGATAGAGGGAGTACTCCCTCCGTATAGGATTTAGAAGTTGTTTAGAACAGCGACAAGGTCTCCAAAACACAACTTTGATCTCTTGTTTTTATAAAAATATTTAAGAAAAATGATATATGTATATTTTTATGAAAGTATTTTTCAAGACAAATTTGTTGATATAATTTTTTACATTTGCAAATTTAATAATTTAAAAGTTATTGATGATTTATATTTCTAATGTTTGACCTAAATCTTTTCTAAAACGACTTATAAATCCTATACAGGGAGAGTATACTGTTTGGATTGGGTGGACCTAGGTGTTGATGAAAACCGGTTGGGTAAACCTGGTGTTGATGATCATGTGTGACTGTTGTGTGTTGTCTAGAAGAGTTGAAGAGTGCTGGCAGGAGTACCGGTGTCTTCCTCATATCTTGATTGTTGCGCTGGTTGTGCAGCATTTGGACTGGTTTGTGCTTCACCTGTAGTGGAGTGAAGGGGAGTGGTGTTTTACGTGCGCCTGAGTTGGAAGGGTTGTGCTTTGTTTAGTTGTTTTCATTGTTGGCGTGGACGAGTCCTGTTCGTCATCTACATGTGGAGCTGCTGCATGGATGTCTGCTGCTATAGTATAGTATGATGTACTTGCCATCTTGACTAATTTTTATGGTTAAATCTCTTGTCATTTTTTGGTTTCCAGATGTACCACAAAGTTGTTAGGGCCTATTTGGCATAGCTCCCTAAATTCTAGATTCAGCACAAAACTAACTCCACTCTGTAAAACATTAGCCAAACGGTTTAGCTCCACCAAATCCAGATCCGCCCAAATAGTGGATTTGAAGGCTAAATTCACCAAAATGGTAGAGCTGTTGAAGGGGTGCTTCATTAAGCACAAATTCATGGAGTTGAGAAAAATTACCTACCACCGCTACTTGTTAGACAAATATACTAATTCATTTTGTTTCTTTCTCGTCTCCTCTTCTTGTTCCGTTGGACCACGCGCTCACTCTCACCCCTCGCGGCTAGCAACCATGCATGACGCACCCCTCCCTAGCCACCACAGCTGACAAGCCACCCCTGCCATCCTGTGCCCCTCCTAGTCCTACGTGCTCGCACTTTTTGGCAAAGCTCTGGAAACGTGAGATCCATGCGTGCAGGCAAGCCACCATGGGTGGCCGTGCACACAGTTGACGGTCCTTAACAACAATTATAAATCATCAACCAAACATGAAAAAGCATATAATAAAATATCTACATAGAATAGGGGTTATACTGACAGAATTTCATAGTTTTGGTGAATCATTATTTCTGTAGCGGGTTATCAAGAAAAGAGGAGAAGAAATGAAGGACGTCGGAATAAAAGGTATATTCCACCGAGAAACTAAGTTGAGAAGGATTTAGAAGACACGAGAAAACATATCACTAAAGGTGGGGTTCATCTGCCATAGGGCACGGTTGGCCGACCTAGCTTGGTCCCACCTGGCAGCCACCTTCTCACGTCGGTTCTCCACCATCTTAGGGTTTGCATCTACGCCATTGATTTAAGTCAGTTTGGGCCCTAGTTCATCCTACTAGTCTATATAAGGAGACCCCTACCCTCTAGGTTGAGGGCACCAAGTCATTTGATCAAGTCATCAGAGCTAGAAACCCTAGTCTCCTTAGAGCTCCACCAATTCTGGAGCATAGCTACATAGGTTAGAAATAGAAGGTGGCAAGCTTCACTTAGATTCTGGATCTCGTCGAGGGTGTTGCTCGATAAATCCTTGTAATCTCTCTATTTATATCTTTCTATTTATATATTTGCTAGATACTATAGATATGACTTTGCTCTATTCAATATTTATGATTATATTGTTCATTGTCTATTCTGATTCTATACTTAGTGTAGTTGGGTTATTATCATGTTTATGCATAAGTTCATATAGCATTCCCTTTTTGTATAATTGACGGTAGTTAACGTCAACATTTTATAGTCAAATAAACATGCATAGGGGTATATTTGAGATCACCATTAAAGGTTTAGGGTTTAAACTAACAGATTCCACGAGTTTTGGTGAATTATTATTTTCTACAGGATTTATCCGTGAAACAACCAAGGAGGATCTATTTGTCAAATAAAATGACCAAATTATTTCGTCAAATATACGTGGGAAGGCTCTAGAAGGCAAACGAAGATAAACCACCAAAGATGGGCTAGAAATGTCATCATAGTGGGCCGGCCGGTCTGGGCCTAGGATCGATCGGCCCTGCCCGAAGCCTGCTCACCTCCGTCTTCTGGAAACTTCCTCCACCGCCTCTAAGGATGCACCTAAGATATCCCTTAAGTTGGTTTGATCCAATGTCTCATGTTCACCCCACCAGGCTATATAATCAGACCTCTGTCCCCCTCCCTAGGGCTAAACTGAAACCCTAATTCATATTCTCCTTTGAGGATCAAGAGAGGGGTCCCATGAAAGGATCTACCCCCTAGGGAAAGCCAACAAGAGAAGATTAGATCTCCATAGGATCTAGTCTGATGAATAGAATTAGAGAGATAGAGAGTGAGGGAAGAGTTTGGAGGAGGTGTCAGCCTGTTCGTGCTCCCTCTATGGCTTGTACTTCAGCGGATCCAAGTTCTACTTGAGCTTGTCTTCGAGATTTCTCTGGTAATCAACTTTTGATCTAAGTTTACTTTGTATATATTGTTCAATTATTTGTGACTTTTTGAGTGCTTTTTTCCTACATCTAAGAGGGAGTAGTGTTGACACCTCGGGTGGCACACAAAATTAACCGCAAGCGCACGACCGTTAGTTGTAGCTTTTCACCAAAGGAGTATTCCTAGGGTTATCAAATCCATGAGGAACATGAAGTGATCTAAAGGCTAGAGGGAAGAATGACTATGAGGATAGGGGCTAACTACTAGGGTTGGTCCACTACTATCACTAGACTAAGGAATTATATATTTTTTACTTATGCGCTATGAGCGTACGTGTCCTAAACTCACCCAAGAGGGTTGATTAGGCACGATGCACAACGAGCTCTACGTTTAAATAACTAGGCTCAGCGTGGTGGAATACATAGGAAAACCACAGCTATCCGGAGGCCTAGCCGTATTCAAGGGTAAGCTATAGCCTAAGCACCACGCTTAATCTACACACTTACTACCCTAATCTGGATCATGGAACTAGAGCACTCTAACCAAGCAATGAAACAAGCACACAAATAGAATTAAATAAGTACCTAGAAATAGTAAAGGTTTATAGGATTACCAAAGAAGAAGCGTAGAGTAGAGGAAAGGAGAGATCGCTGACAAGCCCAGCTCCTCTCCTGACTTCTCCTCTTCTGCTCTCTAACTCCTCTTCCAAGAGAGGCAACTAGCTAGCTACTCACTACTAACTCGAGTAGACTAACTATCAAATAATGCTGTCTGCCCTCAAAGTGACCAGCGGGGTTTATATAGGCTGGAGGTGACGGGGCACTACAAGATGAGTGGAGTGGCGGGCGCCACTCCCCAGTGGCAGGCGCCATACCAAAAGCAGCGGCTGCCGTTTGATCAAACCGAGTTAACTTCCCACGGTTCAGATAAGCTCCTGGATGCGGTTCTCCAAGTCGCTGGAGTAGTTTCACCTGTTGGAAATCTTTTGTCACATGTTGGAAAGACCACAATCCATGTGACACGCTCATGCAGCCCTTGGATGAAACCGACATCAAAACAACGCACTAGATGGCTCCTCAGGGCAGTCACGTGGATCAGTGATGTGTCCTGACCAGGTGGAGGTGGCGGGCGCCAAGGTGGATGTGGTG
>Ga0182004_10002133_pt1 | contig 15183 bp, 12 predicted proteins | sample Sormic07211540_1_FD_120479 | JGI IMG/M metagenome (GOLD analysis project Ga0182004, IMG submission 120479) | Endophyte microbial communities from Sorghum bicolor roots, Mead, Nebraska, USA - 072115-40_1 MetaG | ecosystem: Host-associated > Plants > Roots > Unclassified | place: USA: Nebraska...
AAGCCTTTGCCACCTGCCAGTATGGCAGTCGGCAAAGGGAACGAACGCCGTTGTGAGATGACGGAGCTCTTTGCCGACTGCCTTTCTTGGCAGGTGGCAAAGGGCTCTTTGCCGACTGCCTTTCTTGGCAGGTGGCAAAGGGCTCTTTGCCGACTGCCTTTCTTTGCCACCTGCCAGGATTGTTTGGTAGTCGGCAAAGAATCCTTTGCCGACTGCTTTTAAAAGCGGTCGGCAAAGAAAATCTTTGCCGACTGCTCTACCTTTGGCAGGTGGCAAAGGATTTTGGCAGTCGGCAAAGCCCAGATTTCATGTAGTGATTGTGAATCTTGCTAGAGAAAAGGCACTATCTTTCAACTATCAAATTCAGACTTGCCTGACTTTGTGTCTGTTAGTTGGCATCTTCGAGTGAACTAGACAAATAATGGGCAACAATACTCAAATTCAATTTGCTGATATCAAATTGTAAAGCACCATGGTTAGTTGCGGATTAGGTATAGACCTTAGACTCCAAGGGTCAGTCATCGAGGGAACCAAAAGTGTTTTATTTCTTGGAAACGGACAGAGAAACCACTAGATTTGTAAAGCATTATGGTTAGATGCTTCTTCTTTTTTTCATTATGTTATATTCGATAATTATGATTATGTGACTGCAGCAACCATTTTGTCTTCATTTTGGTCAATCTTCCTCAAAATCAGATCAAGGTGTCGGACTAAAAAAAAGGATTAAGTCCACTTTTAGCCCCTCAACTATTGGCCGAGTTTAATTTTCGCCCTCAACTACAAAACCGTATGTTTTTCACCCTCAACTATCAAAACCGGTCACTTTTAGCACCCGGAGAGAGGACAGGGTGGTTCTGAGCCACTTTGAGCAGTTTTTCCTTTTTCTTTTCTATGGTTAAAACTGTGAATTCATTGTGAATTGTTTGAGCATGATAAATTCATCAAATTTTTTGGTAGCCTTGTCAAGATGTTTTCTATGAAGGAAAAATATGAAACTATAAAAATAAGTAGTGTTTTTATGCTAAAAAATTAGCTCTTTTAATTAATAAATGTATGTTCTGATTGTTGTAGGATAATATATATATATCCTATGATCATGAAACTTTTTGCATAACTGTTTTATACTAAGATAGACCTTCACAAAAAGTCTGAGATTAATTTGATGACGTTTGCTTATATCCCTAATTTATATGTTTTATTAATTACATATAAATTAGGGACATAAGCAAACATCATTAAATTAATCTTAAACTTTTTGGGATTGCTTACTTATTCAGCGCATTCTCATGTTTCCCCTTTTAATGTGTCATAGTGTCTGGAGAAGATATGTTGATGGGACTGTTGTCCCATTCATGGTTGTCCCATAAAGGGGAAGTACCTAAACAACCAGCAGGAAACAATGAATGTGGGTTCTATGTGATATGGGCAATGCTTCGCTACACCAGCGGAAAATCATTGGATGCAAATAAATTGGTGTGTATAATCCCCATTTCATTCATGTTTTAATAGTTCAACATATATAACGATCGACTGATTCCTCTTAGCATACCATTTTCTTTGAACGACAACGTCAAAAACATAAACATGAAAGGCTTTTAGACATGGAGATCACTGCACTGCAATCAGAGCTGGAAACATTCATCTTAGCGGAGGTATTGTCAAAAGACGGATATTTTTCCATTGCAAGATCTGTCAAGTTCAAGAACTAGTATGGGCTAGAGCGAATCGCTAGACTATTGGAAGAAATTTGAGAAACATGCTTCATGCTATTGAATAATATTTTTTTTTTATTTTAGGGATCGAGATCTTCATGAGAACATTTGAACTATAACCGTAAGATTTGTAATGCTTCGTGTTGATGAACCTGTCAGCTACGGCGGCGGCGGCAGATTTCGTTGCTAGACAGTGAAGGATATCGGTGCTCACCTGAAATAAAGTTTAGTCGATCCCTACCCCTGATTCTATAGTGGGAATGATAATTAAAGCTACTGTACAAAGATCAAAAAGCCCCAAATAATGCACACAATCTTCTTTCGAGAGGGGAGAGGAATGCATTAATGAGGTGTAGGGGGTGTCTTTTGGGTGGTTGAGTCTACCCCTTTAGTCACCTCCAAGGGACTAATTAGTTTAGTCACCCCTTTAACCTTAATAAGCTTATGGTGCATCCATAATAAATAAAATAACATTTCTTTCATCCATAAGAAATATTTCAAGAAATGATTGGGTGTTGTTTGTGTTGTTTTGCAGGTGTTACAAAAAAAAGGTGTTCTGTGGGCGTATATATCACTATATCCGTGCTATATATCATTCCTTGGCACGTCGCGACACCATCTTCTTCACTGTACGTTTGAGGCAAGTGTTTGAATCAGGGCTGGTTTCAAAGACCTAGCGCTACTCACAGCCTTTGTAGTAACAATACGGCACTGCCGCCACCTTGTGGACGGCTGCCTGGATGCTATACAGCTCCCGAGTGACGAACTCCGCTTTGCTTCTCACGTTCTTGTGCTGCTTGTATTCAGAATCGAGCAGCTGGAGAAACTTTGGGGCGAGGCCCAAAAGCCCCCCAAGACGACAGCCATGAGGGGGAGCTCTCAAGGTTAATCAAAAAAGGATTCTGCTCGCTCTGCTCTGCAGTTCTGTTGTTATGGATCTCTTCTCTGCAAGGAAAAAAAGCATCTCGGCTTGGAAGGTAAAAAGGCACAACCAACGTGCTTTGGGCTCGCTTTTGCCGCAGTGTGTAGTCGTCGTCTTTCCAGTGCACTTACAACTGCTTTTGAGGTATAAAATATGAAATTGGACACACTTAATGTAATCGATATTTCATTAACTAAATTCAGATATGATCTCTCCTTACGACTGTCATTCAACTGTACAAAAAAGCTCTATACTGGTGGTGAAAATTTTTTTACGGTTTCAATTAAAAAACACCTGTGAAAAAAATCGACAGGTCCAATTCAAGAACCGCCAGTGAACACACATTTTCACTAGCAGTTTTCTTAAGTGAATGATTTTCACAGGCGGTTTTCTTACCAAAGCCGTCACTAGAAATATGCTACTTTTACAAGTGGTTTTCTTAAGAAACCGTCACTAAAAATTAGATTTCTAGTGGCGGTTTCTTAAGAAAACCGACTGTATAAATATTTTGAAATTGATTTTTTTTAGTTTTTCAAGTGACCTCGTATGAAAAGACCGCCAGAATAAAAGTTGTAGATCATGAAAAATTATGAACCTTTGAATCTGATAATTTTTTCATTTCAAATCATCTTATCATAGAAAACTACGTTTGAAGTTGTCAAATTTGAAATTCAAATTTTGTAAACGATCTCGGATGGAGAAACTATCAAAATAAAAGTTATAGATCTTGAAAAGTTATTAAACTTTGTAGTTGACAACTTTTTCATTTAAATTTATTTAGAGCCTCAAACAATTAATATATGCTCAGTTTAGGATAATATATGGGAACCAACTCTAATATAGCCATAAGTGAATGATGGGTGGAGTGGTAGAGGAGGCTACATGTTGACCGCATAGCAGGCTTGAAAAGGTCTTCTTTTTAAGCACAATGTTGGATCTGTTTCCCGTGGGTCGAGTTTTTATATATATAACCAACCAACGCACTTTGGTCATGTGGGCGCATGTAGCAAGCCACAACCAACATGCTTTGAGCTTGCTTTTCTGCAGTGTAGTCTTCATCATTCCAGTATACTTTATGAGATGGGCACACATTAGGGTTACTTCGGGTGAGATATAAAATGTGCAAATGGACACACTTATTGATGTATATATATGTACAGTATCTAATTTATTTATTCTTCCTGCTTATAATGATATTAATTTTTTTATGCTCGCTTAAAGCAAGCGGGTCTATAGAGGTGCACGCCTCCTTCCTCGCAAGTGCGACCAGGGAGGCAGGGATTCGCTCGCAGCCACCGTCAACAAGCATTTTGGGGCTCGAGATTTAGGCTTCGTAAAAATTTTCAAGATTTCCTGTCACATCGAATCTTTGGTCGTATGCATGGAGCATTAATATAGACGAAAATAAAAACTAATTGCACAGTTTACCTGTAATTTGTGAGATGAATCTTTTGAGCCTAGTTACTCTATGATTGGACAATATTTGTCAAATAAAAACGAAAGTGCTACAGTAGCCAAAAACTAAAATTTTTGTAAACTAAACAAGGCCTTAGCCAACCCAAACCCACATGGTGGCTCGCAAATCTACCACAACTAAATAGATTAAAGAATAGATACAGCGAAGGATCCAGTGGTGGGGCTAGGGGGCTCTAACCCCTCCTACCGCTGCTGGACCAGTGAAGTTTCTAATATTTTTCTTCTTATTTTAAGCATAAATGTATAAGTTAGGATGGGCTGAGACGACGACCTTTATTTTGTATGAGTTATTTTATGAATTTCATCCCTGATTGATGTTTTTAATATAAAACTACTTCAAGCTATTATTTTTTCTATTATGATGGGTTATAGTAGAACTAAGTCGATGTAGCACTTTTGTTCAGCCCCCTAAATTTTTTTCATCCTTGAGTAGATATCATTTTGGTACGACAGTCTAATATGGGTCGATGGTTCTCAGGTTCTGCCTCCCTGCGATCCCATGGTGCTTCCTGTATACACATGGCCACATCAACACGTCCTCTGGTCATTTGCCTTTTCTTATGATATACTTACAGTACATACTTTGTCCTATTTATTTAAACATGACGACTTGACCCATTATGAAAGCACTTGTAGAGTCACAAACAAACAAAATGATGTGTCAGATTGGCCAAAGCGTGAACGAGCCGAAAGCAGACTTCATCTACCGCCGAAAGCAGCCACCCGTTGCTCCACCCAACATTTTCTAGACCATTGATTCTTTTAGATTAAATAATTAAAAAATTAACATTAGAAAAAAAATCAAATCCCTATCTAATTCGTCACGGCAGACACAAAGGTTGGTGCATGGCCCTTGCGTGTGAACAACCAGCGGCCACCAGCCGCGGGTGGAATTTTTGGCGAGGTGGACTTATGGCATAAGCGCATTCATATGTACAACATGCTTACGTGCATACATACTAAGGTGTACTCCATTTGAGTTGCATATCTTACTATTACTAATTCGATGCCCCAAAGAGCCTTGGCGACAGATCATCCCTGATTTACTTGCACGCAGACGTAGTACATGGGATACATTTAATGAAGTTAGGAAAAATAATAATAAAGAAATGAAACAAGCAGCAGCTTAGCATGAGCCGAAATTTATTATTACTAAATGTCTGAAGGTGCAGTAAACTGAAGCCTTGACGATGAATCCAAGTGCGTCTTGCATCGATCAGCAACTCTAATCTGGGAACATACGGTTATTATTCGTGAATCTGCGTGAGAGCAAAAGGAAGTCAAGAGGAGTACTCGTAAAACTATGCATGTTGCATCAATGAATAGGAGTACATGAGAGTCACCGTGTTGGCTAAATCATGACGGCGGATGTGCGAGTCGCGCGAAACTCAGGAAGACTAGGCGGGGTAGTCGGTCGAGGACGGCGGTGACACATGTCGAGTAGTGGGGGACGTGTATGGAGTACGTGGCCGATTTGGTGGTTTGGACCTCAAAACCATCAATGGTAGATTTCACAGGTTTGGGCCTCAAAACACGGACAGAGGTTGCGTGGAGGAACGGACGGCATGTGGCGGCATCGAGGAGTTTGCATCGAGACGAAGCTATCTCATGAAGGATGCGGTGGCCGTCAAATGAAGGTTACCTAGGTTGGACCATAACATCCTTTGAGTTATGTGCTTTGACTCAGAGTACTTATGGTTAGTTTGGGATGTCTAGCCCCGATAAATGAAGATGAGGGAGCCTCCATCTCCCTCATATCCTCCACTTTTTTTCCACCATCCACTCTATGTTTCCTTCCTCTAGTCTTCTTGAGTGGGAGAGGTCCACAAATTGTGAATTTGTGTAAGAATCGAGATTTTGTTTGGGAAAGGAGGTCCCGAATCCTCCTTGTATCCTTCGGGATTTGGCAAAAGATTTGTGTTTTCTTTAAATTGTGTTTGTCTTGTTTGCGGTCTTGTCTTTTCCCTTCTTGTTTTAGCCTCGATTCGTTGTTGAGACCACATCGATTCGTTCTTTTTGTGTTGGTTTGATCTATGATGTGAGTTGAGACTTTCCACCAAAGGAAATCAACCAACCAATTTATCATGAGAGCGTAGATCGGGTCAAATCTTGTTCTATGGGCTTGAGTTCTAGTGTCTTTCGTTCCTTTTCGATTTCCATGGTTTGACTTCAAATTGAGCGATGACATTTTAGAGGTAGCTCCCGTACTGCCTCGTGATGATGCTCACAAAGTTTGGTGGCAGTTGGTGTTGATTTGATCGTAAATCGAGAAGATCAAAGGAGGAGGCGATTTGAAGTCGCCTGTTTTCTCCTCTCTGCATGATTTGCGGACAGTCCGGGCCTGACATGCGGACAGTCCGCCAATTGGGGTTTCAGTAGGAGCAAAGCTTGTGCTATATGTCGATTTTCTGTGTTTTGAACCACGGAAAGTTTGGGGTTCAGTCGTGGACAGTCCGTCAACCCAGACAGTGTTTTGCTCTCTCGGTGTTTCACGTTGCACTGAACGGCGGACAATCCGGCTATAAGTCCTGGACAGTCCGATGGTCAAATTTCAGCAGCAAACAAAACTATTTTCTCATGGCGTGTTTTTTGATCTTGACCTGTGGACAGTCCGGGCCCTGAGCGCGGACAGTCCGCCATTGTTGTTGTGCAGGGAACAGAACTGTTGTTCTACTATCTGGTTTCTAGGAGTTAAACGTCGAACAGTGTGACCCTCAACCCTGGATCGGACAGTTTGGGCCTCGCAAGCAGACAATCCGCACCTGTGCAGTAAGTGTTGTTTTTTCTTGCTCTTTCGGAGTTCGTTTCCGTCGGTGTCCAAGTGTTTTTCTTTGTGCCTAAGACATCGTCTGAGGTATGTAGCTATTTGTTAGCTCGTGTCTCTCACGCTCTTGTGTATCTCTCGTATTTGAAGCATATATATTCGTTAGGTGTATGTTGAGCATAAAGGTGCAGGCCCGTCATCCCTGATGGAATAATTAATTAAAGGCAAAGGAATATGTTCTCCAGTAGCCATGAGCCGTGCGATTCTATCTGTCACATTGAGGACGGCGAGCAAGCCTTTGCATTGCGGTAATACATACTTTAATTTGCTGTTAGGTACGCGAATGACAGTCACAGTCATCCTTTTCCTTGATGGAGGAGAAAGGTTCAAAGGACTTATCTTCAGTGGACTCAGCTTGTTCGTCGAGGAAAGCCAAGCGACTAACCAAGCAATATACCCAGTGGCGCGGCACTGGTTGAACGATTCTGGGTCATCCAATAAATTATTAAATCACAAGAGCTCGTCACCGTTGCTGGGCACGGTTATATAGGTGTGCTTTGTTTGTATGGGGTGAACAGTGCTCTTGACATTGTACAAACTCTGTAGAGTGGCGAGCTGTAATGGATGTTAATAGGGAAGAGACGAAAGAGTCGTGGATCTGCTGAACAATGTGTAGAGTCGGTATATACAACTTACTCCCTGCCTTCCAAAATAACTGTGGTTTTGGATTTCCATGTCACAAGTTTGACTAGATTTATAGAAAATATGTGCAACATTTATATTCCAAATAAATTTATTAAAAAAATTAGATTTAAAGATTTTTTTTCTAAATTTCTAAGTGTCTCAATTCTGTCCAAAATGACTGTGGTTTTGGATTTCCATGTCACAAGTTTGACTAGATTTATAGAAAATATGTGTAACATTTATATCTCCAAATAAATTTATTAAAAAATAGATTTAAAGATTTTTTCTAAATTTCTAAGTGTCTCAACTCCGCACTCTCCGTGTTCTAGTAATGGCCAATAAATAATAACAGAATTTTTACGGTGCTTCATAATGCTTTTGCTCAAGATGAAGGCCAAGACAGAGGATGTAACACGGAGTATCTGTGTGTGTCGTAGGTGACAAAGGTTCCAGTAAAATGAAGCTAGATGGAAAAACCCCTGAAACAGAGTTGGACGTGCTAACTATTTAATTTATGGATGTTATTATCAGGAAAAACACCAATGTATAGCCAGGGCAGCTGAAATAAATACAAGAAGCATTAGAAAATAGAGTTGTCAATAATAGTGAAGATGATGCTAGCACTAGCAAAGGTAATTATATTCGTACCTGCATCATCATTGTTTCTCCTTCTCGTCCTCTTCATTCATTCCGTGGTTGAAACTGAACCACCAACATTCGATCGTCTGTAATTGGAATTTTTTTCTTTTTAAAACAACAAGGGAGCAGCTCAAGGTTGGATTGGACGGAATTTATTTACAACCAAGAAATACATGTGAGTACTAGCTAGGTACGTACCTCTTCATTTCTCTCTTTTACATAAGTGATGAATCTCGAGTGCGGGGCGGTTGGGATGATGGGCTTGAAGTGGGTGCCTCAACGCAGCCTCCTCTCTGTCCACGTCGTCCTCAAGGGCGCCCTCACACCACATGTCAACCTTGTCTTTGCGAATCGATGGAGGTTGTAGTCCAAGCTGAGGTCCGCACAGCTGACGACCTGGTTCAGCATTAAAAAAATCATTGACAATCACAAAATAACACAGCCTGTTCGTTTGAGCTTATCTTCTGAATCTATCAGCTATTTAACAATATTTTTCTCTCACACCGAATCAATAAATAGTACTTTTTGACATGTTTTTTCAACCAAGCAAACATGTCTCATGTTTAAACCCCAAAAGCAACACATACTCGAGAGATACATAAGAGTGTGTAATACGAGCTAACAAGTAGCTGGATACCTCAGGCAGAAGATTCGGACACCAATGGAAACGAACCCCCAAAAGCAAACCCAAACTGCACTCATTGCAGTTTACCGGAGCGCCCAGGGTTGGATGGCGGACTGTCAGTGGCAGGCCCAGCGGGTAGTCCAGATAGGCCCATGACTACCCTGGAATCTGGCCCAACAAAAGTTTACTACTTCGCAGCCCATAAAAAATTGGCCCAAACAGGCAACACCGTCTGCAGTCCGCCCGTGAGTCCATGACTAGCAACTCTGAGTCTCCGACCGCCGTCTCGGCCCTGAGGCCGAGCGGCGCGAGGATTCGGTTGCCACGGCCCCCTGGCCAAGCCCCGACGACGAGCGGCGCGAGGATTTCTCGTCGGCGGCCGCCCACCGGCTACTCGCCCGCTGCCGTCGCCTGACCACCTCGTCAAACGGCAGCCTCGACGCAGCGCCGCCCCCGCGGCCCTGCGTGGCCACGCTCCGCCAGTCCAACGGCGGCGGGCGCGCCAAGGAGCTGGTCGGGATAGTCGGCGGCCGCCCAGTGCTCCAGTCCGCCGTGCACTCTACCCCCGCGCTGGCCTACTGCAGTCCCGGTGAGTTTGTAACGAAACTGAAGATTTGTATTGTTCATGGGTTGGTGAGAGTTACATGTAGATTATCTGTAGCAGGTCCAGTGCGCCTGTTGAAAAGAACTGAGGAAAAACAATTGATTCATATCTCTCGACTCTCATAGCCTAAACTCCTCCCCTCTTCTCCTCCTAACTTCTCTCCAAAATCATCTATATTTTATCTTAGATTATTGTCAGATTCTTCCAGGGTCTTGTCGTGACTCATGAGTGCTTGTTTTTACTTCTGAACTTGATTTGAAAATAGGAGAATATAGAATGGAGATTGGACTGTAAATTGGCCAATTGGTCTTAGGGAGTGTGGATTTGTGAGCCTAGAATTGATTGAAATTTTTTGTTTTTTCCATGAAGTTAAGGCATGAATAAATTAAATATTGCATTTTTTATAAGTATAATGCAAAAAAAGCATTACTTCTGAAATTGAGCCTAAGTTTGGTTAATTTATAGTTATGTATACTGAACTTTTTTTTAGTTTTTACCATATTGTATTAAATAATTTTGGCGATAACCATCAGACTTTTTTTTTACTGGGACTACCCTGATTCTTGATTCTGAATCCTGGGTCCGCCACTGCGGACTGTCTATGGCTTGAATGCCGGACTGTCCGAGACCAGTGTTGGACTGTCCGCCGGTCACAACACAAAAAACAAGGCAGAGCGAAAACAGTTCTGTTGCTGATCAGGCTTGACCGTAGGACTATCCGAGAATTGTAGCTGGACTGTCCGGCGTTCAGTGCATCGAAAACACCGAGAGAACAGACTTCTGTCTGGGGTTAACGGACTTTTGGCAACTGGACCTCGGACTGTCCATGACCATATACAGACAGAGGATAGAAAATGAGGCCTGTTTAGATTTGAAATTTTTTAGCTAAAGTGGTAAAATTTTTGTGGTCAGAACTTTAGCTCCGAAGTTTGACGCATGTGAAAAATTTTAGATTTTTAGTTTGGCAAATTTTTTTCTCACACAACTTGAGCTGCATGTAGTTGCAGTTGTATGCAGTTGCAGTTGTCATTGGTGGGCTTCCATGAGAGTGCGTGCACAGTAGCAGGCCCTGCAGCCCAAAATTTTGGTCCCAATTTTTTTTTGCCTCGTGTAGTTCTCAGGCCCCAATTCCACAAAAATTTTCCTCTTTGGGCCAAAAAATTTGAAATCTAAACAGGCCCTGAGTAGAACTGATCCCCATTCCCAACCTGTCCACGGTTCACTAGCGGCGAATCGTGAAACATGAAAAACAGAGGACTCCAAAAATTGCCTCCAACTCAAGATTCTCAGATTTGCGACTGATTGAAACTAACTCTCACCAAAATTGAATCAAAGGATCACAAGGTAGTGGATGAGGTACTCCTTGAAGGTCATCGTTCGAGATCGAGCCAAACCATAGAAAATCAAAGGGGAACAAAAGAAAGGGGTTCTTGAACCCTAGGCACAAAATCAACCTGATCTACAAGGTCATGAGAAATTGATTGATTTCCTCTGGTGAAAAGCTCAGCTCACTTCATATCTCAAATCTTGCAACAAGAACAAATCAAAATGACTTAGAAATGATGAATCGGGCCAAGAACGAAAGGGAAAGAACAAAGAACACAATCACAAGCATGAGTGCAATTCTTCTGCCAGAACCTGGAGGATAGGAGGATTCGAGACCTCCTTTCCAACCAAAAGCTTGAGTTCTTACACAAACAAGATTTCTGCACCTCTCTCTCACAAGCAACTAAGAGGATGGGGAAAACCTAAACAAGGATGAAGAAAACAAAAGGTGAAGGAAGTAAGGGAGATGGGGGCTCCCTCATCCATATTTATCAGGGCTATTACACATCCTCAAAGTACCCTTAGATATTTTGAGTTGAACCACAAAACCCAAAGGGCGTTATGGTCTAACCTAGTCACCGTGCCCTTCATGAGATAGCTTTACTTTGACACGAACTCCTCGATGCCACCATGTGTCGTCCATTCATCATTGGAATCTCCATCTAGGTTTTAAGGCCCAAACCTATGAAACCAGCCACCGATGGTTTTGAGGCCCAAACCACCAATGAGCCATGAGTAGCGTACAACATACGAGTCCCCTACCACTCGACACGTGTCACCGCCATCATCGACCAGCCAGCCTGCCGAGTCCTCCTAAGCCTCATTCGACTCGCACGTATGTCATCTTGACTTGGCCAACACAGTCGCTCCCATGAACACTTGCACTTGTTAATGTCCTAGGTGTCAGCCACCGTGGCTAGTCACCAGCCTCCTGGTCCCTCGGTCCAAGCCTCACGTCTGCCTTTCACCGCTCCCGGTCTATCAGTACAGCACGTCTCTACTTGACCTTCACCTCAGCGTCGACCACCGCCTCTGATCTCCATGCCTATACACCACAAGCCAAGAGACATGTTGCACAACCCAACTCACACCATGGTTAGGTAACACACTCAACCTAGGTCGTGGATCATGTTGATAATCACTCATCACAAATCGAACCACAAGGGCACATATCAACCCTGTGTTTGCAGAAGCTCCTCGAGGCTTGACATAACAACAAAGGTTGGTACTACTCTACATCTATTTTTATTTCGACTCTCACTAGAATCCTCATTGGCTATGAACTGGACCATTGAATCAGCCAAAACCAATGATCTCAACTTCTGAAGCACCGATCTGATTCAATATTACAAATATAAACCTTGAACCAAACATGGAAAAAGGGCATAAAAATAAATAGCTACATAGAATACGGGTTATACAGATAGAATCTCACAGTTTTGGTGAATCACTATTTCTACAAGGGTTTATCATGAAAAGAAGGGAATAAACCCTCGACGTTCGAGGCACCAACATAAGAAGGATATAGGAGACACGAGAAGGCAAACCACCGAAGGGGGACCCACATGGAGTAGGCTAGGTTGGACCCCATCCCCAGGTAGGCCGACCTAGGGCCCCACATGTCAGTCTCCACCTCTGTATGTGGGTTCTCCATGCCTTAGGGTTTGCATCTACGCCATTGTTCAAGGTCAGTTTGATCTAACGCCTCTGGTTTATTCCACGGGCCTATATAAGGAGACTCCTACCCCCCTAGGTTCAATCATCAGCACCAAGTAATCAAGTCAACATGGCTAAAAATCCTAGTCTCCTTAGAGCTCGACCATATTTTAGGACATAGCTGCATAGTCTATAAGTAGAGGAAGGAAAGCTTTTGTTGGATTCCAGATATGTCAAGAGTATTGCTTAGTAAAACCTTGTAATCTCTCTTTTGTATCTTTCTGTTTGTATTTTGCTAGCTAGAATTGATACGACTTTGCTTTATATATCATTTATGTTCTCAATTATATTGTTGTTCAATGTTTACTTTTGTTATATACTTAATATAGTTAGATTGCTTTTATAATCAAGCATTAGATCATATAGCGTTCACTCTTTGGTATCATATGGGTGAGTGGTAGACATTGTGTAGGTGTGGTGCTTATACAATGTAATCAGAATGTAGCTTGAGTTGAGTATTCAGCAAAGATTACTAGTTGTGGACTAAAGATATGTTAAAAAATGTAATCAAAATGTAGCCTTAGGTGTTATGTAGCAAAGATTACTAGTTAAGCACTAATATATGTTAAAAGAAAAAAACAGATAGACCAATCTGATTCTTGATACCTTGCACAAAGCTTTTTATATATTGGGGCCACTGTTTTTAGACATGTTCAAAGTAGAGTTTAGATAATTAATACCTTGTGCATAGTATAGTTCACCTGACTGCATAGTTATGGACAATACTAACAAGGCATATGTACCATGGTGATGCAAAGATCCTTACTACAACATGACTAACCTTTACTATCTTTACCTCTCATTATTAGGCACATCATTGAGCACTGAACTTCAATCTCAGCGACCAACAAAAAATCAAAGGCATGCTAATTCCTCACACTAAGAAGTGGCTGCTAACCACGACATAGGAGCACATGAAAAGAATCTAACTGAAGCTTGAGATAGTGGTAGCTCGACTAGGGGGCAAACCTACAGTAGTATGTTGCAGAAGCACTCTTGCACAGTGCTCACTCATGGTGAAGGCATGGTCACAGCGGAAGCAGATCTCTAGGCACTGCAACTTCCGCACACTGCTCACCACCGCCTCTTTCCTTGGCGTCTTCACTACTACAAAATTTATTAACTGTGACTTTTCAAAATGGCGCTCGGAGGCAGGTTGAAACGGCCTCCATTAATGGTAGGCATTAACCGAGGTGGTCATTTTTTATTAACCATGATGGTTACAAATAACTGCCACGGTTAATCGATTTACGGAGGCAGGCATTCTAAAATGGCTGACTCGGTTAATGTAGATAAACTGAGGCAGTCATTCTAAGGCAGCCGCCTTGGTAAGTCCTTAATGGACACGGGTATTATATCTCCAACCGCCTCGGTAAATATGTAGCCCAAATAACCCATAGCCTGGCCCATATGGCGCTCATCATATATATATACAAGGTAAGGGTTTCAGTTCACTTATCCCTCACACTCCTCTCAGAAGCTCCCGTCGGTCTCTCCCTCCTCCCTTTCTCCCCACGCGCTACAACAGCCTCCTCCCTCCCACTCTCTCTATCTCTCTCCCTCGGTGATGGCGATGGCATAGCTCCTCTCTCTCGGCGTGGCAAGGTGCCCCTACTCTCTCTCTAGTGGCAAGGCATGGGGGCGGTCAGATCTGTGGTGGTGTGCCCCTCCTCCTCCCTCTCTAGGCCAAGCGAATGGGGGCGGCCGCATCCATGATGGCGCCCCCCCTCCTTCCTCTCGGGTGGCCAGGTGCATGGGCCGGTCGAATCCATGGTGGCACGCCCCCTCCTCCCTCTCTGATGCCCAGGCACGTGGGGGCAGCCGGATCCGCAGCGGCTCCCCTACCCCTCCGGTGGCCATGCACACAAGGGGGTGGCAGGATCCATGACAACACGCCACCTCTCTTTCCTCTTCGGTGGCCAGGCGCACAGGGGCAGCTAGATCCACAGTGGCGCCGCCCCCACCTCCATCTCGGGCGGCCAAGCACACTTGGGGCGACTAGATTCGTGGCGGAGCGATCCTCTCCTCCCTCTTCGGCGCCAAGCGTGCAGGACGGCGGTGGCTAGGTCCCCTTCTCCCTCTCCTCTGGCCTGGCGCACGAGGGGTGGCTGGATATGTAGCAGTGGCACATGGGCACTGGGTCTGGGATTGGGCTCACTGGTGGACTCAGAAATGGGCTTGACAGTGGGCTTTGTTTTCTTAGTGTTTTGTAACGATTGACCAAGGCGGTTAATCGATTTACCATGGCAAGCACATACAACCACCGCGGTGAGTCCACGATTAACCAAACCTTAGATCCATGGCAGATGCCTTTTTCCCTCCACAGAAAATGAAAAACGTCCGTCACGATTAAGTCTGCACTAGCATGTGCTCGACTCCATTCCCAACCACGGATCTATAGAGTGTAGTTGATGGTCGGAGTAGGGCAGCATCGCACTAGCCAGGAGCATATGAAGGCCCAAGGAGATGGTGCTCCTGTGGTGGCAGTAAAGATGGCAATGGGTAATTACCCACCGGGTTATAGCTACCCATACCCTTACCCATGAGGAAATATTTTACCCACTAATTTACCCATATCTATGCGCGGGTAATAATTCTTTCCCATACCCTTACCCATGCGGGTAACGGGTACCCATGGGTTATCCTTACCCATGGATCTAAAAATGTTTGCAATATCAAAATTACATGTGTCAATATATCACACTCCCAATTTCA
>Ga0182004_10002134_pt1 | contig 15182 bp, 16 predicted proteins | sample Sormic07211540_1_FD_120479 | JGI IMG/M metagenome (GOLD analysis project Ga0182004, IMG submission 120479) | Endophyte microbial communities from Sorghum bicolor roots, Mead, Nebraska, USA - 072115-40_1 MetaG | ecosystem: Host-associated > Plants > Roots > Unclassified | place: USA: Nebraska...
AACACGTTCGGACGGACACGAACGCACCGGCGCCTTATTATGAGGGAAAGCCTTGGCCATGTCGAATGGACCAACGGACAGAACCTCCCCCGGCTCCGTCGCGGGAGCGCCGCCAGCGCCGGCGGTCGGTGCGGTCACTGTACCCGACCGGTCGACGACGCAAGGTCCCGCGCGCGTGTACGCCGTGGCCGGGCCCCGTAGGATCGGGCGGACGATCGACCCACTCATGGCGCGCGGGCACGGCGGGGACCCAGCCGGCCACCGCCACCAAAACCAGCAGACTTTCCGCACAGCCGCATCATGGCCTCCCCATTTCAAGCACAAGCACGGCCGCGTCTGCCGTCTGGACCACGCCGCATAGCAAAATTAGCAATGGGAATTGGGAATGCGCGCATGCTCGTTGCCAAATCAAGGCCGTCGTGCATGTACGATAGTGTAGAGCATACGAGACTGGTGGTATACCAGGTGGGACAGTACAAGTACTACACCAGCATCTATGTAGGCATCACAATTTGGACGGTACTAACAAAAACCATTCACGTAGAAATACACTAACTCATAGACTCCAGCACCTCAAAACTCTACGTACTCATCGGCAGCATGTTACATTTCTCATCGACTCGAAAAATAAAAACACGTACGGCAAGGAAGAGGCGTACAAGTACACAGTGCACGCAACGCAGGCACGACACAGGACACACCACACACTTCTCGACGTCCAAAAAAAACGATCCGGTAGACGAATCAACGAGGGGTCTCCGTTCCGGTTCCGGCGTTCCCCGTCCGCCACACTCCGCCAGCCTGTTCAGAAAATCGCGGGAAGCGGGTTGAGCGGGAAGAGGTCGCGCAGGTCCTGGAAGTAGTCGTTGTTCTCCTGCATCGGCGACGCCGGCGCGGCCCAGCTGGGCGCGTCATCAGACGAGGCGGGCTCGGCGCCCGCAGCGGCCGCGGCGTTCCACGACAGCTCCGGCGACGACGGCTCGGCGTAGAGGAACCCGGCGTCGGGCTCGAAGTCCCAGAAGCCGCTGGTGGCGTAGACCGGCGCGTCCTCGAACGGCACGAACTCGCCAAGCTCCTCCTCCTCGAGGACGGCCAGGCTGCGGCACTCGGTTACGGCCGGCTCGCACGGGGCCGCCGCGACGTCGGAGTCGAAGTCCTTGGAGGAGTCCTCGGCGAGGGAGGACACGGAGGGGACCTTGCGGAGCACGGACGTCGGCGACGACACCGCCGGCGAGGACTCCGCGCCGGACTCGTACCCGCCGGGGGTCGCCGGGTCCTGCAGCTGGCCGGCGGCCCCGGAGCCGGCGGAGGAGAAGTTGGTGGTGGCGTTGGGCCCGCGGAGCTGGATGGCGGCGGTGTCGTAGACGCGCGCGGCCTCCTCCGCGGTGTCGAAGGTGCCGAGCCACACGCGCACGCCGCGCCACGGGTCACGGATCTCCGCCGCGAACTTGCCCCACGGCCGCCTCCGGACGCCGCGGAACTTGGTGCTCGCCGCGCCGCCCGGGCCACCACCCTTGCCCAGCCGTCTCCGCGCCCCGCTGCACACGCCAACGGGGCCAGCGACGCCGACGCCGACCCTCCTCCCGCGGTCGCCGTCCCCGGCGTTACACTGATCCGGCACGGCAGCAGCCGCCGGTGCTGCTGCTGCTGCTGCTGCTGCTGGTGCCGCCATGGGCGGCAGCTCCCGCACCATCCTGCCGACCCGCCGGGCCCCGCAGCCGTCCTCCTCGCCGGAGGAGTCCGTCAGGTCAGGATCGTCCCAGAAGATCCGCACCGTGCGCGCGCGCGACATGGCACGCCGGGAGTTAAACCCAAGCTAGCTACAAGGAAGGAGAGATGACACAAGAAACCCCAACCAAAACCAGCCCCCCGCGCAAGCTGCAGCAACCCTGACCCCAGCAGGAAAAGAAGCTGCAGGGGCGATCGGAACGGACGGCCGGGTGGATTCCCTCCTGCTCTGCGGATCGGCAGGGGAATAAAGAGCAAAGGGTCGGGGAGGGAGGGAGGCGAAGGCGATGCGAGCAGGAAGGAAGGCAGACCGGGGCGAGGAAGGAAGGGGAAGGGAGTGGCCGCAGTAAAGACGGGCTCTTTAAAAAGAGCAGCGGAAATGCAGCAGGACGAGCAGGAGCAGCAGCTACGAGTAGTAGCTGAAAGCAGAGGTACTAGCAGTAAAGCCGCGCCCCGTCCTCTCCACTGCCGTTCGTACTACTAGACCGACGCAGCAGCAGCTGCCGCGGCCCCCGCCGTGGATACGAGTAGTCCTATCTCTAACGGTTTTCGAGCTCCGTGAGTGTGTGACCTTGCTGCTGGCTCCTCGGCGAGAGGAGGGAGCTTCTTCTTCGCTCTCGGGAGTGCTACTCCTACTGGTCCTAGGAAGGAACAGAAGAAGGTGCTGGAGCAGGAGCACCGAGCCACCGACGAAATAAAAAGCGCGAAGAACAAGGCCGGAGACGGAGGGAGGGAGGTGGCAGCCGCAGCGGTGGTGTGGCGTGGAGAAAGCCGAGGAGGAGACCTTGTGAGGTGGGTGGGAGTCGGCGGCGGCGGTGGTGGCGACGTGCCGGCGGAGGAAGAGGATGGAGGTGCGTGATGGGATGGGAGTTTCTGGGGGTTTGGGGAGGTTTTTGGGAGAGTGGAGTGGACAAGGCGCGGGATTGGTTACCGCTGTCCACCCGTCGTCTGTCTTATAGGATCCCCCGACCCGACAGCCTCGGTTGCAACCCACGCCCGATTCCGCGGCGGTGACAGGCCCGCGCGCGCTTGTTTAACCCAGGCTCTGGCCCGAACCGTAATTAAGTTGTGCCGGTTAACCCCTTCCTCCAGCCGCATTTACTCCCCGCTGCGTGGGTTTACGGGCCGGGTTCCATTTCAAATCCCGCGCCGGCTAGATTAATCACCCCGAGGCGTACCATACCACCGGACTCGGCTCGGCCATTCACCACCAGACGCAGACGAGGAGCGGAGGAGGAGGGCCGTCACATTGACAGTGCAGGTAAACTCCACGAGCCTGCACTGCTCTGCCCCTGCACCCTGCAGGCTGCAGGCTGCGCCAGTGCAGTGCAGCCATGTTTGGCTGGCACGGTGGCCGCTGGCGCGCGCGGCGCAGAGCGTGCAGCGCAGTGCAAGTGGGACGGCATGGGGCGCCACTGTACTGTATCTGCGCGCGGTCGAGTCGCCGGCCGGCCTGCGCTTTGACTCGAAGGTGGTGGCGTGGCGTCTGATCTGAACATGGCTACGTGCTGTGTCCTTCGTCAGTTTTGGCCCGTGCACCACTGTTTTGGGCAGCCCCCCGTTGGAGATTGGAGGCTCCCGCAGCACTTCTTCTTTCCAACAATGGGGGACACTGAAATCAGTACGGCGTGAAATTATGCACGGCGCTGATGCCGGCTCGCTCGCTGGGTGGGTCGGTCACGGACGTCAATGATCACACGCGAGCGCGGCTAGAGCCCGAACAGCAGACAGCGGCACAGCGCTCCCGTCCCGTCGCGATATTTTTGGGCGCGGTACCGGTACGGAGCCACGCGCTGCTACGGCTACGGGCGTGGCCCCCGCGGCCGCGTGGTCCTGCTCCTCGCCTCCTCCTCCTCCCTGGGCGCCGGGGCCCAGCGGGCAGCCGCTCGCTCTCCCTCGGCGCGCGAGGGGCGGGGCCCGTCCGGTCAGGTGGCGGGGGAGCCAGTCGCGGCGCGACGCGTTACGGGGTGCGCGGTGGGGCTGGCTCGGCGGCCATCGGGGCGCGGGCGGATGCGGATGCGGATGCGAGGTGGAGGTGGAGGTGGGGCGGCACGTGATGCCGGTCGGTCGTGGGCCGGACGGGGAAAGGAAGAAAATGGCCGGTCAAATCGTCGGGCGGAGCACCGGCGTCAGAGGCCCTCTGCACCGCAGCCATTAATCTAACGAACCCATCACTCCTGGTACTACATTAGCGCTAATCAGCAGGGACGACGGAGACGACGGTGCTCTGCTCACTCATCGCGTAGGACATTCACGTCGAACAGGACCGCGTAATGCAAGAGATGGCACACTCCTTTTGGATAGTAGTGGGTTCATTTGTGATGTCTGTTCTCCATTGTGCAGCTTGCGCTTCTCCCAAATGCTTCTGTACATCAGTTTCTTTAAATTCAAATTAAAATTTTGCATTACTGAATAATATCCTGAGTCCCGGGTCCAATTCTCATTATTAGCAGAGATGACTATAAACACAGCTTTGAACTATACTCTGATGATCTACTGTATGAATCATACTTAAAAACAAGTACTCAGATCAGACATCACTGGGTTTCTCATAGATCAGAGTATATGAAAAAAATAAGATGCTAAATTTCAGATGATCGATATGTATCTGTATCGCTCCAGTCAACGTACTAGTTTCACAACCAATCATTCTGTATATCATTCATCCTTTTCTTCCTCCCCTGAGTCATTGGGTTCACCGTGGACCATGTTAAACCTATTCCCTTTGGGTTGTTCTTTATAAATCTCAGGCAACGTTTGGTAGGGATATGAATCATTCGAGAAACGTTTAGGTATTGTCGTGTTCTATTAGTCCTGCCCCAAAATACCAAAAGTCCAGTGACATTTTGAACCTTGCTCCCACTAGCTTTTGGTCACACCCTTTTTCAACCAATCGAAAATCAACCAACACATCCTGCAATTCACGCGTATGAGATTGAAGAGAGGTGTAGAAAGAAAAGACTATTATTAAGCCAATCCTAAATTGTGTCAAAAAAAAAAGGCAATCCTAAATTGAGGAGGTTCATTCTGTTGCTTTCAAGTGCGACACATGAGTAAATACTATTTGATTAATGGTTGAAACCGCCTTCTACAATGTGTAGTTTCGCTTTGGTTGTTTCTTGAGATTTCCTTGAGTTTAGGACTTGGGAACAATGTTTATGAGATTTCATCCATATAAAACTCATCTAACAGTTCTTTTCTTCAAAACATTATTATGTCCCAATAATTGATTATATGACACCCTATTTAATGATAATAATATTCCTAGTGCCAATGGCCTTGATGTGTAACACTACTACAATAGCAAGTTATAGCCCCTTTTGGTCATTTTGACCTGATCTTTGCTCTTCACACACTAAAAATCTAAAATGTTTACCATAAGATCATAGAGAGCCTTCGTCACCTAGGGCCAACAGATAATGTTGTCGTTGTTGCCTCCGCCTAAGGCCCCTCTCCTTTCTCCTTGGTGTGTCTGTCGGTGGTAAGAAGGAGAGGGGATCCATCTCTTAGATGATTTTCGGTCAGAATCTTGTTACCTGTGATGACTTCAGTGATTACCACGAGGAGATCGACGTTGTAGACGTCGATTTCATCAACAAACGGTCAATTTGTGGCCATTATCAACAAAGGGAGGGGGTGCTCCTTGGCACTCCCAACGTGAACATTTACTCTAGGTCATCGATCTCATTGTCAATGGTTGCAGGGAGGAAGAATCAAGGTTTGGAGCTAATGAATATACTTCCTATGTTGTACCTAAAAATGGAACTCCAAATGCTCTTTTCGGTTCAGATACGTTTTGGACTTGTTCTAGAATGTTGGATGTTGCGGCATATCTAATGTTTTGGGGTGTTGACCATTGGATTCAACGTAAGGATCGTACTCTCACTTCAATGTTCAACAAGATTATGTACATCAAAAAAGGCACTAGGTAAAGACGATGGAAGAATCTGGATAAAATATCAGATCTTTTCTATTTTAGATTTTTTATATGTAATTTAGGGATCTATTGTGTCGAGTTTTAATATAATTTTATCCTTCCTTTGCGAAAAAAATCTTTACTAGAGGATCTTACTTCTTCGTCTTTCCACTAGCCATTGACGAGAGCTAGAAAAGGAGATAATAAGAACAAGAATAATAGGACATGACGTAGGGAGGCCAAATTTGTTCACAGTTTTACATTTACAAACGTATTTTCCTCTGGTAAACGCCAATGACAATGTGATGTCTTACTACATGAGGTCAAGGTGTTCATTTCCACCTACTTCCAAGAGGCATATTTTGTGCTATTTTCTAGGACTTTCGATCCTCAAGATTCATTTCAGTAGAGAATGACATGTAAGAACCATATGTCATTCTCTTTCCTATCCTTGTGGCCATCAACGAACATGACCATCTCACGAGGACGTCACTTCTGGGGCGGGCCGTCCTCACTACCTATCTCCTCATCACGAACAAAGCCATCTCGCGAGGGCTTCGCGCCAAGAGAGGGCCACCATCGGAAAGGCCCCTAGCGCCGAGGGAGGGCCATCGTCAGGAAGAGACCTAGCGCCGAGGGAGAGCCACCGCTAAGAGGGCACCTGCATGGGCAGATGAGATGCCAAGAAGACGGAGGAGACACCAACAGACCTCCAAATCTAACGAGGGGGACGTGCGTCGGTGATGAAGGAGTTGGTGGTGGCTGAACGGATTTCAACGACAGATGCGAGGAAGTCGGGTGCGGATTTAAAACCACCGAACCAGAAAATAGACTGCCCAATAGGAGTAATAAGTAATGAGAGGAGGAAATTTGGTGACAAACAAGTCTGCTTGGAGATGTTTTTTTAGCCTCCATTATAAAAAAAATGAGTAGAGCGGTTGATAGGTAGTCTTCCTGATGAAGATGTTCTGAGATCGCTTAAAAGTACCGGAGGATTTTAAGTTCGATCAGCAGTAGCAACGGCCGGCAATGTGGTGCAAACTTACGCGGAACACGCACGTCGTGAGCACTCTCCCATTAGTTAATTCCACAGAGAGATCTTTGTTTGCTTAATTTATTTGTTTTGTATATTCGAGTGAAGGTCCCCCTTTGAATTCAAGCGAGCTGCGAGCGTGCATCGCCGATAAGAGTAATATATATATAAGTATACTGTAGATATCTTAGCAGCATCAGCGTACAGTTTGAACACATGCATGCATGCATGCCGTGGCGCACTTTAGCTAATCCTTTGAGCTCCTAGAAACCAGACGATTTTTTTTTATTCAGGCACGGTCGAGAGCTAATTTACAGTTCGGCCTGCTTGTACGCATCTGGAGTGACTCAGCGATGACACTGCTGCTCAAACTATCTACCGGCCGCACACTCTACTGTACTGCAGAACTACTACTACCTCATACGAGTAGTAACTTTCAAAAAAATATATTTTTTTAAAAAAAAACCCAGCAGTTCAGTTCTAGAGCCTACTGTAGCTCATCGTGGGCTGCTAATAAAGCTGTGTGCCTGTGTGTGTCGTACTACAGCATCAGGAGTCTATCTATAGTACGACAAGGCTACTATCTGCTGGCTGCTGCTAGTGCTTGCTGAGAATGAAACGAAAGAAAACAAAAAAATAAACAACATGAAAGGGATCAAAATAAGGAAAAAAAACTCAGTAAATGCTAAATGAAGCGATGCTAGTAGTAGTAGACTAGTAGTTGTTGTTTACACATAGGAGTACGGTGTACGGGGATACACCGAATGCTGAGTATACGACGAGTGAGAGAAAAGCCGGACGGGAACGGGACGCGCATAAGCGGCCGACCGGATGGCCGCGCGGGGCGGTGATCTGCAGCCGCATGCAGGTCTGAGATTTTTCACGGCTTTAGGCATCTAAAAAGTTTTTTTTTGATTTTGACACTTTTAGTATTTTCGTTTTTATTTGATAAATATTATTTAATCATAAAATAACTAAACTTAAAAGATTCGTCTCGCGGTTTACAGATAAATTAAGTAATTAGTTTTGTTTTTATCTATATTTAATACTATACCGTAAAATTTGATGTCACGAGAAAACTTGAAAAGTTTTTAATTTTTGGTGAACTGAACACGTCCTTAATTTGCCATGCATATGCATCGCAGAGATTTCTTTTGCCTGCAGCTGCACGTGAGCCACAGGTCCACCGCGCGCTCGATCCCCTCCCCAGCTGTGTGCTGTGTGCCTGTGTGCATGGCCGCAACCCGTGCGGTGCACGCATACACCATACACGTGTGCCGTCGCGTTCCATCGGGTGGGACCGTTCTACTCATACCATCACCGTGTGTACCTTTCGCGCGCACGCCCGACTCACATGGCAAGCAACGCTCAAGCTAATAAGCTAGATCAGGCTTATATTAACATAATACTAATCACTAAAGCGGTGCTTCCGTACGCTTTCCTTTTTCTTTGCCTCGGCCACGTACGCTCCACGGCCCCCTTTATACGTAGTACGTACGTGCCTACAACTTAACATATGCTTGCTCTGCTCCGCACGAGTACATACTGAGAGAAAGAGAGAGAGCTAGCACAATCATCATCAGATCAGAGCTAAGCTAGGCCAATTAAGCGAAATATATGCTTACAGCCTAAGCAATTACCTGCCGTATGTAATTTAGATCTGAAGTGCAATGCCGATGCTTAATTGTTGCTCTGGCTGTACATACTCGCTCCTATACATCGGAAAAGAAAATAGTCGTCGCAGGGAACGTGCATGGTGCAATACGTACTCTTCGCCTTCCTGAAATCCAGGGTTTTGTGTAAGGACGTTGCTTTCTTACTGCATTGCAGGATCTAAAGTCCATGTCTAGTGTCTGTCTACTTGCTGCTCCAAATTTCGCGTTCACTACGTCACTTCATACTATACCAAGGGGTGGTTGTGCACATGCTTGCACAGAAAGCACTTGTTTGTTTGTCCAAATGCATGCACCGTGACACCATGTGTATACACGTCCACGGCTCCTCGCCACACACTATGGTGTGCTTCGAAACAGTGTAGCTAGAGGACTAGCTAGTCGTCTTAGACCCCTAGTAGCTAAGCTAGTGATGCCTCCTAGTGTGCGTGCTGTCTTTTTGGAGCTTCATGTGTGTTAGGATTAGGATACTGCATAATAGGACGGTCAAGGTCCCGGTATGGCTAACAGCAGTGGACCGAAAAGAGTAGCTCGAAGAACCTATATCCAAGGAATAAAAAAGAGAATAGGAAGAAGGCCATTGTCCCTATGTAAATGTGCCGGTGATGGATGAGTGGCGATTTAGGCCTCGACCTCCCAACACGCGTGGCACAAGCAGCCTAGGCGACCGTCCGGTATTATTTCTTTATTTATATCCAAAGCCATGTTAAGCCAGGCATTATTATTAGTACAACATTATGTACAGTAATGTACAAGCAAACTCTCTAGCAGAGGAACCTCAACGGTGACTCAACCTCTGCAGGGAGTACCCTGCTATATATAGCATTTGCTGGCTGACAAAGTGTGACGCGTCAGAAAATATTTTGCTCCCGCCTCAGCTCACTGGACTCTCTAAGAGATAGCTTCTGGTTTGAGGTCGTCCCTCCAAATTAAAATCTAGTTTTAGCTTCGTTCCCTTATATTTTTTTATTTAAATTTGGTTTGAGTTGCCTTTAATTAGACGCTTGAAAAGGGGGGACAAACCTGTGTGGCTGGCCCTGCCCGTCCGTCCGTACAGCATTTCAGCTTTAAGAAATCCTTTTGCTCCCGCCTCAGCTCTCACTCCGTGCCCAGCTGCCCATGCATGCATGGACACCCTCGCGGCCTCGCCCCACGCACCCCTGCATTTTGAAGCGGTGTGGACTGTGGACCCCTAGAGTCGACGCATCCGCCCAATTTTTTTACAATTTGATCTTTTTTTAAAGAAAATTTTCTTTTGTATCACTGAAAAACTTAAACTCAGTTTTGGACCCAGAGGGTCGACGCCATGCTTCATGGCGTCGAGGTTACACGTCTTAACGCTATGGATCACGACGTCGAGCTCCTTGGCCGAGCCCAGCGTGGCGTCCGACGTGGCAGAGAGGTCGACGCCATAGATCACGCCGTCGAGCCTTCAACTACAAACCAGCAGACGCCGTCGACCTGGCGTACACCGACAACCAGATCTTCATGCTCGACTGGGTGCGCCGGCTGTCCGACGAGGGGAAGCTGCTCGACGCCGCGGACGCGAAGCTGCCGGACAGCGGCGCCTCCGCACTGTTCGACGTCGGAAGGGTCATGCACCTCGACCTCCTCTGCTCGCTGCACGACCCCAGGGCGCGTCCGACCATGAGGTGGGTGGTGGAGAACCTCTCCGACAGCTGCTCCGGCGGCGAACTCCCGCGTCTGCCGTCGTTCGTGGCGCTCCCGAAATACATCTCCCTCACCACTTCGACGGCCTCCGACTCCGGCGCCACGACCGTCACCACCGACCGGAGCACGGCGATGACGTTTCTGTCCAATCCTGTCTACGCCACCGCGGCCGCGGACACCATCTACCACACCGCGGAAGACGGGAGTAGGGCCGGCTCCAGGTCCGCGTCCGCTGACTCCAGCTCCGGTCGGCAGTCATCGTCGCGGCAATCTACCATGGCGGCGATCCCGCACGTCGACATGGAGCGTGAGATACCCTACAAGGAGATCGTCGCCATCACCAACGACTTTTCGAGTCGCAGGTGGTCGCGGAGCTGGACTTCGGGACAGGGTACGAGGGCTTCCTGGACACCGGCCACGGCCGCGTCCTCGTCCTCGTGAAGCGTCTGGGCATGAAGACGTGCCCGGCGCTGCGCGTCCGCTTCGCCAGGGAGCTCTGCAACCTGGCCAAGCTCCGGCACAGGAACCTCGTGCAACTGCGCGGGTGGTGCACGGACCACGGCGAGATGCTCGTCGTCTACAACTACGCCCCGGGGAGCCTGGTGATTTGTAGTTGAAGGCTCGACGCCGTGATCTACGGCGTCGACCTCTCTGCCACGTCGGACGCCACGCTGGGCTCGTCCGGGGAGCTCGACATCGTGATTCATGGCGTCGAGACGTGTAACCTCGACGCTATGAAGCATGGCGTCGACCCCCTGGGTCCAAAACTGAGTTTAAGTTTTCCAGGGTCCAAAAGAGATTTTTCTTCAAAAAAAGGGCCAAATTATAAAAAATTGGGACCCATCCGATTCTATAGTCGTCTATACTGCTAAACAGCTAAAGTGACAATGCAAGTGAAGAGACTGCCTGTTAGGTTAACAACGAAGATGATGATGAGGTACAGGTACTACGTAGCAGGAAGTATGAACTTAGCGCTATGGAGAGCCTGATTCAACCGCAATGACATTACACACTTATCTAGGGGGTGCTCCCAATGCAATGGTCCGACTTATTAGAGCTAGCCAGCTCAATCAACTCGTTGATAGTAAAGAAGAAGAAGAAGAAAAAGAAGGAGAAGAAGAAGAGAGACTAGCAATACGATCTCTATCACGCAACGTGATATGCTTATTGATGTATCTCTACACCACGTTTACCAGTTTATTAGAGCTATTGGTTATATTGTTGAAGCTGCCCTAAGATTGAAAATATGCATTTTGGGGTAAGTAAAGTTTGTGTAAATTTGCGGTAGAAATCCCTTCAATGTTGATATTTGCTGATGGGCGCTACTCGATGCTATTTTTGTTATATGACACCCTTTAATTAATTAATTAATTAATTAATTAATTGTGGAAATTGGCTCTTAGAAACTATGATAATTAAAACAATATTTGCTAGGAGTCAATAAGGGAGAGAGAAATTAAAAGTGCCATTATTCCTCCTTACTATTATACCACAACAATTAATAATTATCTAAAAATCGAAACTTTTGCATATGAAATTTGTTGAAAACAACCTTTATATAACAAAAATATAGAGGTCAACGAGGTCTAGAACTTTGTATTTGAAAATTTTTTATTTAATCTTATTTATAATGCCAAAAAACTATTTTAATTTTCTAAAATTTTGAAAATTTAGATTTAGAATTTTTGAAAGACTTTTGTACATGGAAGGTCGTTAGAAAATCTAAATTCCAAATTTCAACTAGCAACTAATTCACAAAGGAAAGCTAAAGTGGGCTAATAGCTACATACCACAAGTTAACGTATCAAAACAACACAAGAATAAAATGTAGTCACATATCAATTACTTCTGAGCATGTCCAAGAGTTCCCAAAATTCACTTAGAATAATCTTATTTTTTGGCAAGATTAAAAAAGTTCTCTCCAGCATCTCCTTATTTGAACTCCCAATCTTTATCCACTTAGGAAAATCAACCCAATCACGCGAAAATATATATGCACATATAATGATGAGCCGATCCGGGGTGGAAGGACGTGGAGAAAAATAAGGACTAGGATAGGGTTCCTAATAGTAAGGGAAAAAAGTATAAAAATTATTAGGATGATTTAGAAATTGTCTGAGATTGCTGATGTAAAATTGTTTTTTATATTCTAGGAGCAAGATTTTAGAAAATTATCGGAGGAACCTAACAAATGTGCTCCCAACTTTTTTTAGCCATTCGAAAAACACATTGATTCACCATTTTTTTGGAACTTTGGAGATGCTCTAACAAGTAACAACCTGTGAACTAACAACTAGCCCTAGATAAAACCATATAGACCTTAACATTGAGTCAGTGCTAATTTTGTGGACATATTTGGAGACGCTCTGAGCATTCCTCTTTGTTGCACTTGCACCAATCACGAGTATAGAAGTAATGCAGTACTCTTTTGTCCTAACATAGACACATATCTTGTGTTTCATAGTCTTAAGTTTGACTAGAATTACAGAAATACTATGAAATTATATGGTGTGGTTAACCAGATGGTGCTTTGTTTGGTATAACATTGGTCAAAAATCAAAATTTGGTTTGATTTTTCAAAACGCGTCATATATACTTATTTAGAGAGAGAGAGAGAGAGAATGTATGATTTTGCATCACAAGGACAGACGCCGAAGGCATGAACAAGACGATCGGTAGGCTAGTACTAGTATCCTTCCAAAAGTAGTAGGAGTAGATATTTCTGCAGGTCCGTGTGACTTGTGGAGACTCGCTACAGTTGCTAATGGCTCTTGCCCATTGGCCAAAACCAACAACAGGCCAAAAGCTCGCCGCTATCCTGAAGCCGCCGGCTCGCCGCGCGCCGGTCCCGGTCCCGGTCCCGGCCCGCCACGTAAGCGGACGGCGTGCGTGGACCGCCGCGCGGAGGCAGAGACAGACAGAGAGCTTTATGACGTGTACTACAGTAGTACGCTCCGGTGGCCCGTGAGTACTTTCCGTTACCTTGGTCCGAGCTACGGGCGAATGGGGACTGACTGACTACTGCTAGTAGTCTGCAGTCTGCTGACGCAGTGACGCCTTGCCCTCTTGCCAAACAAGTGCTCCTGCAGAGCGTTGGTCCAGCCGTGCACGCAGGGGGCATCAGAGGTGGAGCCAGAGGGCAGCAGATTGCGTCGGGAGCCGCTCCGGTACCGGCGCGCGTGGAGAGCAACAGCCAACCGGGCAACCGGCCGGCGAGCGGTCCAACGCGCCGGGGAGGGGACGTAGTAGTAAAAAAAGAAATGGAGGAGAAGAGAAGCGGACGAATGGATCGGGCAGTGCGCGTTGGATTGGACACTGGAGGCTGCTGCGGTGCGCCCGGCCCGGGGTGCATCGCGTGCTTTGCGGGGCGGTGCTCGTCCTGTTCCGCTTGCGGCGCCGCGCGCTCGCCTCTCGTCGTTGTGGTTCTCTATACTCTCTTCTCTTGTCTCTCGGGCGGCGCGGCGCGGCGCGGCGCACGCCGGGCTGGGATAGCCGCTTCCCCTGCTCTAGCTGAGCAGGGCAGCAGGAGCGGCTCCGGTCCGAAATTTTCTTCCAATTGGGATTGGGATTGCCAAACACTCGGTCTTGGTGTGCGGTGGGGAGCGTGCATGGCTTCATCGGCGTTGCGGTTTAACCTTGTACTACTACTACAGTGGCAGACAGACACGCGACTCATTGTGAGGGTGTGGCAACGTATAGTAGACGAAAAGGGAGAGAGGGGGGGAGAAGAAGATGACGTGTGCGTCCACCTAGTCCGACGGTCCGATCTACAGTACCTGGCCGAGATCGAACACAAGGTCGGCTAGTCTGTTCACCTACCGACCAGGGGAGGGGTCGATCGGGCCAGAGAAAAAGGCGAGCGCAATTCATTTTTCTTGAGACCGTGATCCGTTCCAGCGACGCAGAGCAGGACCGTTACTACTTTGGGGTTGCTCTCTTGCACTCGCATGAACTGTCCTCACTCAGCTCCTCTCCTCCTGATGAGTCCTGGGACTGGGAGTCCGATGGCCCGCGGTCTCGGGCAGGCTGGTGGCGCCTCTGCTGCCCCCCAACGACCTGCTAATGGTGGTATAGTACAGTGTCCAGCCAGGAGTGGGCTGTTATCTGCGATGGAATGTCAAAAGCCAGCCATGGAGTACACTGTCCCCTCTGAGGCTGATCGATCAGGCCGGACGAATGATCCCACGCCTGCTGCCGACTGCCGTGCTGTCCAGGAGACCAGGACGCAGCGTGCAGGGTCCGGCTCACCAAACCCCCGTGCGAGATCAGGTCAGGTCAGGTGCGGCGGATGGAGATGGATCCCCGCCGCCGGCCGGGCCGCTGCCTGCGTGTGCATCCATGAATGATGAATGAGCAGTCGAGCACGCCCACCACCAGACTCCACCAGTTGCGGTAGTGAAAGCTGCAGCTGCAGCTGCAGGACGGACGGGGGGGGCGTGCAGGTGCAGGGGAGGGTCGCCACGTGAGCGCGGCATGATTACCGGCTCATTTCTGGGGTGCCGCAACCACCAACACCGCCCGTGCCGCCGGTATTATAATACTTGCCCAGCGGCGGGAGCGACTAGCGAGAGTCTCCGTCCGTCGTCGCAAGGCTGCCGATCGATGCTCTGCACTGCACTACCCGGGCATTGGCAAGATGCATTCCAAAACTTGGGCCTGGCCGGCCGCCTGGGGTGTGTAGGGCTCGTGTGACAGTACGTGCGGTGGGTGTTGCCTTTTTCGCTAATGGTGTTCACATTGCTCCAGACTCCGCATTTGGGATTTGTCCGGTGATTAGGGACTGAAGACACTGGACCTGAAACTCTGGAAGGTAGTAACAAGAGCTACAACTGGCTCACCTGCACTGCATCTGTATCTGGGTGAAGGAAGAACGACCTTTGGAGAAGCCAAAGGGCTAGCAGCTAGTAAGTGATAATATGGCAACTGAAGTCACCAGTCTTGGTGGCACATTTGGCAACTCTCTGTCGCATTGCATGCTCGTACGAGGCAGCAGTAAAAAGTAAAAGCGACACTACAGAAAATCTCGCTCCAGCTGAGCTGGCCTTGTTTAGTTCGCAAAAATTTTCACGATTCCCCGTCACATCGAATCTTTGGTCGCATGCATGAAGTATTAAATATAAATGAAAATAAAAACTAATTGCACAGTTTACCTGTAATTTGT
>Ga0182004_10002135_pt1 | contig 15177 bp, 11 predicted proteins | sample Sormic07211540_1_FD_120479 | JGI IMG/M metagenome (GOLD analysis project Ga0182004, IMG submission 120479) | Endophyte microbial communities from Sorghum bicolor roots, Mead, Nebraska, USA - 072115-40_1 MetaG | ecosystem: Host-associated > Plants > Roots > Unclassified | place: USA: Nebraska...
CGCACGCAAAAAAGATTCTGCCACGGTCCCGGCGGCTCCCGGCTCCCGTCCCGCACTCCCGCGCTAGCTAGGCGCTACGCGCCAGGGACCCGTCAGCCTCGGCACGGAGCGTATATGCAGGGAACAGCTGCGCGCCAAGCGCAAGGCGACGCATCGCAAAAGCTGGCCCGCCCCCGGACCCGGAGGCGTGCAGCGCGGGTCGCCGTCGCCCCGATGGGTGCCCGTCGCGCAGCACGGCTCACGCGTCTCAGCGCACGCCATTCCCGTCCAAACGATGCACACCCGGGGCCGTTAGCTTCTTCGTCGCCAGACCACATGATGAGTCCCCCCTCTCGCTCCCTGTAGGCTCTAGTGTAATGCATGGTACTACTGCTGCGTACGTGCGGCGTGTAGCGGGTACCGCCCGTCCTCTCGATCGGTCCCGGCCCCCGGAAGCAGATCATCCATCGTCGCTGCGCCTGCGCGGGTTGGATCGGAGGGGACACCGGACACTCGCTAGTCGCTGCCGAATGCACGCATGATTGCGCCCTGCCCACGGAGGTGATGATGCCTGACTCGTCGAGTGACGGTGCGATTCCTTGCTCTGCTCGGCCGGGAGATATATGCATGCCTCATCAGCGTCACCTTTTCCTGTGGAACAACAGCACGCTGTGCTTGGATATGGACATGCAGGTCGGCAGGGGATTTTCCTCCAGGCAAGCAACAAAGCCACACGGGGAATTTGTATCAATTTCGAGGCGAAGCATATTTTCTTGGAAGAAATTTGTGTGGTTGGCTGTCTCCGAGATTGATTAATTAAATAATGGGCATAACATAAGGGTCGTGGAGGTAGGTGTGTCCCGGTGACACGGGCGGGGGGACACCCCTTGCTCTGCCTCTGCATGCGTCGACGAACTAGTCTGTGACTCTGAAAACGAAGTGGGCCTGTTGGACACAGGGCAACAGCATGATGAGCGCAGTGGTACTGTTACGCTTACGCATCACCGATGGCCATCTCATCTGTATCGTCGTTTGGTTTATGCACCAAGATAAGGCTCAACATATCTTATAAACCGTATTTTTTCTGCCAGCCAACAATGTTTTTCACAATACTTTCAGACTTTATGTGTCTCCGGCTTCGTTTCATCCTCATCTTTGTCCTTGCCCCGCCGTTTGCCGCCGTCCTCCCTTAATCGCAAGGACAACGAGCTTCGCCGATGTCATCCTCATTCCAGTCTCCGCCTCGGCTTCCACCACTGGTGGCACCTAGTGGCTCCCGCCACCTCGCCATGCCACCCACCTTTGGCCCTTGCTCTCCCCTAATCACATGGACGGTGAGCTCCATCAACGTCATCCTTGCCCTATCCCCAGCTTCCCCCACCTATGGCCAGCGGCTCCTGCCGCCTCGCTGCGCCTTCCGCTTTCCGCCCTACCCCTTGACCTCACCCTCCCCTAATCATAGGGTAGCTCGCTGACAAGCTCTGCCACGTCGCCGTCTCACCCGCCTCTACTGCTGTGCCATGGCCGCTGCCCCAAAAATCGGTGGGGAATAGATCATAACAACAAAGAGGTCCTCGTCTCTGATACTAGCGGCAGGGTAGTGTGGGAAGGAGGGCGGTAGCGTGGACTGTCCACACTTCACGCAATGGTCCCACAGTAGATTTTGCGTTGGTTTATCACTCTCATAACCCTCAAGTAAATAAAAACTCATGTGTGAGGTTGTGACTTCTAAGGCATATTTTCCCCAAGGAAACTTTAGCAATGCATGGGATCCTATATGAGATCAGTAATGGCAAAGGAGTGACGCACCCATGCATATACATACACCCAATCGGGTGTTGCTTTGTAATATTCGTACGGTGCCATAGAAATGACGCATTATTTCATCCGAGAATTTCATTTCATGATCACCCCCACAGTACAACTAGTCTTGTTGTTTCAGGTAGTTTCGTTTCAATCAATCAACCAGGGTGGTACGATCAATGATAATGTCGATGAAACTAACGACCTGTGTTGAGCATCTTAGGCCTTGTTTAGTTTCTAAAATTTTTTAAGATTCTCTATCACATTAAATCTTGCGGCATATGTATGGAGCATTAAATATAGATAAAAATGATAACTAATAACATAGTTTACCTGTAATTTACGATACGAATCTTTTAAGCCTAGTTAGTCCATGATTAGATAATAATTGTCAAATAAAAACGAAAGTGCTACAGTAGCCAAATTAAAAAAATTTCGTGAACTAAACAAGGCCGTATCATCAGGACTTATTAAACCCGATCGCCTTGGGTTTGCTGTGTGCAACACATGCTACGCACGCAATCACCAGGACATCAACACGGGCTTCAACACACTGACCATGCACAGAGAATCGTTTGCGCTAGCTAGCTTGATCTGACTCTATGGATCAAATGCAATATCAAATCTGATTTATCCTCTATTACCTACCTAGCTAAGCTTAAGCTAGCTAGGTACACAAGCTAGTGAAGCGACTGAGCTGAGACACCAGCCACATGTATATATAAATTATATGATTGAATTTGGACACCTACGTGAGATTCGATCAGTCAATATAATCAACCCGGTCATCGATTACGACCTTGACAATTGTATTTTGTGTGGTTATATATGTTATACAAATAAAAAGGAATACCGATGGACGATGCATGGAGCCACCAGCAGCCACGACAAGATATATAATTGAGATGCATGGATCAGCAAGTTATGACATGACACGTCCCTTTCTGACAAACAGTGACGCAAACCTTCATTTGACAACGAAAAGGAGCAAGCCTGCCTAAACATCCACACATGCACACACATGTACGCCCGTGCCCACACGGCCAGAGCGCACGTAGTACAGGTTATTAGTGCTCTGGTAAAGTTAAACCAGCTAGTTTTGCAGTAGGAAACCGTAAGGGGTTGCTTTGATATGCTTACAGGTAGCACTGGCCAGAGATCATGCATAGTCTGTAGTGTTTGTTTTTTCCCATCTGGCTGTCTGGCATAACGTACATATGATGATTTGGGCCTACGACTCTTGCATGCATACTTGACCTCATTTTTAAAACACCGTACCATACATAGAATATATAATCAGGTTAAAGTGGTAAACCTACTCACCGAAAAGCCTCAACTTGCTCCAACAGTACAGTCGTCCAACTGTTCCGAGTAAAAAACAGAATCCATGAATCAGAGGCGGTAATGTTGTTTAAGCCAACCTTAACGCTTCATCTGGCTGGTCGATTGGTTGAAGCACTAACCCATGCTTCACCCGGACACTAGAAACCCCTGCAACCAAACAACAGAAAGCATCAAAGTGACTCTCAACCCCTACACGCCCCACCAAAACCCCCCGGGGTTAAACAAAGAACCGGAGTTGGAACGGTTCACCGCCTAGGGGTGCTCCTGTCCCAATCCATGACATCAAACAAGGCAAAGATAAACATTGAGGAACAAGGAGGGCTCGGACAAGGAGAGCCAGCAACCCCTTGAAAATTAAAAGAAAAGGTTTTCAAGGCCCCCACTGGCTTCCATGGCAAGAGTTAGATGACAAAGACCATCGCAAAATCCTATATGGCCATATTCCCATCCACGATCTCGCGCCAAGCGCTAGCCTCCACGCTGGTTTGTACTACCTCCCCGCCCTTACGCAGCCACCTTTTAAAAGTGGCGCCTCAGCCTTCACATCCAATCACCAAACCCCCTACTACACTGCACACCACTCCCGGCCTCCACCCTACCCCGCGAGGCCATTTCCCGCTTGGACTTTCCATGCCTCACCCTGATTCCCTTTCCTTCTCCACTGCAAATTGCTATGCCAATAAAGTGGCCCTGGATTGGATCCATTGGAGTTGGCACAGAAACACATGCAATCAGTGTGTGAGTGCGTAAGTGCAACAAGAGGACACCACGCCCTTCCCCCTTATATATACCCCCATCTCAGCTCAGATCACCCACACGCACTTCCTCGATCAGCCCTGCTTCGCGGTTACCTCTTACCTGCTTGCTAGCTCCAAACAGATAGATCGACACACCAACATACAACCCCCGGCTGGCCCTTCACATCAGTCTACCCAACAGGCTCAGGCAGGTGAAGAAGCTGCTAATAGCTAAGCTAGCCCCCCTGCTACTAGTAGTGTGCCTTGCACCAAACACTTGCTAACCTCTCCAGTCTCCAATGAGAAGGCACGGCGGCAGCGAGGCCTCCCCTTCCATCATCCACACGTCTTCCATAGCTCTCCTCCAAGAGAGGTTCAGAAACCTGCAGAAGGTGAAGGAGATGAGAGAAGGAAGGGCGTTGCAGAGGGTGCACACTACTGATACCGACCGCACCGGTTCGTCGTCGTCCCTGTCGTCGGCTCTCAGCCTTGGTCTCCAAGCCGCCAACAGCAACGAGCAGCCGAGGTGGTTCTTGCACCCGGACTTGATCCGTCCGTCTAGGCCGCTGCGCGGACCTGCGTACTACCATGGGCTTGGCGCCAACGGTGTCCAGACGTCGCCGCCACCGGCGAGCTCATGGGGAGGAATGCAGAATTCAGGCTATAGGGCTGATGTAGATGTCGATACCTCGCTTCATCTGTAATCTGCTATAAGCACGTATGGCCTTGCTGTTCTTTCGTTATTTTGTATGGCATGTCAGTTCCGGTCTTATTTGCAGTACTTCTGTCGGCCTTGTAACTTCTTGGGTATTTTGCTATATATGAGGCTTCCTAGATATATATCTGCATCATATCTGAAAGGTATTTAGCACTTAATTAATTAACTAACAGACATACACGAAGTACAGAGAAAAGGATATTGGTACTGCGTGGTATACTAATAAAGAAGTACAGTGAGCAAAAGTGAAATTAACATCGAAGGTACATCCAGTACTTTGAAGGCTACACTATACGTCTATACCTTTCGACAATAATGCTAACAAGATGTCGCATACTAAAAGTTGTTCAGTCAACCACGAAAAAGTACTGTAGTAGAAGTACTGCATTTTTTATGGGAACATGATTATTGCAAATTTTGCAATCATACACGATAGCATTGTGCAGTGATTAAATATAATTGTAATTCCAAACGTAATAATCATGTAATTAGGCAAACAAGTTCTGGCTTAAAATATGCTTAGACGCATGCTTAACTAGGTAAATACATGTGCCAAGAGGAAACATCACATGGGCTTACTAGAACTGACATGCCACTTTAAGAATGTACTGCCTCTTCATCAGAAACTGAAGTAGATCACGGACAGTACGTGAGTCACCAGTTCGGTGCTGTCCAATGTCCGCTCTATTTAAGAGGGTGTGCCCACATCAGCAATACGTGCTGAACAATGAAAAAGATCAAAGGTTTAATGCAACGTGATCAGGAAAGACAGGTCACGGATAGTGCATGAGCCGCCAGTTCTACTGGCCACGTATTTGATATTGTGTGCCCACTGCAAGCTGCCACATGTACGGTAACACAAAGTTCATCAACAATTTAATAAAGCAATGCAATGCATCCTACGTACGACCATTATTTGAGAGCACAGAGTCCTCAAATCAAGTAGTAGCTCTTCTCATCTTTTTTTGTGTCCTTTTGCAGACTTGATTGACCGAAAGAAAATTCAATTGATAGCTAGGCTCCAGATTCCAGAACAGCACTATGCGTCGTGTGCCTTCAGGGGCAATAGCCGCTAGTGGAAGCATTTATTAAAAGAAAACTAAGTTATAGAACACCGAAACCCTTTCTCCTAGCAAGTTGTTTCATTTAAATTTTGAGCCTCCTCACAAAGCATATGGGAAGTTCCATTCCATGGCATACTTGTAAAAAGAAAAGTTCTTGTTCAAATTATTCCTCTTCCTTGTCTGCCCCCTTTCCAAGAATGCAATGCATGCAGATGCAGTAAACTTTGTAAAAATTATGCCACAAATGTGCATGAAAGCACTTTTATCTGTCATAGTAGATCTTATTACATATTTTTATTAACTTTATTAAAATATACTATCCTGGTCTTAAAATAGAAGTCATAATTTGACTAAGGTGGTTTTCAAGATCATACTTTGGCCACTAATTTCTCTTATAATATATAATACAATTTTTATATATTAGAAATTTATTTCTAAATATGAAATGTAATGTAACCGCTTTTGTACTATAGACTTTTCATATAATTAGGCTAGATAATAAAACTTATTAAATTTTGAAATATATGTATGCCTTGTTCTTCGGGGCCGAGGGAGTAACCGTTTGGATCCCAAGACTAAAATTAGCCTATCTTATGACAATAGGTTTTAAACATGGGCTAATGTTTTAACCACCAATTAGCTCTATTAGCTATTATTAGCCAAAAAATAGCCCATGTTTAGTCATTCTCTTTTGGCATACAAAAATAGAGGCTAACTGTTAGCCCCTTGTATCAAACAGGCCCTAGCAAATGATATGAATGAATGAAGTTCATTAAAGACAATGACATGCTAAAAGACAATTAAAAGTGAACAAAGCTACAATGATACGCTAAAAGGCAAGTAAAAGAACAGATATAGGTACCTCCATTTACCCCAGGTACATATCTTGAGAAGCTGAGATTAGTCCAGTATAAGATCAGCCATTAGGTAAACTATAATTTCTTTTTCATGACCGTGTCTAAGTGAATTTTCCATATTAAGAGGAAAAGAGGGTTAGAACACACATGGACTTAGTAAGCCAAGGCTTACCAGGACCAACACGATCCCTGCAAGACTAGTCTAAGGGATCAAGCAAAGTTTACAATTAAGCAGTTACATACCAACAATTAGTGACCGAACAACTAATCGAATATTAACCACTCTAAGAGAAGCAGCAAACATAGAGACACAAATAGCTGCAAAATGCAGAGGCACTATAAACATTCATAAAAACAAAACCAACATAGGAGGAATTGGCACTATAATCCTTCGTTGACTTTAGTATCTTAATATCGGGCAGCAGTATATGGATAGCGTAGCCTCCAGTAGTATGTAATTAGCTTATGTAACAGTAGGGGTGGCACGGAGCCATTTTTGTGCTCTGGGCAATAGGGGTTGGGGCTGGCACAACCTGTGCCAGGAAAAGCCTCTTTCTTGTAATTACACTATCAAGCTCTTATTAATGAAAGCCGGGATTCCGGATCTTTCGAAAAAAAAAACTTTAGTATCTCAAAGCATCAGTACTCAGTAGTATTCACTAATTGACAGTTGCTCAAAATGCCATATTATTAATAAGTTCTGGTAGCATTTAACTAAGAAAAACAACAATTGGAATGATCAATATGGTTGGTCAAAACACATTGACACCTTGCCGATATCTGAAAATAAGTTGAAAGACAGAGCAAGGTACCTTTATTTAGAGCCTTTTATACTCCAGAATCCAGAGCACTAGTAGTGCCTGCTGAGCCACAGTCATTTCAATGAGGGTGTTTTATGTGAAATGGCTGAAAAGTCCTGCTTCAATGCGTTAGTAATCATTAACAGTGCCTTCCTGTCCTAACCAATAATGCAAAGTCCTTGATTACCTCATCCTGTATCCTCCTACGGTTCAGTGAAACATACCAGTATCCCCATTTCATCTTGATACCATAGACAAATGCAGATTCAACCATACTTTTTCGATCATTACGTCTGCTGAGCCATTGCATGTAAATGTATTATAATGAGCAGGCGATCCCTTGCCATCCTGTGGAACAGTCCAACACCAACCTAGAGCATCCCTGAAACGCAAATTCAGAGCAAACGAGAAGTGCTTGCTATATAAATTTGCTCAGGAGTCAGGAATCCCATAGTCCAGCTATTGTGACAGAGTGCAGATTGGCAGTACATCTGTATATGCACACACTTCTGTAAGATCAATGTGACCTTTCATCTGTATAATATAATATGCACACACTTCTGTTAGATAAATGTGACCTTTCATCTGTATAATAGGATCTTCCAAAGCCTCAACCTCCCACTTACGGCATAATCCATTGATTAGAACTGAGTATATTGCTATTTGGCTTACAAACAACCACCTCCCCCTACCATTAATCCATCATTCATCATTCAACAGATACCTCAGATGCTGAATCCAAGTCACTGTATAGAAAAATCACGAATGCGCCAGGTCTCACTCAATCAAAAACCTTCTTCATGATTGGGTCAGCATATCCGCATCCTTGTACGATGCACTGACCACTGACCGCCGGCATCGTAGAATGTAGATAACTGAAATTTTGGCCGGACACCATCGCTCAGCATCTGGTCGCACCAGTCCATGGCAGAGTTGAGTGCTGGCCAGTGGCCACTCGAAGCCTTGCCCAGATGTATCAACATCGACGTACACGCAGAAACACCAATCTCCAGTTCTCATTGGATGAGCACATACATGGAATTCACCTTCTTCGTGGTTGCACCTTACCCACCTTGCTATCGCAGGACTCGATCAAGTGGATTTCAGGTGCGTCCTAAACGGTGGCGTAGGTGTGGGACGCTCGAGACGGCGCGTGCAGGAGCACGGCGGATATGCCACGAAGGTGTTCGTGGGAATGCCTCCACGAGACGAAGCGAAGGAACCCGGAGGCGCGGTCCGCATGCCGGTAGGGACACTCAAAGGGAGGCGGGCTGCAACGGCGTGAAACGGCCAGCAAAGGTGACGCACCGCCGCACCTGCCGCTGCCGCGCTAGTTTCCAGCTCACGCTGAGGCGATCGGGGCGGTATCCGGCTGTAGCTGCGACTATTCCATGGATTTTTTTGGGGCTTGTGGTTATCGCGAGAGGCGGAGCGGTGGAGGTGAGGCCGTGAGGGGGATGGATTTTGTGTTAGGCGCGCGGTGGCGGGTGGCCGGTGGGGAATTCCGTACGAGGCACCCGACGGCGGCGGGTGGGAGGTAGACGAACAAAGTGATGGGCTCATCAATTGCGCTCAAATTCTCGCGTAGTTTTCCGGCTGGACTGAGAGCCCAGAAGGCCACGGCCCGCGCGGCTAACCTAAACCCTCTGGGCAATGTCGACAATCCGCGGCCCACACGTCGGGCCGCCATGCCCAAATCAATGGCGGCCGCCGGCCGGGCGCCCGGGCGAGACCGCGAGAGCCGAGAACGCGGGCCTACGGCTCCCGTCGGCGGGGCGAGCAACCGCGCTGCTTCCTCCTGCCATACACTGGCGGCCGGGGCGACTGAGACTGACGGTCAGCATCTCGGCCAGGCTAGGCGGTTCCCGTCGGTCAGGTGAGCCTCGTGTCTCTCTGCTTCACTACCAGTTAACTCGGGCACCTCGTGTTCCTCTGCTTCACTACCAGTTAACTCAGGCCCGATGCATCTTACACATGCATGAATGCCGATGCCCAGTAGGAACGAAGAAAACTAGGTCAGGTCCGGTTCCTCTTGCTAAATTTTAGCGAGTAGCTAAAGTTCTAGACACATTGATTAAAGAAAACTAAAATAGTTTAGTTCTATTAGTCACCTGAGATTAGCTAAAATAATTTTAGCTAGCTAAAAACAGACTCTAAGGCCCTGTTTGGATTCCTTTATTAAATTTTAGCCAGCTAAACTTTAGTCACTTTAGTAGCTAAACTTCCAAACACAGTGACTAAAAAGAAACTAAAATAGTTTAGTCCCCCTAGTCATCCAAGAGTAGCTAAGATAGTTTTAGCTGGCTCAAATTTAGCAAAGGAACCAAACATACCCTAAGTCAGAATGCCCCTCTTCAACAAATTCCTCGCACCTCAGAATCACGTTTTTGCACCCATTCTTTTGGTTAGGGAACACTTACGAATGCATCAGCATGGCAGAATATACATATATAATATAAGCTGTAAAACCTCATAAAAAACCTGAAATTACAAGGAAAGGGGCTAAGTACTGTAAGATACAGACACAAAGCCTGGAATCCCAAATAGGTGGTACTCTCTCCATCTTTTTAACTATGAACATGGACAAACATTTGTCTAGGTTCGTAGCTAAAACAGTCTTTTTGGGGGCGAGGGAGTAACTCTTCTTTCACGATCAGTGATAATATGCATCCATATCTTCTGATCCATCAAACCTTCGATCGCCATCACCTAAGTGCTTGCCAACGCGGAACAGACTCCACAACCACAAGGACTGTCATAGACGCCCAACTACAACTAGGCCACCATCTGCTTTCTATCCAACCACATCTCGAAAAACGTGATGAACTCCAACTCCGGAACATCTTCTTTATTTACCATTCTGCAAACCATGTTATTTACTCCCGTTCTGTTCTGCTTCTGCTCTATAAATCCACACTGTCAGTGTCCACTGGACTTCGCTGAAGAATAGATAGACTTCTCCTTGCTCATGTACTGTACATGACTACGAAACTCCTTCAGACATTATCCACCACCTTGGGAGCAAATTTCTTCACAGCGTCGCCAACCGAGAGGAATATCTTGTCTTCACCAATCATGTCCATGAATTTAGCTGAGCGGAGCTTCTGGATCACGGCTGGCCCGGGATTGGCAAGAACCAGCTGTAAGTAAAAGGAACGGATTTTTACCTTAGTGAGGGGTTCTTCAGTTTTTTTTTTTGAAAGTAAGAGGGGAGGGGGGGTTCTTCAGTGAATTTTTGTGTTAGCAGTGTATCACTACCAGACTGCAAGTAGTTGTAAATGCTTGTTATGAGATGTGGCGTCTTACCTGAATTTTGCGTTTTTCAAGAGCTTTCAACAACTCCTCCAAAGCGTGGATTCCGCTTGTGTCGATATCAATTACAGCTGTTGAGAGTTAGAACAATGTTTTCAATCACTATATGGAACTTAAGTAAAAAGATAGCATAGAGTCAGATATGTTCTTGTGACTTACGAGACAGATCAACAATTAGAAACTCAGTTTTTGGTAACTTCTGGTCCTGTTGCTCCTCCTCCTCATCTCTTAGCCACCTCAGGATTCTGAAAATTAGATTCTAATTAAGCACTGCTTTCCTCTTTAGCTGATTTTAAATTGTAACATTCTCTACTAGAATACTGAACATGACTCAATAATGCATCTAATGCAATCTCATGCCACTAGAATACTAATCACATATCGTATTTGCACATGTAGCCAATCTTAGAAGAGCATCTGGTGTAGCCTTGCACTTTCAAGGAACTGTTAACTTTCTTGTTAACTTTCTTTTTCTGATCAGATAAAAGACTTTGCATTGAGGTTACCCTCCAAATTATGGATGAGTCAATTCGAATAGATATAAAAAGAATGCTACTAATCACATCCATCAAATTATATATCAAAATTTCAAGATCTATAAAACATTTAGCTACATCTGCCCTGCAGGCCAAATTCTAATGTGCAGTATATAGATATATAAAAGGTTTATGTGAAAAATTCTTCTAAGCACTACTAGCATCTTATGCTTTCTTTTTAATGCTTGTACATTCTGCTTGAACTACTAAAGTATAGTAGTTCACCTCTTTTTTTGTCAAAAAAGGCTGTATCCATGGTAATAACAAAAAGAAAGCCAAATATGCCACTCTGAAACCCTATAGTAGTAATCATTCCTGTGACAGAAGCTCATGTTGAATACAAACATTTTACCTCTCTTTAACATAGTTGGAGTTTGTGAAGTATATAGCTGAGTCCACTCTAACAATTAGCATCCCTGGAACCTTAGTAGCATCAGGATATTGTTCTACATTCCTGTATATAGTTGTCCTTGGAAGGTTTCCAAGTAAAACTGTTCTTGGCCGTGTTACTTGGAGAAGAATTTTAGCAAGAGATATCACAACCTATTCACAAAAGGTTTTACAGTCATCAGCTCTTTGTCTATAATATAAGAACTCAATTGTTGGTAGCATAAACGAAATAGAAGTGATTCACACCGCAATGAGCAAGCCATACTCCACTGATGAAAATATGACTCCAAAGAATGCTCCCATGCATGCTAGAAAGTCCAGTTTGTCAACTTTCCAGATAAGGTAAGCTGACTCGTAGTCAATTAAACCAAGCACTGCTGATATGATGATTGAGGAAAGGATTGCATTTGGTGTGTATTTGAACAGTGGGGTGATCAACAGCAACGTAAGCATTACGACAATTGACATAACAACATTTGACACTGCTGTTTTGCAGCCAGCCATGTAATTAACTGCTGACCGTGAGAAAGAACCTACAATGAACGACTTCTGTCAGAATTAAGTGTTACCTGTGGCTATGATTTTTTTTATTTCTGAATTGATTGTTACCTGTGGCTATGTAGCAAGAAGTCAATGAACCAACAATGTTCATGGTTCCTAGAGCCACCATTTCTTTATTCCCATCTATCTGGTAATCCTTGAGGGCAGCAAATGTTCTTCCAATTGCAATTGCTTCCTGATAAGTTTGCATCAGTTGATTAATCAGCACATTTTTTTTGTCATAGAAAAGTTTTCCACGTTATGATAATTTTGACACCAAAAGCTGAAGAAGTATGTTTCCGTATCAAAGGGTTTGTCTCACCGTTAGTCCTATCATTCCAGCTACTACCCCAATTTTGAATCCTGTTGCCAGGTATGGGCCAGTGAAGTATATGAGACTAGATGAAGGTGGGTTGATGCCTTTCCTTATGTCCTTGACCTGCAGTTATGCAGTGATGATCTTTATTGTTAGCTTCAACTAATAATGCACTTGCATATGCTAACATCAAGAACGGTCAAATATGACTTACAATTGCAACACCATGCTTATCTGCACGAGTGATGTACACAAAAAATGTGGATATGATCACCGAAGTGAGAGGTGCGATTGCAGACACCCAGAAGAGCTTTTTATTCCTTTTCCCCTGAATTATTCAAATAAAAGTGTGATCGCATAGTCAAAAGAAAACCAAGATGAGTTCTTGCCATTTTGGAGCATGTAATGTATTGTCTTACAATGTACTTGGCAACCAGAAGGAATGCCAGGAAGGACGCTCCTATCAGTATTGTCTGCCAATTCCACTGCAATAAATAGCACACACATATTGTGTCAAGCACTCAAAGTCTCAAATACCGTGGTTTCCATCAAAAGATCCACATGGTACAGTGTTTTACCCCATGGTGAACATTTCCCCAAACTGATTTCATGACAGATACAATATCAGATTTCTTGGTGAAGTTTGCAATTCCAAGAAATCCTTTCAGCTGCTGAAGAGCAATGGTGATGGCAGCACCGGACATGAATCCGACAATGGCAGCATGAGACAAGAACTCTATGATAAACCCTAGCCTGTGGCAGAGTTGAGTTTCAGACTAGATGAAATGATCACGCCAAAGGAGCTACGAACTGACAGGTTAACAATCACCAGGCATCACTTACCTGAAGAATCCGAGCGCTGCCTGAGTGACCCCTGCGAAAAAGGTCGCGGTGAACGCTAACCGCTTGTACTCAAGCGGGTGTGTCTTGGGGTCAATCTCATTCTGAAGGAGAGTACCGAGCAACAGCGACACCACGGCCACTGGGCCGATGGCTATATCCCTGGAGCTGCCCATCACGGCGTATATCAGAGGCGGCACAAAGCTACTGTCTGTAAAAATGGTGAGCACGTCTCTGATCAGCATAGTTGGAAAGGGTCGCAATTAGAACAAAGGGATGATGCATATGTGAATGAGAGCACTTACATAGTCCCACCTCTGCTGGCAAGTTAGCAAGCTTAGAATAGCCAATGTCCTGTGGTCCAAAGCACGGTTCGTTAGGCCACAGATTGTATCAGATAGCGTCAGTGCATGAACTGTGCTGCTGCTGATGAGCAAGGGCGCTCTGATGTATAACTCAACTGACCTGGGGTATGCAGAGGCTGGCAATGGTGAGCCCAGCGATGAAGTCACCCTTGAACTTGCTGAGAGAGTAGTATCTGCTCCAGTCGAGCACCGGGAAGACCTGCTGCAGGCCGAGCCAGATCTGCTTGGACTTGGGCTGATCCTTGTACTGCCGCAGTGGGTCGTCAGCGAAGAACGTCTCCTTCACCGCGTCAGAGAACTCGGTGAGGAAGTTCTTCTTCGGTGGGACACCGACCTTATACCCATGTCCGTGCTCCATGCGGCGGTGCGACGACGTCCTGCTAGCAACGTCGGCGCCATGGTCGTCTTCTCCCCCATCAGACACCGTTCGCGGCATCTGCGGTGCTCCCAGTGGGATGGACAGCTGGTTTCAGGAATATCTGCGATGTGGAGTAGGAAACCACAAAAGGAATCACATTGGCATCATGGTAATACAAGATATCATCAATACACTGGATCGTGCAAGGAAATAAAGCTATATATGTTCATAAACTCTTCAGGTTTCAGATGGAAAAAATCTAATACTTTCACGAAAGAACACGGACAGTATAGTCAGATGCATGCATATGCATGGTGCACCTAACGAAAGCCAGATCTGAAAATGAGATGATCAGATGAAGGTACACACGCACCCTTGTTTCTTAGAAAGCCAACTATTGATTGTTACTCCATCATGGTGTATAAAGTGTAAACATATATACAGCTAAGGATCGTCGAAACAAAACCTACACAGCGATGCGACGATGCCTGTTAGCAGAAGCACTTGTGAAGAAGGTCTGCTTTGCTTCGTCGTCGTGATGAAGCTAGGGACTGCCCATTATATATATGCATATGCAGATGCAAGAAGGCTCTCCAGCCAGAGATCATGGTCAAACCTCTATTTTCAATAGGGGCCAACTGCCAAAGAGCCCAAGATGGGGAGCAAGCTATACGAATCTGTATCGGAAAATGTTCCACATTCAACGTAGAGGCTGGAAATAGTGACTAACTAGTGAATAGGTTATGCACAGCTTATCGATTACTTGTTCATGCTCATGTCCAAAGTTATGTATGATTTTCCAATGACAGCAGCAGACCAGTGGTTGAAAGAATATGAGCTGCTATTTAGGGATAGGAATGAAAATCAAAGTTGATAACTGACAAGTCTGTATTTGATTTAAGAAAAATGCAGAGTCAACCTGACAACTTGCGACTATAATCTTTTCAAGTTGCAGCTAGACAGTCACGCTATCCAAATACAGCAGTTTCCTCTGGTGCAAGTGAACTCAGCGAATATTCAGGCAAACTCCGAAGTGAGGGAAAGGAACTGGACTTCTCAAAGTTTTTATGTTCAGGCCATCATAATATTGTGTTAGTGACTTCTGTTGGCAATTAGGTTGGAGGGTTCTCAAGTCCACTACTCAAGAGAGTCTAGGCACTCTTGGTGGCTCTAATTAACTTGTAAGTTGAATTCCCCCCCATATTTGTACTATATATA
>Ga0182004_10002136_pt1 | contig 15173 bp, 12 predicted proteins | sample Sormic07211540_1_FD_120479 | JGI IMG/M metagenome (GOLD analysis project Ga0182004, IMG submission 120479) | Endophyte microbial communities from Sorghum bicolor roots, Mead, Nebraska, USA - 072115-40_1 MetaG | ecosystem: Host-associated > Plants > Roots > Unclassified | place: USA: Nebraska...
ATATATATGCGATGCAGTCTAGTAGTCCACTCCACTCCAATCCTACATGTTGTAGAGGGAACGGAATGCATCCCGACGATAACGAAATCTCGTTTGAGGAAGAACAGTAGAGAAAACAAAAATAGCAGGCAAGAGTTTGATGCCTCAAGAATTGTAACCGAAGAAGTGAAGACCAAATGACTCTAGGTTGAGAATGACCCAAAGAGGGAACAAATTGCAAAATGGGATCCTACTCCTAGGAACATATTGCGTCAAATAGCATGGCAATATCTAGGCGTTGTTTAGTTCCGAAAAAATTTGCAAAATGGTTACTATAACACTTTCATTTGTATTTGACAAATATTAACTAATCATGGACTAACTAGGCTCAAAAGATTCGTCTCACAAATTACAGGTAAACTGTGCAATTAGTTATTTTTTATCTATATTTAATGCTCTATGCATGTGCCGCAAGATTCGATGTGACAAGGAATCTGAAAATTTTGTAAATTTTTTTGAACTAAACAAGGCCCTAGCTGAACACACCAGCTATGCCTCGGCTCCTGTGGCGGCGGGGGCGGCCGCGGGCGCCGCCACCGCGGCGAGGAGACTAAGGCCTTGTTTAGTTCCTAAATTTTTTTTGTTTTAGATACTATAACTTTTTTATTTTTATTTAATAATTATTGTCCAATCATGGACTAATTAGACTCAAAAGATTCATCTCATAATTAAGCAAACTGTATAATTAGCTTTTGTTTTTGTCTATATTTAATGCTTTATGCATGTGCTGCAAAATTTGATGTAACCGAGAATCTTAAAAAGTTTTTAGTTTTTAGGTGAACTAAACAAGACCTAAGCAACAACAGAAGGTGGTGGAGGCGGCACTCCATGGTGTAAGATCACCTATCACTTACAGTAGGGTTGAAATAGCCACCATACGACTAAAAGCCCAAGTTTTGTTTTGGTAATTAATGACATCAAGTTGCTAATGTCTTGTGTTTAAATGATTTGAGTTAAGCATAACAACACATGTTATGAAGATGCAAGGTGATATGGAAAGGTGGCCACATGATTACAAAAGAGATGAAGCATGGAGTAGAGATTATGGTGATAGACAAGGAATAAAGTAATCAAGGCAAAGGTATAAACATAGGTTTTGCTTTTGTCGGTCTAAGTTGAGTAGAGAAGGTATAAACATAGGTTTTACAAAGAGAATGTTTTGCTTTTGCTTTTGTCGTTCTATACTAACTCCTTTGAAAAAATGTTTGTGAAAATGCTAACACACATGTACTTTGGTGGTGGACACTTAGTGGTGTTAGCACATTTGTAAAGGAGGTGGAGTTCTTAGGGTAGAGAGGGGTTTGGGTTCCTCTCTCCCTCCCACCGAGCTTGCGAGGCGAGATTCGGCGCTTTTGAGAAAAATAAAACGTATATTTTCTATTGCCCCGGTGGAAAGTTTGGAGAAGTCGTGGGAGTGTTTTCACTGAAAAAACACTCACCGGACACAGTATCGAACGCTACAACGGACGTGTTCTGTGCGTCCGATGAGTGGCACTTGTTGGCGAGTACACATCGGACACATGCATAGTAACTTGAGTGAGTCTGATGATGTGCGTCCGGTGGTTCTTTACAGAAGCGCTCGCGACATCAGACGCACCAGAGAGCGTCCGGTGGTCAGCGTCCGGTGACCCAGCGCATTTTACACCCTCTCTGCGTACGGGTCCAGTGTGTACCTAACGCGTTCGGTGCTCACTGCGCCCGGTGGTTTGCAAGTGACCGTTAGATATCGACGCGCGATTTTCAAAAGGGTGACACATGGCTGACATCTGTGCACCGGACGCAGGTTCCAGCGTCCGATGGCTCCCTGATATGCGTCCGGTGTCCCCGACTTTTGCCCAGTGAAAGGGCCAATGGCTCTATTTGTTGAGGGGGCTTTATAACTAGAAGGTGGCCGGCCTTGGGGGTTCTCTCTTGCACTTTGGCATACTTGAGACATACTTTGAGCTAGAGAACACTCCCTCCACTCATCTTCTTGCTTGATTGCTAATTTTAGTGAGATTGAGTGAGATTCAAGTGCATTGCTTAGTGAGTTGCATCTAGTGGCACTTGATTCTTGAGTTTGCTGCGGATTTTCTTGTTACTCTTGGGTGTTTTCCGACACCCTAGACGGCGTGGAGCAGCGGAGGTGTTGAGCTCATGATTGGAGATTGTTTCGAGCCTCACCAAGTGATTTGTGAGGGGTTCTTTAGCCTTCCTCGTAGGAAATTGCAATTGGCTACTCTAGTAGATTGCTCGTGGCTTGGAAGATTCCCATCTTAGAGTAGATGTGCGGCACCTGCTGAGAGTTTGGCTTTAAATTGCCAATTAGCTCCTGATCCATCAAGTGGGTGTATCGTCACAACGAAGACTAGCTTGCCGGGAAGCAAGTGAACCTCAGTAAAAAATCGTGTGTCATCTTGTGCCAAGGATTCTCTCTTGTGATTGTGTTTGTGATTGATTGGATATATCTCTTCTCTACAACATTGGTATAACAATCACTCTCCACTCTCTTACATACTTGCTTACCTTGCTAGTCGTTTAGCTTGTGTAGCTTAGCTCTTGTTTAAAGTAGAGTCATTGTGTTGCCTTCTCTTGTTGTTTTGTTTTAGTGTTTAGCCTTGTACTATTTTGTATAGGTGGCTTTGCATAGCTTAGTTGTGCTAGTGCTAAAATTGCTTCGCCATTTATTTTACTAACTCACTTGCTTAGTGAAGTTTGTAGAAATTTTAAATAGTCTATTCACCCCCTCTAGCTATTTGGACCTTTCAACGACCGGTTGTAATCCTATTTTCATGGCAACCAGTAGCAATTATAGAATGAAATATATATTACTGTCTCTAGTTCTAAATTATACAGTAAGTCATATTGATTTTTTTATTTCATCCATTTTACCATATCTAGAAACATAATAAAATAGATGTACTAAAAAAATCAAAACATCTTATAATTTAGAACTGAGAAAATATATATACTAGCTGATACGTGATTAATCTTGATATGAATACTTTTAGTACAATATTGTTAACATCCTCCCTCAATCATAACTTTCCAAGAGGATGGCCAAAAGATGAAAATGAGCTGCAGGAAGATTGAGATCACCGCGATGGAGGTGTTTGCTAGAAATAGCTGGAGATTCAACAATAGGATTACAGTTCAAATGTTGCTTTTAGAACTTGTACTTTCTTCCACTTTGCCTTAAAACTTCGATTTTGAGATTGTGTGGAACATTGATCTGTGCTTATAATAAGAAACAACTATATGCATTAGTTGATGCAAAAGCTAGAATATTAATACTCCCTCCATATATGATTTAGAAGTCGTTTAAGACAGCAACACGGTCTCCAAAAACACAACTTTGACCTCTTATTTTATAAGAAATATTTATAAAAAATGATATATGTATACTTTTATGAAAGTATTTTTCAAGACAAATCTATTTATATAATTTTCACATTTATAAATGAAACAACTTAAAAGTTATTGATGATTTATATTACCAATGTTTGATCTAAACCTTGTCCATAACGACTTTTAAATCCTATACGGAGGGAGTAATATTCCCTTTTGTAAAAAAAAGATTTTATAGTTTCCTCGTCGTGAGTCTTTGTGAATCTGTTCACTAATTGATCATCTATAGGTATTTGTCGAACCTCCAATACTTTTTATGCTATCTTTTTCCTGACAAAATAATAATCAACTTCAATTCAATATATTTCACTCTAGCATGGAAAATTGGATTATCGGAGAGATAAGTTGCACCAATATAATTACACTAAACCCTTGCAGCAGGCGGACAATGTATTCCTAACTCTTTAGAGTGCTGTCACCCAAATAATTTTAGCTGTTGCATTTGCCATAGCCTTGAACTCATCTTGTGTGCTAGATCTTGAAATTGTGGCTTGCTTGTGTGAACTAAAATAAGATTACTCCCAAAGAAAATAGCAAAACCACTAGTAGATCGACGATCATCTAGCCACTAACAAGCAAGGATGATGATCTTCTAATTCTCAAACTAATGCTCGAAGTGGACTTCAAGTATTTTAATATTCTTTTCACTGCTGTCCAGTGCAAGGTAGTGGGTGAGTGCAAAAATTGACAAACCTTGTTTACTGAAAACGAAATGACTGGTTGGGTTAGGGTTACATACTGCATTGATCCAACTATACTTCTAAAATGTGTGGCATCTGTTGCTCCCAATTTAATTTATCACCCTCGTTCACTTAGATTTTTTTTCCAGATACAGGTAACGTTGTGCTGACTGGTTTACAATACTACAAGGCTATGAGTTGCAGAAAAAGAACAGGAAGAAATACAACATATATGCATTGCCACACAAAGAATAGGCACATGCAGAGTTTTAACAGTGAACATAAAAACTTTAGAATGTTGTTTCTTGGTTGCTAAATTTAAATCGCCCTAAATGGTGAGTGTTAATTTATACTGATACGATCTGCAGACAACTTGGGGGCACGAAAAATTTCCGTTATTAGAGACAAAAGGGTGACTGAATTTGGACTTCCATTCTTTCACTGTTGCGTACTATGTAAGAACACTCAGCTCAAAGTCACCACTGCTGCGTACGGAGAAACATTGAATCAACACTGTGGATGTGGAGTGTGGAAGAACATTCAATCATATAATCAATTTGGTTGAAGCAAAGCATACCACACTTTACAACAGTGGAAGAAATTTTCCTTGCCACCAACCCTGGTTGAATTGAGTGGACACATGATCAGAAATCACCTTAATTTATATGCCGGTGAAAGTTTCTTTTGTGCTCACCTGCATATGGCACAATCGATGCAATGGTACTACCCTTTCTGTTTCAGTAAAAGAAGTAATATGCATCAGTAGGCATGAATGGTACAAACTACAAATCACATACGAAAGCAGCCAAACTTCAAAAGTTACATCATCACCATAAAATTTGCATGTATCACAGAAGTACTCTCCCATATTGACTCCACAGCCTATGCACACTTATGACACCTGAACAACAAAAATGAAGTTTCAGTTTAAGCACAATAACCCTTACGTGACATGAGCACTGAATAAAATCTTTAACACTTCAAGTCATACAGGCTGTTCTGATTCACAGAGTAGGCAAACTACCTGCAAGAATGAAGAGAGTTAATCTTCCAGATTTGCTGAACATAGTAAAGTCAATTAATTGCAGAAACTAGAAAAAGAAAAAAAAAATGAAAGGCTTACCTTTTTAACATCCTGATGACATATTTTTGTGCTGATCTCCGGAAGCCTACAGTAGTGAAGAAAGAAAGAACCAACACAAGAAGAAGAATAAGTGCTCTAGCATTACCTGCTCTTTGCATACAGTGCCAAAACCTGATGGTTCGATTTCAGAAGGCACAATTTCATAAACCCGTTATGCTGTATTGCTCCTAAAATGGCTGAAGGCACAATTTCAGAAATCTATTATCACAAGTGTTCTCTGCGCCGCAACCTCAAGACCACCACCACTAAATTCCATATTTTGATTTACCATGCACATAATTGAACCAAAATGAACACACTCAAGATCCAAGGCTGACACAAGTACAGTATACAACCAAACTACCGAGTCGCAAATGTAATAACTATATGCCTATACCGCCCCCGTTGGACGTGCAAACAGAAATGCATGTCAGTGCGCTAGCTAAACTGGCAAGCACGCCATGAGGTTCCTGAGTAGACGAGCTCGCTGAGCCAGTACTTACGAAAAAGGACACTAGCTCATCCTAGCCTGGTTGTGGCCGTGGCGACAATCTGCAGGGGAGCACCAGGTTGCAGCACGGCACCACGATCTTGCGCAGGCCTCCGCCGGTAATGCTCGCACCTGCGGCAGGCAACGAGAAAACTTTGGACCTAGCAGATTAAAGCACAGCGAAGCTAGGCCAGCTTGGATCAGGAAAACCGAAGGAGGAGAGAAGGTGAACGAGCAAAATCAGGCAGCCAGATGGTTCAGGAGGTGGGAGCAGATCAACCAGCCACGTAGCGCAGAGCGATTTGGCGCCGGAAGGAGCGAATCGAAACTCCGTCGGGAGCAAGGGAGGGAGGCGGAGGCACGGCCGCACGGGACAAGGAGATTATAGCTAATCAAAGGCAGGCCGAGCCTCAGGCGCGCTCACCCGTGTTCCATCTTGTTGCCCACGTCGCGGCGGTCGACCTCCCCGTCGCGGGCCGCGACGACGTCGTTGTCGCTGGAAAACCGGCGCTCCTCCACCATCCCCGTCACGTCACGCACGGACGCACCGAGTTTGCTTGCTCGCCAGAGAGTATTCTGTCGAGGAAACACATGTGGCGGCAGTAGGCTGCCCTGAAGTCAGACTCCGCGTCTCGATGCGCACGGAAGGTTTTCCGCCGGGCGGCCCGACGATACGAGGCTACCTATGCGGCCTCGCGGGCGCGGCAGGGTCTCGGGCTCTCGGTCTGCTTGGCGTGGCCAAGCCAAGCGGCGCCACCCGACCACCGGCGTGGTGAAGCCGCCGCCTTATCCGTCCGTGCCACTTGCCAGTTGCCACCTTTGGTGCCTGGGCAAGCTGGAGGAGGTTTGGTTTGCCGTTTGGTTACCTTAGCCTCCCGAACTAGGCGAGACATAGACGACGTCGTCTTCATGCCAATGGGCAGGACACCAGCACCTACCTTCTGGTCCTCACCGTGCTGCAGTGCAGGCCGAAGCTACACGACGACCCGATGAGCAAAACGAAGTGGCGTCAACCGAACCGACGACAAATCGCGCTTCCAGAAAGTTCGAAACAAAAGGGCGAGCTACAAAATTGGAGCCGCCACGGATTCCACTGCGGCGCTCGCTCCCTGACTCGCTGCTGGTTCTTTCAGCAAATCCATTGGAATTCCGAAGAACAGCTACGTCGTCTACTAAAAAAAAATCTGTACCTGCACAGCTCAGACCTCGCCGTCGCCGGACCGTCTTGGATCCGTCCGCGGTGATCGCCTGCCGGTGCCGGGGAGGGGAAGGGAGAAGCTGCACGCGCTGGGTGGAACCAATCCATCAACCAAAGCCGCCGCTCACCTCGCATCTATTCTGATGTGCCCGGTGCCGCAACTCGAGCAGAAGCTGCTGCCACTGTGACTGATTGGTGGCCGCGTCCTCCGCGGTCTATGCACGCACACGCCACGTCTCCTCCTCCAGTCTCCCCTCGCACGAGTCGCCGGAATCTATCGCGCCGCGCACCAAACCACCATCAAAACCCACCCCGACCGCCGCCGTGCAGCGGAACACTGGACCTGGTGGGTTTGGTTGTTGGGTCCCAGCACCACCATCGAGAGGCCCTCCTGTGGGTTGTGGCACTGTGCCAGCTCCGGCGAAATCGTCACACACAAATAGAGGGGGGAGAAAAAGAACTCCGGCGAGCGGTGGCCCGTGGCCCGGGCTTACCAGGAATCAAACGAGACGACGCGAATGTACGGCGGAGAGGGAATCACCGTCGTCTCTCCCGCGTCCGGCTCAAGATGCGCGCACCTTTCCGACCGCGGATTCGAGCACACGGCCACCACCATTGTACCAGAGAAAATGACTTGGAGAAAAAAACCCGAAAGAACAAATAAAAACAAAGCAGAGCAAGACTCCATTAATCATCAATCCTTCAGACCTTCGTCTTGCTCGGACTTCACACGGCTGCTCCGCTGCTGGATCAAACAGCTTCCAGACCTGTCCCCGTGCACGATTTTTTTGATTCAGCCATGGAGATCTGATCGGCAAGAAACACACATAGAAATCTGAGCTCGACTCTTTGCTTCAGCCAAAGAGATCGATCGATACAGGGAAAAAACACACCAAGAAATCGAAACCTCTGAACGAGCAAAGAACACGAATCATTAACAGGGGAGGAAAAAAAGATCGGGATGGAAAAACAACGAAATTTCTTCGTCAACATCTGCTTTCGCTGCCGCGCCGAGGTGACCAAACATGCATCGGGCTTGTAATAATCAATCAATCATCCGAGCTCAACCTCCATCAACAGCGCGGACCTGCCTACGCTGCTCGTGACATCATTCCCACGAAAGTGGGTACGCTGCAGCTCCGCTGCTCGCTCCACAAAACTTGTTCATGTCCGTCCATCTCTCTCCTCCAGACCATGCCCAAAATCACCACGATTCTACGCTAGTCCAGACCACTTCCAAAAATCCAATTCTCAAGCACAACTCGTTCCCAATCGCTCGAAACCCAAATCCCCAGCTCAAATCATACATTGGACGAGAACCAAAAAAGAAAAAAAAAACGAAAACGAAATTGCCAGCGCAGATCACCATCCGACCACGAGGCTACCAAAACGCCCAGCCAGACTCGTGCCACCCATCACTCACTCCTGCTCCATCTCCATGGACGCACACCACCGCCACGGCCACCATCAGCACCACCACAAAATCGAGAGGGCAACCGCACGAGCACCAGCTCCGCTCCCATCCCACGGCGGAGACGACGACGACGACTTCTTCCATGTCACGACCCCCCCCTATCCGATCCAATCCGCCGAATCGCACGAGGAAACTTCGGGAGGAAAAGAAAAAAAAAACGCATCTCATCTCCCTCGCCACCGAGCCGCGTTCCCTTCTCTCTTCCCCCCCTGTACTTGGAAGCCCATTAGAACACACCAAGAACAAGCAACCGAGAGCAGAGGAGACGAGAAAAAAAAAATCCCCCCAAATCCCAGGCCGATTTATCTTCGTCAACAGCATCTGGCCAGCTCCATCCGAGGTCGTTTCCGCCGCCTCCGCGAGGTCTCGGGAGGGGAGCGGAGCTCCCCAATTGACCGAATTCGCGAGGCGGGCGGACGGGCTTAGGGTTTGCCAAGGCGCTCCGGCCCTCCCGACTCGCCGGGGCGATCTAGCGGGCCGGTTCCGCGGTTCCGGATGATCTTCAAGCGGAATCAGCGGTCGGAGATCCTTGCGCTGCGGCGCTGCAATGCCGCGGGCGGCGGAGGGGAGGACGAGGGGGGAGGCGACCCTCGCCCGAGGAAGAGGCGGAGGGGCGATGAGTTCTTCCCCGTCGAGCTGCTCGGCGACGTCCCAGCCTCCGCCATCCCGTACGCGGCCTTCGGCCTCCGGTGGAGCGAGGAGTCCGCCGAGGCACCGGCAGAGGCCGCGCAGCCAGTGCCCGCGGCGAGGCCGCCGGTGGTGCGCACGTCGCGGGGCCGCACGCAGGTTCTGCCCTCTAGGTTCAATGACTCGGTACTTATCGACCCCTGGAAGAAGGAGAAGCCGGCCAATCCGCCGCCGGCAGCGGCGCCGCCTGTCAAGACAGAGCATTTGGTGCGCAAAAACGGGCTGCTGCACAGTAAAGCTGCAATTTTTGGCAGGAGCTTTGCATTGTCCGAGGTACATGACAACGATGAGGAGGAGGCCATGGTGGAAGGTTACCGGGCACGCCGCAATTTTGGTGATTCCAGGAAGTACTTAGCCTCTGGGAGCACGCTTACCTCGGTACATGATGAACCATACAGCAATTACCACAGAAAGGAAGTAATGCTTAGGCATTACTATGAGGAAGAAGATGAGGAAGACGAGGAGGATGAGCAAGAGGAGGATGAAGGGTATGAGGAAGAGGATAAAGAAGAGATTTTTCACTGTACCGAGCAATTGGTGTATGGGGACATTGTGTGGGCAAAGCTTGGCAAACGTCAGCCGATGTGGCCAGGAGTGCTGATCGACCCAACTCAGCAGGTCGCTGCTGATGCAATGCCACCACAGCCTCGCCGTGTCGCTGTGCTTTGTGTGATGCTATTTGGCTGGTGCACAGAGTTCAGTGATGAGAAGGTACAATTTTCCAGTGACTGTTGTATTCAAATTGGTTGACTTTAATTTCTACTGCTTTTCTCCATTGGAAATGATGCATTTGATGATGAGTTGCAGAAGTACGTGTGGGTGAGGCAGGGGTTGATATTTCCATTTTCAGACTACATGGACCGGTGAGTAGTATTTCAAAATCTATAACTACATGGACGACAACTGTTAAAATGCTGCTAAAACACCTGCTCGAGTAGTTTTGACAACTTTACTACAGTTAGAATATGCCAGCTTGTGTTTTAAGAACAAGCTGTATTTCTCATTTCAGATTTCAAGGGCAGACAGAACTAAGCAGTTGCAAACCTGCTGATTTCCGGAGGGCAGTAGAAGAGGCCTTTTTGGCTGATCAGGGATTCTCAGAAGTAGTGATTGATTGCAGCACTAAGGGCCAACCTGTGGTGTGTCATTCTTTCCCAGATGATTTACATGAAGTGACTGGTTCAAATGAGTTGGAGTACCAGCCACAGATTAAGGCAAGTTGATGAATTTGTTTACAGCTGATGCACAACTAAGGCTGTGCATACGTATAGGAGATTTCAACAGCAAATCAATGTCTTATGCCCAATCTTCTTTGGTTTGCTTTGATGTCTGTTATGTCATTTCAAGGGAATCTTATGATGTCACATTAACTTGCGTCCTTACCTCAAATAGGAAGAATTCAGGTGTAGATCAAAGGACCATAAAAGAATTGATGTATGACAATGATGAAATCTTGAAACAGATACACTCTAACTGAATCATTTACTATGTATAAGCAGAATGATATTATTCTGTCAATTCTCTCTGTGGAACAAGAAATTTTCTTTCCCAAGTTCTAGGTTTGTCATCTCCTGGCAACTGTTAGTTCTGTAAGGTCATGTTACATTTTAAGATTGTATTGAAACTACTGTGGTTAGATGATATATTGCTCAGTAGACTAATTGTATTTGTTTGATCAGTTAGATGATAGATTGCCTCAGTGGACTAATTCTATTTGTTTGATCAGTTAGATAATATATTGCCTCAGTAGACTAATTCTATTTGTTTGATCATTCACGCAGCGGTGCAGAAGAGCACTGCAGTGTGAGAGTTGTGGAAACTGCTTCCCGAACAAGGATACAAACAAGATGGTGCATGTGATGGAGCAACTTGCTTGTAGACTTTGTGCCGGGGTATGTTTTGTCATACCAACTTCAATGCATACATTATGGTTATTATGTTGGCAGAACTTGAGCATATAGACCTTACTCCTAACACTACTTTTTTTTGCACCTGCAGATCTTGGCATTGAAGAAGTACTGTGGAATTTGTTTAAAAAGTTTGCAACATAAATATGGTGGAAGATGGGTAAGATAGTCTGTAGATGTTTAAGTGTTATAAGTGTACCTCATTATTCATAGCTGCAAATTCTCATGGGGATAAGCGATGATCAGGTTTGCTGTCATGGCTGTGAAAGTTGGGTTCATGCAGAATGCGATGAAAATTGCAGCAACCTCAAGGTTTGTCTTTATTTTCTCATAATAACAGACTGAATACATCTGCAGTATTTTAGCAAGTGCCTATAACATGCGCATAACTAAATGCGGTAGGATCTACAAGACAACAGTTATCGCTGCCCTTACTGTAGAGTTAAAATGAATTCAACTCTCCCTGGGAAGAACACAAAATTTTCTGATGTCAGGTAAGTGAAAATCATTTGTTTATGTGATGCTTTCATATTTGAAGTGTGTGTTTTTGACAATAACATGTCTACTATAATAATTTTGTTAAGCAGAAAAGATAGTTCTGCACAGAAAGGGGGCAAGCCTGACAAAGTTGCACTGGTCTGTTTTGACCTGGAAGGAACATACCAACCAGATCTCGAATTGTAAGTTCTGTGCTGTGTTAATTGCACATGAAATTTTTTGACGCCATCCGCTATCTCTGTCCACCACTCCTCTTTTCCCCCTTTTATTATGCTTATCAAGCTGATGCGATGTTCATACTAGAATTTTCTTGACTTCTGGCTAATCTTTGTGGCAGAATTTCTTGCCATTGTGGCCCTTGCAAAGGACAGAAATTTTTGTTCAATGAATGGGAGCGGCATGCTGGCTGTAGAAGTAAAAATTGGAGGTCCAGTATTAAGCTTAAGGGCTCATTGATGCCATTTGGGAAATGGGTGCGTATAGTGGCTACATCATACATACTTTTAGATTTTATCACTAAATAGTACATAGTTCATAATGAGAATATGTTTGTCATCCAAATTAAGTTTGTATCTTTGTGCTTTCTGTTTTTGTATAAGACTGCCAAACATTTTGATTTACAGATAGATCGACATCAGCCAGGCGTGTGCCCTACTAATCCTTCAAAACGCTTATCTCAGAAAATGAAGAAACAGAAGTTAATCGATTTACTAAATGGTATAATAGCTTTGATTTTAATCTTAGTAGCTTAGTTGTTTTTGAAGATACTTCTCCCAGCAGATTTCAATTCGTGGAGCTTGAATTTGTTTCCTATGCAGACCCATATGATCCTGTAAATGTAAAATGGACAACAGAAAGATGTGCGGTCTGTAGATGGGTTGAAGATTGGGATTACAACAAAATTGTGATTTGTAATAGGTAAATGAACTTGTATTATTTGCAAAATTTTTTCTCCAGTTTCAATTTGTTTCGAAATACGGTGCAAACCCCAAGCCGCAACTAACAACACTCATGTTCAGATGTCAGATAGCAGTTCATCAGGAATGTTATGGTGTGACGGGAAAGCAGGACTTTACTTCATGGGTTTGTCGGGCTTGTGAAAAACCTGAGCAAAAAAGGGAGTGCTGTCTTTGCCCTGTGAAAGGTAATTCTTGTGTGTTTGATAACTATTCTGTAATTCCTTTCTTCGGTAACTGGGTGCATTTGAAAAGAAAAGGTAATAGTACTGGAACACATCGATACTTCTATACAGACATTCGAACCTTGTTGCGTTAAGTTAATAACTGTAGTGACAGGATTTTTACATGAAGACCTGTTAGGTATTTGCTTCCCTTCTCAACTTCCATGACTATTTCAGTAGCTAAAGATTGAACCACAATTGATGTCGTGTAGAGTGGGTTTATCAATTCTGGATTTGATTATCTGGGTGCAGATTGCTTTCTTTTTTATCGAGTATTTCTTTTTCTAATCATTAACCCTGGCACCTGGTGAACTTTGAACTTATTGTAGGTGGTGCTTTGAAGCCAACAAATGTTGATAACTTGTGGGTTCATATAACATGTGCATGGTTTCAGCCACAGGTTGCTTTTGCTAGTGATGAGCTCATGGAACCTGCTGTTGGGATATTGAACATTCAACCTTTGCTATTTATGAAGGTTGTTTATCTTTCATACTATAATTTATGTTGCTTAAGTGGATTGACCAACAAGTACTACATTTTTTTGTGCTGAAGTATGACAGTCTATGCTCTATGCCCATCTATTTCTGCAGATGTGTGTGATTTGTAAACAAATACATGGTTCATGTACTCAATGCTACAGGTGTTCTACTTACTACCATGCCATTTGTGCATCAAGGGCAGGCTATCGAATGGAGGTACATCAGCACTGAATGATACCTTTATGCTGATTTAAATGTATAATTGGTTCCTTTTTCTTTGTGTCTCACATTTTTATGTATATAGGTCTAACTGTTACCTTTAACTCTTTTTCCATATATGCAGCTTCAATGCTTGGAAAAAAATGGCAAACAGACAACAAAGAAGATTTCTTACTGTGCCCAACATCGGTAAGTTTTCTTTTGACTGGAGGAATTAAAAAATAATATGTTCAATTTAGTGATTTATTTAGCCTTATTCGTCTTAGTGAGAGTTCAAACTCTTGTTTCTGTGCAGGAGCCCTAACCCTGATAATGTTTTGATAATTCAAACTCCTGCTGGAACTTTCTCATCAAAAAAGCTTGTTCAGAGCAATGGCAAGGTAGCTGCATCGAGACTGATCAGGAAAGATATTCCCTTGGATTTGCCGTTAGAAGTTGAAATTTCAGAGAACTTATCAGCGGCAAGATGTCGGATTTATGTTAGGAAGGATCTAAAGGTATTATTATATTATATTTGTATAGTTATGTCTATTTCCATAAAGAACTTATTTTTAAGGTGAAAGTAGAGAATGCAACTCTAGAATAGCTACTAGAGGAACCATACAACTGACTTTCAACATGGTGACGTAAACAGACCTTTGCAATGAAGTTCTGGAATGGTGGTTTTGCATCATAGGATACTAATGTTTGGTCTTACAGAAAGTGCCACTTAAGTATGTTCACTAAAAGATAGCAATAGTAGCTAAAACTATTGAGTACTAAGCATGCGAAGAGGCTAATGCCGTATAATCGGTTTAGTGGTCTTGACATCTAATTTTTACTAAACTTTGAAATTATTCATACTATGCAAAAAGCTGTAGAGATGGTTCCGTATCACCATATGCCCCTGCATCCAATAAGCTATGTTGAACTGTAGCCAGATACTGAAGTAAGCTTGTACTCGAAGAAATATTTTTCGGGTGTGTTTGTGGGTATGTGTTGTAAGGGCTCTCTACACCTTTTCTTCTTATTTTCTTAATATAATGATACACAGCTCTTGTGTGTCTGAAAAAAAAAGTGGTTCTGGAACTGATGGCTCGCAGTGTAGGTTAATAATATGGTTGGTTACATACTTTGCATGGAAACTTTGTAGCCAAAGAAGTTTAAACAACTGCTAAACAAAAAGGTGAAACCATTCAGATTGCTGCTTTCACCTCTTGTAAGTTGTAGGGATCCAATATGCCAAAGAAAGTATGCATGGACCATATTGATGATTTGATGTTTATATTTCATGTTTGACCCCAAAATGTACATCCACTTTTGCATGGAGATGTTACCTGTTGTACTTCCAAATCTATCCTTTACCCTTATTGCTATGCTTCCCGTCAGTGACTCATTTCACTGTTCATGCCAAACAGTCCACACACTCTATGCCCATGAACAGTGCCACGCCATGCACATGAATATTGAACAGCACATACATGAACAGTGCATCATGTCCATGAACAGTACCCATCCTTATCTATTCAAAAAAATTCTTTTGGTTCCATTACATTAAATCTTTGAACGCATCAATGGAGCATTAAATATAAATAAAAAAATAACTAATTGCACAGTTCACACAAATTTTACGAAACGTTTTTTTAACCCAATTAGTCTATGATTAGACATTAATTACCAAATAAAATAAAATGCTACAGTACCAAAATCCAAAAGTTTTCGCCAACTAAACATGGCCTAATTCCTGTTGTTTGATGTATCTCAGTACAATGTTATTACTATTATATACCTTTGTTTAATAGAGATCTAATCAAATAAGAACTCCCCTCTAAT
>Ga0182004_10002137_pt1 | contig 15162 bp, 13 predicted proteins | sample Sormic07211540_1_FD_120479 | JGI IMG/M metagenome (GOLD analysis project Ga0182004, IMG submission 120479) | Endophyte microbial communities from Sorghum bicolor roots, Mead, Nebraska, USA - 072115-40_1 MetaG | ecosystem: Host-associated > Plants > Roots > Unclassified | place: USA: Nebraska...
AGCACTTTCGTTTGTTTGTGGTAATTATTGTCCAACCATGGATTAACTAGGCTCAAAAGATTCGTCTCGTCAATTTCGACCAAACTGTGCAATTAGTTTTTATTTTCATCTACATCTAATACTCCATGCATGTGTCTAAAGATTCGATGTGACGAGGAATCTTGAAAAATTTTAGATTTTTGGATGGAAGTAAACAAGACCTAAAATACTTATTAACGCTTCATGCTAACCGTTAGTATGTTTGGGTATTTTTTTAAAAAATGTTTCATGGAAATAGCTCTGCTGTATGAAGCATCATCATCATGATAAATGTTTGTTATAGGGGCCTTGTTTAGTTCTTACTAAAAATAAAAAAAAAATTAAAATTCTCTATCATATCGAATCTTACACCACTAAACAATGCCAGAGTTTGAAATAAGTACACTCGGCCCCGGGCCCGGACCCGTGAACGTGGTACGGTGATGAGATGTCAGAGGCCGCGCCGCCAAGCGCAGCTCTGTTTTTGCTGCTGGACATGAAAATCTTTTGCTCGGGCTTTGTTTAGTTCTGAAAAAATTTCGAATTTCGGTATTATAGTATTTTTGTTTTTATTTGATAAATATTATTTAATTATAGACTAAATAGGTTTAAAAGATTCATCTCGTAATTTACAAGTAAACTATATAATTAGATTTTGTTTTCGTCTATATATAATGTTTCATGTATGTGTTTTAAAATTTGATGTGATAAGAAATCTTGAAAAGTTTTTGGATTTTGTTTGAACTAAACAATACCTTGCTCGCTTGGTTTGCTGTGGACCGTGGTCAGCGGCATTCAGCAGGAGCAGGGCGGTGGATTGGACGTCCACGGCAGCAACATGACTGTCAGACTAGCCGCGCGTAGCTGCTTTGATGTAGATAGTTTGCACTAAAATGTTTTAGATTTTTAATGTAACTAAATAATGCCGGAATGAGAAATATCAAGATAAGCTAAAATAGCATTGTTCGCTGATTTGTTATGAAATAAAATATACTGATAAACCAAGTGAACAATAGTGCTAAAGATAAATCTAGGAGGAGCTTCATTACTACAATAAAATTCATTCACGAAGTCGTAAAGAAAAAAAAAATCTTACTGTGAGAGAAAATACTATAATATAACGGATAAACCAGGCGAATAAGTTAAGCGACCGATAGCGCCAAAGATAGAGCTTCATCGCTACAATAAACTTTATTCACGAAGGCAGGCAGTTCAAGTGGCCTTGTTTTTCCTATTTTTTTTTTGTTTTGGGTGCTGTAATATTTTTATTTTTTATTTAATAATTATTGTCTAATTATAAACTAATTAAGCTTAAAAGATTTATCTTATAATTTATAAACAACCTATACAATTAATTTTTATTTTTGTTTATATTTAATGTTTCATACATGTATCACAAGATTCAATGCGACGAGAAATTTTAAAAACTTTTTTAGTGTTTTGGTATGAACTAAACAAGGCCAAAAAGAAAAAGTGTAGGGCCTTGTTTAGTTCCAAAAATTTTTGGGAAATCGATACTGTAGCACTTTCGTTTGTATTTGACAAATATTGTCCAATCATAGACTAACTAGCCTTAAAAGATTCGTCTCGTCAATTCCGACCAAATTATGCAATTAGTTTTTATTTTCGTTTATATTTAATACTTCATACATGCGTCTAAAGATTCGATGTGACGAGGAATCTGAAAATTTTACAAAATTTTTTAGACAAAGCCTAGGAGAGAGGCACACTTCCCCTTCCCAGGGCTAGTTTCGTAATTGGATCATGTAGACAGCTTTGTTCCGCTGCTTGCGGCCTGTTTGGTGCGGTGCGGTAGGGAAAAAAAAAGAACGAAGCCGGCGTCGCCGACCCGTAATTAGTGCGTTATATAGGGTTTTGGCGTCTTTTCCTCTCCACGTCCTGCAGCGCGCTCGTGCTCTCGCTAAGCCCCGGCCTCCTCCCGCCGCCGCTGTAGCTATGGTGGGGTGCGAGGGTGCGGCCGCGGGGCACGAAGGCGGGGAGGCCGGGGCGTCGCCGAGGAGGGGCGAGGAGGACGGCGACGAGCTCGGGGATGCGAGTGCGGAGTCGTGGAGCACGAGGTCGATGGGGGCCACGCCGAGCTTCTCCGCGGCGCGCGCGACGGCAAGTAAACCCCATCCTACAGGCACCCCTCCGGTCCGCGCGATCGGCCCGTCGTCGGCGTCCGCACCGGCCGCGATTACAGCGCACAACGCGGTCCACAAGGTGCGGAAACCTAGCCCGCTGCGCGTCGTTCAGAGTGTGGTGTTTTTTTTTTTTTGACTAATTTGGGATGTTTTCGGTGTCCGTAGGACGAACTGCAGCTGCCGAACTTTGTGGATAAGGAGGAGTACAGGCAGACTATGACAGACATCCAAAAAAAAATGGATGTATTGAAAAACTTTATGAAGCAGGCCAACAAGGAGGGGCAGGCCAACAAGGAGGGGCAGGACCTCACCGGCAAGGTTTGTTTCTCGCCGGTTTAGTGATTGGGTAGCTATGTTTGGATTATTGACTGGGTGTTATGTTTGGATTATTTACTGGGTGATTGTTTGTCCCCTCTAATTCTGTGTGATTCTAGCGTACTTGTGCTTGAGCAGTGCTTTTTTGAGGTTTTGGGTTTTGGTAGGGGGCTTTTGGAGTCCCTCTAGTCTCTGCTAATGCTAATTTCTGTTTACAAGTTCCAACGGTTCTAATTCGATCGGTTCAGAGCACACGTCAGTTGCTTCCAGATCGCCTAAGTTTCTCTGCCATACTATAAGTTGGCTGATGGCCAAAATTTGGTTACCGAAACTTAATTTTGGCAGCCATCTGGTTGGCTACGCCAACATCTCACAATTGACATTGCCAAATTTATGGCAAACATTCTTGCCTTAGTTTTGTTATTTTTTCTTGCCAAATCTTTGGTATGGCAATTTTTGGTAGCTAACCAAACAGAGTCAGTTTTTTCCCAGCTGCTTGCTTGTTTTAATTCCTTAACTGATTCGGAAGCAATGCCTCGAAGGAGGGGTTCTTTACTAGGTTGTATCGTCATGTTGAATTCGCTCTAAACAAGAGCGGTGCTTCTCCTTTTTTTTTGGTTCAGATTTCTTTGGTTTTGAACGTTGCTAACCCATGAACTTATACATGGTGGTGGTGTTTTTGTACTTAGCTTGTCTGGTTAATTTAGGGGTTTCTCAAAACTGGGAGCCGGTAAAACGTCTGGATTCCTGTTGTTTTGAAGGGTCCTTTTTGCATTTAGATTTCATGAGGCTGCAATGAATTTATGTAGGTCCAAATGAGACTACGGTGGTTTCAAATTTTTATTAGGAAAAATAGTACGTTTGGCCACAAATCATTTCTCCAAGAGGGAGCCTCTAAAAATTGTCAATTAATTGATGATGCACTCCGGTTCACTTTTAATTTATCCTTCCGTCACGCTTAATTTTTGTGGGTTCCAGGAGCAGGTTGTGTCAGTAGTTGGTTTCCATTCTTGCTGCTGCTTGCACGTGAAATGGCATCCCATTTATGTCCTAATATGCCCTGAAGAACAACACAACTTTTTGTTTGAATTTAAATTTGATAGAACCTGTGCCCATGTCTCTAACCGCATGCATTTTGACTTCTTCAGGTTTTGAACCAAGCAGTACATATTTCTGCATTAGTTTTTCGATCACAAACTTTTCTCAGAGTTTCTGATTGGCTATTGCCATTCTCATAGTTCAAATCATAGTGTACCTGTGGGAACCATATGAGCTTATTAAGCCTTTCCTAGTGTGCACTAGTAATATCATTTTCTTCTATGTACCACAGAGTATATGGTTTTCTTGTAATTAGGATGACTGATATGCACAGCAGCAGTACTTGGTTTGTTCTAGAAATTTTCCTGCCTTATTTACTTGAAAAGGGCTTGTGCTGTTTGCTTCCAATTAGATTACTCTTGTTTGTGTTCTTCTATACGCTTTTGTATATGCAATCAGTTATATTTTTTAGAGTTCAAGGTCAGTATCAATTGCAAAAGGAATAATGGACAAGCATTCTACAGTTCATTGTATCACAAATGATCGCATCCTAGAATTTCTTTTTGTTGCTTGTTCTCATGTTAAATTGCATTCTAGATGTATGATGCTATTAGCTGCAGATGCATAATGCTCCAGATCGTTGAAATAACATTTATATTACAGGAATCACTGCATTAGTTCACTATTATATGTTCCTGGAGATTATTTAATAGTATATATGTCTGTTTTAAAAAAATAAGTTCCTTGTTTGTTGCTCAATCTGTGTTTCGTTGTTGAAATTCAGATTCTGTTATATCGGTGAACATTGTGGTCCATTTTTTTTTTCAGTGGCCTCTAGTATTCTATTGTTCTATGAGTATATGGGTCTTTCCTTCTTTCAACATGTATCTGGTGTGACATCATAATATAGATCATTTTTTTGTATGTAGATTGGGGAAGGAGGCACAGGAGGCGCTGATGTGGTGCAGCCAAAGGTTAACTGCCCACACTACACTGACAAGGATGCTTCCCGCTTGAAGACCAATTGGACGGATATATGGTCTTTCAAAGGTGCTACCTTGTGTGAGTCTTGCCAAAAAGATGCCCGCACGGAAAGGAAGCAGACCGCGAAGAAGAAAAAGAGTCGCGCAACAGTCACTAAGGGACAAGCCAATGACCAGGCAATTTGGGTATGCTTGCATTGTGGAAGGATGTTCTGCGGTGGTAGAGATAAGGTGCCACAAGGCCATATCAGACCACACTATCGGGATAATGGTCATTTGTGGGCTGCAAGTCCTGAAGACCCAACTTCAATCTACTGCTTCAAGTGTAAGAAGGAAGTCTCAATCAGTTTTCTAGATTTTAAGCTGATGGAGACAAAACCAGAGGGGGGTAAGATGGCAATGAAGAAGGTGATAAAAAAGTTGGAGGATGTGCTGTCTCCTCCATCAGATCTGATGGTGTCATCACCTCCAGTAGATCAGACGATGCCGCATGCTCCATCATGTTCTGAAGGGGGATCTCACCAGGTGTTGGGTCCACTGGATACTGACCTGAAGGTGACACCATCTCCAGATATCAAAACATCTGCTGACACTAATACGGAACAGCTAAAAGTCTCACCACCTGGAGTGACTAGTAAATCTGCTGCTGCTGAGGAGGGCCTGGTGATCACAAAGGCACGTAATATCGTTAAAGGGCTGAAAAATTATGGTAATACATGCTATTTCAATGCAGTCATTCAGAGTTTACTTGCACTTAGTAGCATGCGTGCAATAATACTAAGGTCGGATGTTCAAGCTGGCCATCTTGCCATGCAGTTAAGGGAACTGTTTCTGATGACAGAAGCTTCAAGTAGAACAGCAGCTGAACTTAACATTGGGAGGCTCCTACATGCATTTTTAGACATCAACAGTCAATTTGCAGACAAAAAAATGCAGTGTAGTCATGATTGTTTCGTTTCTTTTCGTTGGTCTTTGCATTGGGAGGAGGTTGAGGAATGGAAGCGAGCGAAGGATGCTTCAATTGAAGATCATATAACAATACCAAACTTTATTTTTATAGGAACCCAATGTTCAACTGTAACTGGTAAAGTGTGCAAGCACTCTTCTCCCAGTGGAGCGACCCCATTTGGTGAACTGTTGCTATCAGCTCCATCAAAATCTCTTGGAGATAGAGATGTGGTGGATGGTCCAATATCACTTGATGACTGCTTGAAAGCGTACTTTGGGCAAGTTCATATACCAAAATGGGAATGTACTGAGTGTAATTCTGGAAGAAAAGAGACAGAACCTATTGTCAGAGTAGATGCTGATAAAAGGTCTTGTATAATGAGGGCTCCAATAGTTTTGACTATTAGTTTGGGCAGAACAGTAGATGTTGATAAGAAGTTGTATGGTCATGTTAGCTTTCCGCTTGTTCTTGACATGAGTGAATTCTTGCACCCAAGGTACTGAATGTTCCTGTACCAGTCAACTTGTTCGTTACTAAAGCAGAAAAAAAAAACTTTGCAACTTTACATTTCGTCTGATCATCACTTTTTTTTATGTGAACTGCAGATCCGTGGACACCAGGAATGCCATGTACAATTTGGTTGCTGTTATTGAACACTCTGGAACCCCAGGTCTTGATGGTCATTACATTTCATATACTAAATCAGGCAGCACTTGGTTCCGTGCAAGTGATGACATAGTAGAACCAGTTCATGAAACAGAAGTTCTGGCCTGTGAGGCATTCTTACTCTTTTATGAAAGAGTGGGAGACATAGTACCTCCTCCTGCACTCTTAGTCAAAGAGGACCAATGGACTTTTGTTGGCAAGAAGAAAATGAAGAAGGCCATGACTCCGCAGTTACCTGTACCATCCCAACGACATAAGTCTGTTGCGCGAGCAAAAACCTCGTCGAAATTTGAGAAGCCTGATAAGAAATTGCAGACAACAGTTCCTCCAGCTTTTTACAAATATTCTCCCCATGATGGTGATAGCACAACATATTTAGATGTGGCAGCGAAATTGCCGGATGAGGAAGTCATAGAACTTTTTCAGAAGTTCTTGAACACAAATTATCAATGCTTGAAAGGGATTCTCAGTGGTGACAGCTCATTTCTACTTAATGTTTCATATTGTGACATTCTAAAGTACTCTCGACATCTTGCTATGACATTGTGCAAAGACTACAGCAGGTGTGTACTTCGTCTACATTGTTCGCCTTTTAAATCCAATTTCCATTATTGTATGCTAAGGTTTTATTTCTGCATCAGGTTAACTAAGAAACTGGAGGCAGCTGCAATAGATTTCTTTAAGGAGTCCAAGGGATCTGATCCTAAGGTTATTTTGAAAATTCTTCAGCGTCCTCTAAGGTAAGTCATGATAGCATAAGTCTTGTGTGTAAGGCCTTGTTTAGTTCACCTCAAAAACCAAAAACTTTTCAAGATTCCCCGTCACATCAAATCTTGCGGCACATGCATGGAGCATTAAATATAGATGAAAACAAAAACTAATCGCACACGAGACAAATCTTTTAATCCTAGTTACTCCATGATTGGACTGTTTGTCAAATAAAAACAAAAGTGCTACAGTGTCAGAATCCAAAAAAATTTCGGATCTAAACAAGGCCTAAGATAATGTGCTGCTTGTACAGGGCTTCTTTTTCTTTTTTCCTTTCCTTTTTTCTTTGTCATCTATATACTGCTCTGAGCTGCTGTTTAAAATTTTTCCTTGGTAAGGTGTTGCCTCGCCTTACTGCTTTGATAACCATGACTATGGGCCTGTTTGGTTCCCCTTGCAAAATTTTAGCTAGCTAAAATTATTTTAGCTACTCTTGGATGACTAATGTAACTAAACTATTTTAGCTCCTTTTAGTCAATGTGTTTGGAACTTTAGCTACTAAAGTGACTAAAGTTTAGCTAGCTAAAATTTAGCAAGGAGAACCAAACAGGGCCTATATCTGCATCTTTTGTGCTGGTCCTCTGAAAAGAAACAAATATAGGGGTGCTTTAACTCATTGAGTTTGGGGCTAGTGGATGTTTTAGGCTGTAGTGAGTTTATTTGAAAAGTAGGGATTGAGTTGAATTCCTGCTCCTCTGGTCCATATGATGAATAAAAACGACCATAAGGTGTAATTATGCTTCAGGCTGCAGCTCAAATCATCTGTGCAAATGCCCTGGCCAGAAGGTTCATGTCCAGCATGCTCAATTTGGGATCTTTCATGTTTTATTGGCTGAACATAAATTGAGTCTCCTGAACCTGTGCAGTTAAAATGTGAGTTTGACTGTTTGAGTGCTAAATGTAAGGCCAACTGCAGCAGAATTGTGTTGCTGTGTTATGTTTATAAACTTGCTGAAGTGCCTTTAGTGATTGCCCTTATGGCCTTATGAAATATATGCTTTTATGTGAGTGTTGCTTACTTTTTTTTATACATGCCAGTAGAATTGTAGATGAACAAGAATTTGCCATTGCACCTAGTTGGTAGCTGAGGGGTGCTTGTGAAGTCATTACTCATCTTTTATGGGCACAAACTAATCTATTTCAGAGGTCATTTTATGGAATTGCTTCAAGTTGCATACTTGCATATGCTAGGAAGCCTTTTGCTTATAATGAAATGTTAGTGATAATGTGCCTCAGTTGAGTTTTTATTCTATTTCATCTAAGACCTCCATTTAGCAATTTTTGTCAAACCATTTAGCCTGCTTTGTCCCCTGTCCCTTTTTACAATGTTTTCATCATTTATTTAAATTAGGCATGGTACTTCATATGATGTTCTCTTTCAGCACATACTGGTATTATATCTGCAATTCTGGAACATTGAACATAAAAAATTGTACTCTGACTTTCTCTAGGCTGGATTTCAGTTGACAGAAGACTTTATATTTTGCATACTCCATACACACATTGTTATTCACTGTAATTCTTCTAGAAAATGAACCATGTTAATTCTTGTTTTTTTTCTATCCTAATGAAATGACAACGCAGCTCTCCCGCGTCGTTCAAGAGAGAAAAAAAAGTCAAACCTTGTTAACTCAATTCATGGTTTTTATCTCAATCAGCATGAAAAAATTATTGCAGGGATGTGTTACAAAATGTTCTCTATTTATGCAGGCATGAAACCTGGATAGGCTATCGAATGCGTACATGTATTTTCGCAAAGCCTATGGAAGTGTATGGACACAACCGATCCACATTGCAAAATTCTCCACCACAGTCTAAGAGTGTTATTTACAAGCCTACAACAGAGGCTCTCTTGATGCTAAAAGGCATCTTATGTGATATGATTTCAAAGCATAAGAAAGGTTTTTCTTGGGGTGGAAACTTTGACACTGATGATGTTGATGTATTCAACGGGAGGATCTTCTTAATCCGTAAATCTCCAAACAAGTTCACAGACTTAGCTGAGCTGATAAAAGCTATGGAAGAGGACTTCCGCCAATACACCAAATTGTTCCTCTCAGAGCTTATTGCATTTGTGTCCAATGGGGACAGGGACATTCCCTATCTTGGAAGCTTTAATGACATCTTGAGTAAAATGGAGGAATTTGCTAAGTATTGGTTAGATGAAAAGACAGCAGAAAGGTTCCGTGAATTACTAATAAATCATCCTTTCTTGAAACCTTCGATAATCAGATCTTATTTGCTATCAGGCATCTACACAGCATGCCGTGCACATGATTTGTCAGATTCTGATGCTACATTCAAATCTACATTGAAACTTGCTGGCGGCACAGTTAGTTGGATTCGTCAAATCAAGACTTTAGCAAATACAGTCTGCACTGCTGTGTTATGTTTTGATCCAAGGACGGATCACGGCAAGAAAGAAAATGATAAAGATAAAAGGAGTGGTCAAGTTGTTGAAGACGACAAGGCTGATGAGATCTTTTCTGAAAATCTAGAGTCTTTTGTCGAGTATATGAGACACACATTTCACCACGGTCCTGATCATTCGAAAGAGAAGAGAAAACAAATAGTGGATTCTGATGGTAATTTTTATGATCCTGAGAACAAGCCACGAAAGCAATACATGCAAAGTCTCGAGGAAAGTGAGACTGGTGCTGCAGTGGCAGTTGCCGAAGTTGTTTGGGATCTTCTGCTGCTACTTGTGGTGAAAGCAAACTGCATCAGTGGGATGTAAGTTTGCATTTACATTTTTTTAAAACTATGCAGGTTTCTTGTTGTATTTTATGGTGTAACTTTGTTGCTTTTATTCTGTTATTATGTTTTCTAGGCTTGTAGATGTATGGAAGGCTTACAAGGATTACCCCAACAGGTAATTTATTTGACTCTTTTTTCTCTAAAAAAACAGGGATTTCCATTCACACTTATGATTTTGGTAGCATAAGAGGGACTTATCCCAGCCAAGCCTTGTTCCCCTATCAAATGAGTAGTTTCTTCCCCATTCTGTACGAAGACCGTACTGCGTTCAAATTTCAAACTTCACCAAAATGGATACCCCCTCTTGCTCGCCTTTTTTTAGAGTTTCCAGGACAATGTCTAGATTTAAAATTAATACCATCAGGATCAAGTTTTAAAAGGTAGCAAGTGTTAACTGCTTTGTTTCAAAGGCGTCACCTAGGCGTCCAGGTGTACCCAGCACGCCTTGGGGAAGAGTGGCGCCTTGTCACCTAGGCGTCCAGGCAGACACAGCTCTTGCTTGGACGCCTAGTTGCTTTTGAAACCATGTTAACTTTCCAGGCAGTGAGCCTCATGGATTGACAGTTGACGCACAACAGTGTTAAACAAGAAAGGCCTGAACTTTACTAATGTTCGTCAAGAGCAGCAGATGGTGGTACCAGCAGACTAGGGTTCCAGCTTTCCAGGTCTCAGTGCGAAGATCTACTGATCAGGAGGTAAAGAGGTTGTCCAGCACCTCCCAGGCCATGTTGTCAAGCAAACCTGCCCTATTAGTGATGTTATACAGAGTTGTAGCTGTTTTTTTTTTTTTTTCCTTCATCAGCAAACAAAGGTACCAAAACAGGACAGCAAGGCCTGCAGACCTATATGATAGTTCTGTGGCCATCAAAAGAGTTCCAAAGGCAATGACCCAAATTAATTCTCACCCCAGAAACCTGTTTTGGGTGGCTGTGATGCTGAGCCCCGCACCTGGACTTCATGCTCCCACCCCGGCAGTTGCCTTTACGAGTAGTGGGTTGCTAGTCCCATCGCGACGGCTGGTGGTCCCAGGTGGACGAGTGCCCACGGGATGGGGGTACAGCCCAAGGTTGCAGGGGCCGTGGACATAAAGTCTGGAGGCGCCGCAACCTGAACTGTTGCCAAGGGTGCTGCAAGTGTTGTTGTGGCTGCCAGTAAAACTGTTGGCGATGGTGCAAGAGGCCTTGATGTGGTCACCATGTTTGCGAAAGTTTGGTGTAGGGGCGATGTCCTGCATTGGTGATGCTGGTGGTGTAGGAGGTGATGCTGAGAGGAGGTGATGCTGCAGGTACCGGTGTTGTGGGGGTTGCTGGGATTGCCACAGAAGATGCAGAAGCCACTGGCGTGGAGATGAGACATGCCGGAGTCGTGGCAGCTGGGCCTTTGCTGGTGGTGTCACAAATGGAAGAAAAGTGAGAAGTAGGCCGCTCAGCAGATCCTGCAAATTTCCCTCATCCTTTGCCCAGAGGCACCTACTCTCCACCTATCCCCGCCGTGGCCTGGCCTTCCAGACCAAATTAACCAGCCAGGAAAGCTATCAAATGGAAGAAAGGTGAGAGAGAGAGAGAGTGGATTGAGCTGGGAAACAGTCAGACTGAGAAGAGGAACGTGGGATGGATGGATTAGATAACTGATTCTAGGTGGAATTGGAAGTTAGACCGCTAGAGGCTACAGTAGTGTTACTGTAGCTCGGCACCCTCTGAGCCGCTAGAACTCCCGAAGGACCTAGAAGGCCAGACACCCAAGGCACTGGAGATGCTTATCTCTACTACTCTTTCACTGGGAATTTTGGTGGGAATTGGGGTTCTTACAAAGCTGCTTTTAGGCTGACAACGCTTGATAAGATAACCAACTATAGTAGTAGTTTGATTTATTTTCAAATTGCATTGCCAACTTAAGCTCTGGCCAAAAATGAATCTCATCCTTTTAACCAACTTATTCTAAGACGCTGAACATCGTCGTTAACATTTTTGTCTTCATTGTCTTTCTTCATTTTTTTCAGCTCAGATATCATTGGGGAGAGTGAAATGGACGAGTGGCTTAGTAGCATGCTACTAGGTGATGATGTGAGTCATCGCAATTGATTTCTGTAGAATATTGAGTTGACTTGGTCATTGATGTGGCATTTGAAGTATTTCTACTAATGCATGATTGTATTTTGTGTTAATTTGCAGGGTCAAGAGGGTGTGAATGAATAAGTTGCTGGCAAAATCAACTATCTCGATATGTTCCCTTCGCATGCACGCTGGACTACTGAATTTTGTTGTATATGTCGATGGGGCGGTATATTGCAGAGTACATTTTGAACCACTATTGATATGGTTGATCGAGGTGAATTGATAGGCCGTGTTTATAAGTATGGATTTATTTTGTGACTGGTTTTTGGTCGATGTCATGTCTGATTTGTTGTTTTTTTAACCTGTTTAACCAAATTTTAAAGGCATTTGGTGCGGCAAAACAACGGTGCCGAGCTAGTCCACAATAGAATGTTGTTCTAGCTTGGCGTGCCGTGGGCCTTGCCTTGCACCGTTAGCCTACTTTGCGGTAGGCAGTGGCAAAGCTCTGGCAGGGTTGGTGGGTACCGCTCTCCTAACTTTGATGTTTTTCCATTACTTCGTTTAAGGCCTAGCTAATCCAATCTACTTTGTAATTAAAGAGTCAATGACTCCTGCATTGACATTAGCCCCTCATCTACGCCAATATAGGTGTCGTGCCAGTCCTATACTCCTATCCTTTCATTCCTATATTTTCCTTGCCTAATTCAAATTTCATCAAGTTCTTGGGTACAGATCCACGTCTTTGGAGAAAAATCCACTAAACTCTTTAGGCTTTCTTCTGTTGCACTTCAGTCCACTCTAATCCACATATATTTTTTTGGGGTTGGGGGGGGGGGGTTCAAAAACTAGTTAATTTTCTATCCTAGTTCAAATAAATCCTTAGCCGTTGTTTGGTTGTACCTCTATCCATCTGAAACCATGTGTGATTTACTGGATTGAGGTGGTGTGTTAGAAAGGATTCTGGACGGAATTTATTTTTGTTTTCATCTCAATTCATATATATATGGTGTGTGTATATATATATATATATATATATATATATATACCTAGGGTGTAGAATAGCACTTGTAGGAGAGTATACTCTGTAGCTAGCTACAAAATATGATATTCTGTAGCCACTTCCATTTACGATAATTTTATATACTAATTTACGATAATATGTATACATATTTACGATAGTTGGGTTACTATAACACATGGGGATATTTATCGTAATGTTATAGTAAACCACTTAGTAAGGAGTTACTATAATCTTATATATATAATAGAGGTACAGATATAGATTTAATAGCATTTTCTTCTCCTGTTGCAACATATGGGTATTTTTTCTAGTAATTAGTATTTTTTCTAGTAATTATTAAATACGAACGGAAGTAATCTATTACCAAAATCTTTCATTCGAGAACTAAACAGGCCTTGGTATCTGCGATTCTGGCTGCGACAACGTGATCGTTTGTATCACCGTCACCGCCGGTCAGAAAAATACAAACGAGCAGCGACATGCGTGCAGCGTGGTATCAATTTGGCAACTTTCAGTCACACTCTAAATTATTAGTACTTCAACAACCATTTATATATAGCAGTTATGTACGGTATCAATTTGGCAACTTTATTGTCACACGCTAAATTATCATTTTAAAAATCATTTATATATAGCAGTTATGTACGTACTTTAGATAGTTATTTGAGAAATCTGGAATGAAAGGTAAGTATATTTAAAATTCAATTAAAGAAGTTGTTAGAATATAATCTTTTTACTAAAATCTCTAGAGCTCTTTTACAGTGGTTGGGGTATTTCTACATTTCTCTTGGTTCCTAAGTAATTTATTAGCTCTAATTAATCTTATTTTTTCGAATTAGGGATCACCCCCATTTTCATTGCAAGAGAACGGAAATACATCAGAGTTTTAGACAAGTTTAGACTGCCCAGGCAGGTTCAGAAACAAAAAAAAAAGGGAGGCAAAGAGTTTCAAACTCTCGCGTTACAGCACAACCCACAACACAGCTAACAGAACAAAGCATTTTTGCTTGGGACTCCTCATCCGCTAGCTTTTCCACCAGTCCGATCAATGTCTAGACTCTTGCTTGGTGTCATCATCTTCAGCCCCATCACGAAGCCTGTAGACCTGACTGGTCCCTTGACGCTTCTCATTTAACAGCTTCACAGCAATCTCAAGCATATCGTCTACGCCCTTAATCAACACTTCTCTGTCCACCTCTTTTTGAAGACCTGCCCAAAATTTCATAAGCGCACACGCATGACTCACAATCGCAAGTGGATTATGCAGCTTAACTCCATCAAAGCATACTCGGTTTCTCATTTTCCAAATTGCCCAACAAATAGCAGCAGTTCCAACTGCATGAAATTGCTTGCCATTAGAAATCCATCTTTCACACCAATTCCAACTTTGTTCAAAAAAGATTGGAATATTAGACGCACCAATGCACGTTGCAACAGTTGCCCAAATGATTTTGGCAACAGGACAAGTGAACAATAGATGTTGCATAGATTCAGGGCAATTGCAGAAATAACAGCTTGGATCACCTTTCCATTGTCTTTTAATCATATTATCCTTGGTTAAAATAGCATTATTTGCTACTAACCATAAGAGGATTTTGATCTTCGCAGGGATTTTTGCTTTCCAAATGAATTTAAAAGGACCCAACTCAGCACTAGTAAGAGCATTATAAATGGGCTTCACTGGAAACTTGTCTTTATTAGACAGTTTCCAAGACACAATCCTGCTCAGTCTCAATTTGAACTTTCATAATGTCAGCTAAGATTTTATCCCACCCAATCATAAGTTTAGGAGTTAGCCATCTACAAAAGGTGATAGGAATCCATCGCTGACCACCTGGGAAACAGTAATCTCCTTCTGATTGCAAAGTTTAAAAAGATCAGAGGAAATACTGCATAAAGGTTCATCATAAAGCCAAGTAGGTATCTTTATAACAGAAGTGTTGACTTGCTATTTTTAACAGAAATCTTCATACCTTGTAGGTAGATATCTTTAATCTCTAATTAATCTTATGAGTGGAAGGTTAGTATGGTAACTGTGCCTCCCCTACCCCTGCAACCTCGGAATTCAGAGATTTTTCACTTTTCCCACGCGGAGGTTCAGGCGTCATGCCGCAGCCCCTCCCGCACCAGGCGTCACCGCGCCACGCCGCACCCACAGCTCCCCGACGGCCTGACCGGTCCTCACACCGACATGGGAAGTCATGCCGCTACAGCGCTCCTGCTCCACGCCGCCATTCAAGCCTCTCTAGAGGGGGTGGAAGTCAAGCCGAGGAAGTCCCGCGCCGGCATTCACGCTTCACTGGAGAGCGTCAAAGTCAAGCTGGGGAATACCAGCATTGAGGCACAATGGAGGAGCTCCAGCACTATGTCGTCCTGCAGGAGTCGTGACTGCTAGGCTGGAGATGGAACGGGCCAGGCCCACACATGATTAGGCCCAATTTGGATTGGA
>Ga0182004_10002138_pt1 | contig 15160 bp, 10 predicted proteins | sample Sormic07211540_1_FD_120479 | JGI IMG/M metagenome (GOLD analysis project Ga0182004, IMG submission 120479) | Endophyte microbial communities from Sorghum bicolor roots, Mead, Nebraska, USA - 072115-40_1 MetaG | ecosystem: Host-associated > Plants > Roots > Unclassified | place: USA: Nebraska...
ACACAAACTAAGCAATGTGACTAACAAGGTTACACAAACCAAATTAGTCACGCAAGGGGACTACTTCTAGCTACACAAGCAAGAAGGTAACTAGCAAGCTACACAAAGCTAACTAATTACAAGAGCAACTACACAAGCACAAGTATATGAATATAAGTACAAGCTTGTGTTAGGCACTTGCAAACCAACGAGAAGAACAAAGTTGACACGATGATTTTCTCCCGAGGTTCACTTGGTTGCCACCAAGCTACGTCCCCATTGTGTCGACCAACACTTGGTGGTTTGGCGGCTAAGAGGTGTTGCACGAATCTCGTCCTCACTAGGACACCGCAATAACCTACCCACAAGTGAGGTAGCTCAATGACACGCACGATCCAATAGAGTTGCTCTTCACGATCCCCGCAAGGTGAGCATCGTACCCCTCACAATCTCTTCTCCGGAGCACCGCACAATCTCCTTGCGTGGTTCGACAGAGTCACAAGCCACCAAGTCGTCTAGGAGGTTGCAACATCCAAGAGTAACAAGCACCATCAGCTTGCAACATGAACATCTAGTGCCACTTGATGCAATCTCTCAATGCAACGCACTAGAATTGCTCACTCACACAATCAAATGATCACTACCAAGCATATGTGAGTTAGAGGCTTCACTAGCACTCCCCAAGCATGAACACTAAATCCCAAGGGTGCTCAGCACCAGCCAAGGCCGGCCACCACTTCTATTTATAGCCCCAAAGGCTGAAATAGTCGTTACCCCTTCACTGGGCAAAAGTCGTGAGCACCGGACCCACTGTAGGGAGCCACCGGACGCTCAACCCTAGCGTCTGGTGCTCAGACGACAGCCACGTGTCACTAGCCGTTTGAACTCGACCGTTGCCGCCAACGGCTAGCACGCTCACGCAGAGTCGGCTCTGACATAGGCACCTGTGAAACCACGAGAGTCGGCTCTAATACCATTCTATAATGTCTCGCCTCAATGAGGCTGGGCCCGCTTACATTTTGTCTAGGCCAAGCACACTTAACTTTAGAGTTCTTTAGAGATGGGCTTTCGGAAAATAAGTTGCAACTTGTTAGTATGAGTATGCTATTAATTCTATTAAACCATAGTACGATATGTTACAAGATGTACCTTGATAGCTCATGGTCATCCAATAGCAAGATTCAACTCAAAATTGCCAAGCCATCAAATATTCAATCATTCACCCACTCCTCACCGTTGTCTCCTTGCTCCATCCCCGTCGGTAGCCTCCTCCAGTCCGTGTGGGCACCACCTCCCCACTAGAGCCTGCCTAGCTATCGAATGGGGGCATGCAGCATTGATCATGGTCGGGTTGGACGACTAGGGCCCACCCCTACACTACGCTGCCCAAGGTCGTTTGCTAGCAGACATCCAAAATGGTGCCATTTGCTAGAAGACACTATTATTGCTGACAATTATGCTGCTAGATACCTACCGCTTATTTTATTCACTTTTTACTATGCAATTTAGTTAGTTAGTTCGTTAGTTAGCATCAAGTAGTGTAGTAACTAGTTAATTTAGGGACTTGTATAGTTAATTAGTGAGTTAATCTAGTAACCCAGTTACTTTATTGAGTGACCTAGTTAGTTAGTTGTTAGTTTGTTAGTTAGTAGCTAGCTAGCTAGTTAGTTATTTAGCTATTCAGTTAGTTAGTAGCTACTTATTAGTTACTAGGTAGTATCCAGTTTCAATTCAAGGTATTAAGTTAGTTAGTATTTAGTTAGTAGCTACTTATTAGTTAGTAGGTAGCATCCAATTTCAATTGAAGGTATTAAGTTTGGTTTTGTGTATGAATTAGACGGACCAGCTCGTAACCTTATATCATGGAGGAAGTGTATCATATTATGGAAATGTTCAATTTAGTGGAATGCAAAGGGTGGCTCTGATAATATGGCCCGACCATCCTATAGTGATTTGGTTGCTCTTTCTCCGGAGGAGCTACACTATGATAGGAATGAGGAAGGCATCTCAATGGGGTTACTTCACTTTGGTTTGAAAGACACGATATTAAGGAAGATGATCCCAATTGGCTCTGATGATCAATGGGAGAAATGTGTCACAATAGTTATGAGCAATTATGTCAAATGTTTGGACATGGTTGTGTGGAAGGAGTCCATTGATCACATCCCTCATGTCTATTCACTAGAACTAGGTCATCAGGCCCCTTTGAGCATCTGTTACCTGAGCTTTAGAAATACTCTTGGAGATGTTCTAACAGTTGATGTGAAGACTATAAAGCAATGGTTGAGACAAAACATATTGTTACTTACTTCGGTCTTGTTGTGACATCTAAACTTAGGAACATCACGGTCATTAGAATCAAGGACAGTTGAATCTTCACATACGTAAAGGGGTGGGTTATCGAGCCCTTTCTAGGCCGCCACATCCTTCTCCTATGCCATCAACATAGGTTCGGGGGTTGTGGAACCCAATGCTTGAAGCTCGCGTGTGAAACCACCCCCGTCCACAACTTAGTAAAAATAAGGAACTTGAGGTTCTTATCGGGGCCATTGATCAATTGTAAGAAATAGCAACCTCCCAATCCTACAATTCATAATACGATCGTGAATAGCTAGTAATAAACAATAAGACCAAATGAATAACATAAGGCCAAACTCGCTTACACAATAATCGTTACTACAGTAGTAGGTGAGCATAGCCAACCCTCATGCATATATTGATCCACCCCAGCTAGCTTGCTACAGTCACACATAGGCACAGATAGTTCTAAAATAACTGGTGCATCTTTGCATGACATGTCATAGTAAATCTCTTTGGGACGACCCCTCTTTTTCCACTTGTCCCTATGTGTAGTCTTTCATCTACGTAAACAATTAAATTCTAAAGCAAGGCCAATTACAAAGCTAAGTTCTACAATGTAATCCACAAAACTACTAGCTCATAACAACAAACTGTATCACTAATCATGGAATCCATATTGCAAAATACATTCAAAAAACATGAACTCTAATGAAAATAGGGTTCAGAAAATACACATAAAAGGACCATATCAACGCATACAAACTAAGGAGGGGGAGAACATCTTGCTCTCGAAGATCTGCTGATCAAATACAAGTTCCAAAGATTGAATTAAGGGATTGTAGAAGGTAGCATGGAATCGGGAGAGAGAGAGGGGGGGAGATGGAAGACAACAAATGCGAGTGTCCCTTGGCTACAAGACTGGATGCGAGGTAACAATTCGATGATCGACATCATGAGCCAAGGCACCGAGCTCGGCACCGAAATCTATGGCGACGAAATCCATGACGCCATGTCAATGCCATGCAAACTGGCACACCTACACAGGCCACCAACCTCAAAACCATGGTTCACGGTGCCGAGACGTGTAACCTTGGTGCCATTGGTCACGATGCCGACCCCTAGGTCAAAAATGAAAATAAGACGTCCAAAAATCTAAATGTGAATATTTTTTAAAATAAGAAGAGCTAAATAAAAAAATTGGTGGTGCCAACCATGGTATGAGCCTGGAGTAGGAGCTGCCATAGTTTTCTTTAGTTGATGAGTATCCACTCCTCTAGCAGCATCACAAGGAACGTGAAGACTAAAGTCCATCTCGATATCTCATGGACTATGTTGTTACACCCTGTTCCCTTGAACTTATCGGCTAGAATTTTACCGTGAACTAACAATATTTCTTCACAACAATTCAGCATGAGCATCAACCGCTCTTAAGGCCAGCCAAGATCCAGTGAACTCATTCCATTTTTACATATAAAAACTAAAGACATCTTCATCTATTTATAGTACTTATAATAAAAAAACATTAGTACAACACAAGTGTGTGTTAGAGTTCAAACCACATATGCCAGCCTTGCCATTTGGTTGCTACTGTATTGTGTGAGGTAAGCAGCAGTAGAACAAATTTGTTAGAACCCGTTTTGGCTCGGTTGTGTTTTGTGGTAGAACGAGTTTTCAGTCTTATGAAATGATGTCTCCTTCAAGAGACACCTCTTCAGTGCTCTCATCAATAGAGGAGTAAGATTAGCAGTTAGTACTACGAAGGGGTATATGTCCCTTTGATAGTAGACAGTTCCTATGAACAGTTGCTTTTCTCAAACACACGCGTCCCCTCACTTGTATATAATCTAAAGAGATCAATGAAACAGACAGTTGTCCCTAAATCACTGTTCATTTACATTCGCATTCAACACGGTATGCTGACTGCATATTCAATGAGGACCATTTTTCAAGTACGTCAGGAAATCAACTGGAATGCACAAGGCATTTCCTCAGATCCACATACTCTAGCGACTAAACAACAAGTTCAGAAAATCATAAACTTGTGAATATTGCAAATAACCTGCCAGAAGCATTTACTGATTGTAAGGGTGTCCTTAAATCCTCTTAACTTGCTTGTAATGTGTTCGAAAGAGTGGAAATACCCATAAAAATCATTCAACTCCCACTTCCAACGAAGAAGGGGAGAAGTACGGCCGCTCCTAAGGATAATGTTCCAAATAAGAGTCCAAGAAAATGGAGGTCTAAATCCTCCAAAATAGCAAATCCAAGCCAACTTCAAGTTGTTACACACCAATAGTGGATAAAAGTCCAACACCATGACCAAATCCACAACCCAGATGAACGGTGCATCCAAATTATGATCCTAGGACATCGAAACACTCTGACTCTATAATTTTGGGGAATAATGAGTCAACTAATAGGGTGAAAAAAATTTCCATCAATTAAATCACTCATATATACTATTTTCTCTTTATTTTCCTATAAGGTTTAAAGGAGTTTTTATAGCATATCTATATATACATATTTCTCAGATTTTACAGCTACATTGATATGAAATGATGTCTCCTCTAGGAGACACCTCTTGAGTGCTCTCATCAACAGAGGGATAAGATTAGCTGTTAGTACTACGAAGAGGCATTAAGATTACAGTTTTTTTTACAAGTAATAGAATTTTATTAACAGCACGAGGCTGAAAGAACCATTACAGAGTTAATGGTTACAGCGTTGATTACCCGTAGGACGGGGCAATCATTTCCATGACTAGGATTAGTACAACTGTTGGAATATGCTAGCTGATTGGACCGAATAGCCTGAAATGCCTGTCTTGCCATCAGCTATTTGGTTCTGGTCCCTTTTTATCCTGCGCACCTGTAAGCTGCTAGTTGAAAGTAGATTTGCTGCAGTCTGAGTGTAGGCTTAATTCTCCAATCTAGAGGGTTTGAGTGATTGAATTCATTGAGAAAGTGCACCAGTTGTTGATTATCAGACAAAATTGTGGACCACCTGCATTGAAGTTGGTTGAGAAGGTTGGCTGCAAAAGCCAAAGCCGCCGACTCCGCCGTTATTACAGAAGAGGACTCCTGCATAGTAGCTTTGATAAAAATACTTGTCCATGACTGTTCATCCGTGTTGATTATGAACACACCTAGGCCCGCTTGTCTAGTGTCAAATGTAGCGATGTCTGGCGTTGTGGCCACATCTATGTAGCATCTATTTCCTACAATAGAACTAGGAAAAGGAACCAGGTAACGATCTGTTGCAGAGATCGTTTGATGACTCCTTTGCCCGATTCCTGCGTGAGGGTTATTAACATAGAAGTGGAGGTTATCCAAGGGAGAAAGGATTGGATTTTTCAGAGCATCCAAATGGGCGTTTATGTGAGCAGCTGCTGCTTGCTGGATCTGATTTGCTGTCCAGGTTCTCCTTTGGAACCTGTTGTTATTGCGAGCCTTCCAAACCTGTTGTTATTGCGAGCCTTCCAAATGTACCAGAGAATAAATATGTTGGTACATAAATCCTGCTCTGTTGCATAGCAGTTAGTACTACAAAGAGGCATGCCCCTTCAGTAGTACAGTTCCTATGAACAGATGGGAACCAACTTGGCTTTGATTGATTTGAACAACATTTACTAACGTGTTTGACAACATGGGAGTAAGTTCAGTTCTGAACCCTCGGGCACCTAGCCATCTATACCATCTCGAACTCGTGAAATCAAGCATCAGAAGTTCAGAACCGAACTTAACTCCCAGCTTTTCAAGCACGTTTGTTAATTTTATTCTTTTCAACCAATGCCAAGTTTATTCCTTTGTAAAGTTTTGAAGTCAAACTTCTTATAATTTGGGATGGATTGAGTATAACCAAAACTTTATCCCCAAACAGTTATTAAACACCAATGCTTCAACTTTTGAGATGGCACCTGTAACTGTAAACTTCTGCCGTTAAACAGTTGAACAGACCAGAATCTGAAGATCTTACAGACAGTTATTGAGGCTGTGAAGCTCAGTTTCTGCAATCAGCACCTTAAGATAGAGCAGCACTGGTAGAAGAGCAGAGAAAAGGTCTGTCACTGTGCTCACGCTGTAAGCGGTATCCAGGTAGAGTTTTTTTTTCTAAATATTTATTTTATAATAAGGGCGTCCAGGTAGTTTAAACATGCATGATGCCTGAAAAGCAGTAGTTCACACATGAAATAAGCGTGCAAGAGTTGTACAACCACATCCCAACCCAGATAGTCCACAATCTGGTAATAAAACAACCTGCTAGAGACTCGGGGCAATAGATAGCCATACCTTGCTTGCCCACTTACACCATGGCTTCCACCTTCCTTGCTACAATGAGCCTGGTCATCACTCTCATGATGTCAGCCTCTAGTGCCACCACTGCGGCACCTTCCACACAGATGGTCAACAGTGACATTGCCACCACGGCGCAGGAGATGCAGCGAGCGCGCTACTTCACCTTCGTCATGCTCGTCAGGATGGTGCAGGAGAAGATACCACGTAACACCACCTTCCTGATGCCCAACGACAGGCTGCTGTCCACTGCATCCATCTCTGAGAGCCAGGTGCTGGAGTTCCTATCCAGGCATTCCATCACTGCGCCCCTGATGTTCAACGACCTCATCAGGCTTCCCAATGGAACAGTAGTCCCCACCCGCCACTTGGGTGACATGATCACTGTAACCAACATCAAGCATCAGAAGCTCTACTTCAACGGCATCGAGCTCACAAGTCCTGATCTCTGCCACTTGGGGGAGTCATTCAGGTGCCATGGAATAAATGGAGTCATAAGGCCAACAGCAACACGAAGAGTAAAAGCGGCAACTTGCACTCGCTACACCGCTCCAACTTCTGCAGCACCAGAGAAGACTGTGACCGAAAACCAATCCTTGAGCACATCTTCTCTACCATCTCCCAACACAAGTTCTTCCACGATCCCTGCTCACGAACCTGCAGCAGAAAGCCCTCAAAGTTCAGACACTTCTATGTCAAAAACTAGATTGGCTAGTACTACCCTAGTGATAGCATTGATGTTTTCCATTTTTTAAATCTGGATACAAAGCCAGATTCTTGTTCAATGAATGAGTCTTCATTCGAGGAAAATTAGTGCACAGGAGATTTTATCTTTGTTATGATCTAATAACATAAACTTTATAGAAGTCTGATAACTTCACCTCATACATTATTAATACCACAATAAAACTACCAGCAACAACTTACAAATAACAAACATAAAGTTAAATGAATTGCTACCTGTAAGGCAGACATACTAATGAACTATACTTGCTCATCTAGGACATAATCTAGAACCATTTTCCAAATCAAAACAAAATCATAAAAGTAAAGTGCCAAGAGAACAAAAACTTACCAGAATCAGGCGCAAGCTCAACACAAGTTTAACAAACCATTCTGCTGGCACTTCAGAAATAGATGGATGAAAAAAGAATAGCTAATATCAGTATCACTAAGCTGAAAAATAGCAATGTCTTTTAACCATACTACCTACAACAGGTGGATTGCTCAAACTTAAAAAATCAAATACCGCCAAGATTCACAATTAAACAGGGCAGAAACAAACCTGGAAACTTCGAAGTGAAATAGAAAATAGATGCAAAAAAGAGGGACTTGCGTACACAAAAAAATATATACAATTTATTGGTGGGAGAGGTTGATTATTCGTCTATTTGTTAATTATTACTCCCTCCACCCCCAAAAAAATGCAATCCTAGCTTTGAACCTGGACAAGCGCTTGTCCAGGTTCAAAGCTAGGATTGCATTTTTTTTTTGGGCGGAGTATAGAAAGAACTAGGAACAACTGATAAACAACAATATACATAAACTAGGCAGCAGAGCAAGCCCAGAAAAATGTTCAACCAGACTGAATTAAAAGAAACCAGTCTTTTGCCAGGTATACATAACAATATTAGTCAGCAATACAAATTTGTAAATATGAGCTTATCCACTATTTCTAACAGATATAGTGAACTGGGTCACAACCTACATCTTCAGTCACATCTTGACTTCTAAAAGATAAGCCAAGATAGATCTGAAACAGGAAACACCCACACACAAGGTTGGAATCAACATTATCACAACCTGGTAACAATTAACTGCAATAAAGTAAGGAGTTAATACGCATACTACAATTGCGCCTCCCAATAATCTAGTTAGAGCCATGCTAAGCAAGCATTGCATGATAGCTCGATTAGTTTCCTTTTTTCTGGCTGTCATCGCCAGAATGTTGCAGCTTGTTGTTAAGTCCTGCCTCATCAGTTTTGTGTTGTTTGCCTTCAAGCTTTTCCTACAGAGCAGAAAGCGGAACAGAGATGTTAACATATGTACTTCAGCAGAACAAAAATGAGAAGTTGCAGGCCAACCTTTAGTGAGTTATTCTTTGATAGAAGTTCCTCATACTCTTTTCTGATACGATTTACTTCATCTCTAAGTGAAGCATTTTCCTGCTTTAAAACATCTGCACGTTGAGCCAACTCCTCACATTCAGCCTGCAAAACTCACATTTGTTCTCCATCAACTAGCTGACAACATAGTGGTACCCAGTACAGTCAAGTTGAACTAACAATTACCTGTTTACGCAACCTAGATCTGCGTGCAGACTCCCTATTGGACTGCTTTCTTCTTTGCCTTTTGAGTTCACGTTCATCCTGAACCACAAGAAAGTCACGTGAATAGCTTCTCCAGTTGCCAGATTGATATATGTTGAATTTGTATCCACAACTTGTCTTGTGTCAATTCAATCTCTAATAAAATTAGCACAAGGCATACACCTCTTACAAAATATATCATGAGAGCAAGATTTAGATAGAAATGATGCAAAAACAAGTCAAGAAAATAGCAATTTGTGGTCAAAGACACAACACACACTATATTCTTAAACTGTGTACACAGTACTGTAACAGGTACATTATACCAGAGCTAGTAGAAAATATACTCGTGCAACAGTTTGATTTCAATTTCATCGACTGAATTTATTCTAAATAAATATATTTTATAATCACCCCTATTGCAAACGATCAGGCCAGTGGACAGATAATATGGTGTGCACAAAAATGCAAACAGAAATAGCACAAAATACTCATAGAAGGAAAAGGTGGACACACAGTGCATACAAAGCAGAGTAAAAAGAAGACAAACCTGTATCCATTGCTCTGCTGGGACCACAGCCCCTGGAACTGTTGTTGGGGTCACTTTGCCATGAATTGCAGGAGCAGAGCTTGCTGTGTTGGCCCAATAGTCCATTCCAATATTTAGGTTTGTAGTTGGACCAGTTACTGGGCCACTTGATGGCATGGGCACGATTGTCATAGCTTGGTTCAATTTTCCCTCAGATGGTGAACGTGATGCACCATTCTGGGAACTTCGAACATCTGATTGAATGCAAATTGGCAAAAAAATGATAAAGTTCAGAAAAATGCAAAAGAAGCAGCCAAGTAGATATGTACATACACATACCTCCATCTTGCTCCTGTCCACTTTCCTTGTGATGTGAATCCTGTAAAAATTACTCAACGATGCAAAGGCGCATTAGGACAATCCCAAGATAATATCAAGTCATAATGAATGCCAGAAATATTTGACCACATGCAATTACATTGTAAACCCAACTGTGACAAGAATGCACAGCAACTTGAAAGGCATGCTAGTGTGGTCCGGAATATTTGGACATCAAACAAAGTATATCCAAGAGGTCAACAATGTCAAGAGGCAGTTCTCATGGATATTGGAAAAGATATTACTCCCACCATTTGTATGATCCTTTGACTAAAATCTGGTCAGACTTTTGAAACTTTAACCAATGAGAGCCCTCAAAATATTCAGTTTGGATATACAGAAGTATGGGTAGATTTTTCAGCAGTAACACTTTTGATATCACATAATTTGTTAGACATATTGTAACTAGTTTAATAGAAAAGTTGAGGTCAAAGTTATACATCGAAGACTAAAAAAGTCAAAAACATCATATATATTTTTACTGGAGGGAGTATTTTTTAAGAAAAAAACTTTAAATGGATTACAAAACAGATTATTGTGTATACATAACGAATACACAACAAAAATGAAGGAGCAATTCAGCAAGACTTACATTATGAGAATTTTCTTCACTCCCTTCACTTGAACTGTCACTGCCACTTTCGCCACTGCAAAGAGAAACAGCAACTTGTTCACTGATACTTATGGAAGGATGCACACAAGAACATATGGTGTTTAAGGTTACAACAAAAATACCTTTGAGAAGTGGCTCCATTAGCCGATGCACCAGAGGTCTTACCATGTTCACCGGTATTCTTTCCAGTAAGCATGTTCAAGCTGCCCAAACTTCCTTTGGATCTCTTTGTTGGACTTTTATCTTTGCCTTCAGAGGGTTTGCCATCAGTATCACCAGCTGCAGCAGTAGTTCCCTACAAAGCCTAGATGCATTAGGCTCCCCCATACTAAGCACAAGAAAGATTAATCTAAAAATATCATGTCTTACAGTAGCATCAGCATTGCCATTTGGAGAAGTAATGGCATAAGGAGTAAATGGATGTGCACCCTGCACAATAGCACAATGACAAACCAAGGTCAGCATTGCCATTTGACAAGTACATAGTGAAAACTAAAGTCATGTGATGAACATACCGGGGGCATAGATGGGTGGGCATATACTCCAGGAGGGTACATGACATATGGTGGCGGTGGTGTTCCATATGGTGGAATCATAGGCTGAAAGAAGGTAATGAGAAAAATGTGAACCAAAAAACCTTGTTATTATGTTAACTACCCATTCACTAGCAAAAATCAATTTGTTTGAACCATTCAATTTACCTTTAAAAAAATAAATATCAGTAGTACTTTTGGTTCAGAACTATATTTTTCAAATAATGTCATGTCACTTTACGGAAATAAGGAAAATTTTCCATATACAACCCTCGCATTTGCAAATAGTAGCAGATGGGTATAAGTATTGTTAGTAACAAAAAACATAGAACTAATATACAAACAATGCTTTCTATCAGACAGCTAAGTTCACCCACTTGAAGTGCGTACAGTTAAACAACCCTCTAACTGATAAAAAAACATGAAAAGCAGTCAACTATACTGAAAACACAAACAGATGGCTAAAGAGCTAACCTGAGCTCCCCACATGTAAGGATGACCCTGTGGACTTGATGCCACAGGTGAAGGGAAGAACCCATGTGGTGGGATTGGAGGATATGCCTGCAAAAGGACCATGGAACATAATTATTAACAAAAGTCTCATTGGTAGAACACTACTTATAAAATTATTAGAAGGATAAAGAAGTCAACCCCATGAATCAAGAAAAGAAATATGCTGTGCATGAAACACTTCTTCATTTTGAATCCATAATAAATATATATATGCCCATTCTGATTATCAGCATGTCTTTGCTTTCCACTATGTTTATAATGTGTTGATTGCTATCATTTTATGGTAGGGACTACAGATTTACTAATTGTGGAAACGAATGTTGCAACTGCTAGATACATATTTATTTCCTCCTAGACTAGATTGTGGTTGGGTTAGTTGGGTTGGAGGGGAGGAGGGGAATCACTCTCACCTGGAAGCTGGACCAATCAGGATAAACAGCCGGTGTTGCAGCACCTGAGGTAGCAGGTGGCTGCTGCTCCTGTTACAGGAAAGGACAAACTTTTAGCAAGTTAATCTTTTTTTCATTTAAAAGCTAATGCCACAGGCCCAGCATCAAGAACCTGAGGGGCAGATGCCTTGGTTGTCTTAGACGGTGTATCTGCTCCACTGCTTCCCATGGTGAATCACAGAAACAGTGCAGCAACTAGTCCATTGTCCGTAGACAAATGAACCAGCATAAAGCAAAACCTGAATTGGAAAAAAGAAGAGCAAATGTAAGCTAAAATATAGCATGAGATCCCTTGCAAGGAAACCCAATTTAACTGTTCAAGACAAAATATACTACACTTTCAGAAAACAATATCCAAAACCCTTATCATGTTTAGCAGTAAAAGATTAAAGGGCAGATACAATCATACAAGTGATCCTACTCACTTGAAGTGCAGAATAAACTAACGTTAGATCATATGCAATCCTGACAATTAATCTCTCTGTCAAATCAAAAACAGACAACTTTACTAATGCTCAATGTCATCAATTTTTCCAGAGTATTTCATCACATCACCAAACACTATAAAACACTTCTTTTTGGGGGGAATGAGACACTATAAAACACTTGGCACGTGTAATTCTGACACTAAAATTCCCCCATACACCAATAGAAACTACATGATAGTCCCACAAAACCTTACACATACACAAGAAAAGACTGCCATGGAACTGTACCTAAAGCTCCTAGTTTTAAAAACAACAACCTTGACCCAAACCACATACAAATGATCTCACGGCATCAATACTTGCTACGAATATAGGAACTGCAGTAAAATGTCGGATCATCTGAATGAGGCTCCTCCAGCTCCCATGAGCTGCAGTTAACCTAACTAAACCCTTTTTTGAAACTATAAGCATGTCAGTGACAACGCACAGATTAGCCGTACCATACCCAAACTCCTCCCACCAATCCAAAACGAACCCTAAACTGGAAATCTCAAAGCCCGTCACTCCACGAGGCTGCTGCACCTGCTCCAGAGAAATTTCGGGCCACGCTTGGCTCACCAAGACAAAACGAAACGCGTACGCGCCCGCGCCACTCAGCTAACTACACACGAATCACACCTAAACCCTAGCATCGCCGTCGATCCAGCAGCAGCCCAGAGCTGGAACCCCCGCGCACCCAAGCCATGCAGCGCGCGGGGAGCTCAATTCAAAAAACCACGCGGCGGCTAGATCCGGTCGGTGGGTGGGTAGAGTACCTGTCAGGGGCCCCGAGCCGGCGCCGGATCCGCCGCCGCGGAGGGCGGGGGATCGAGGGGGAGGAGGGGCCTCGGGATCTGGGCGCGGGAGGGGAGAGTAAAAGCTGGGGGTGGGGGGGAAGGGAGGGAAGGAGAAGGGAGTGGCGCGCGGGATCACCTGGGGTGTGGTACGGACGGTGTCCTAGTTGGGAGGGAGGGAGCGTGCAGGGACGGGGTCGCTCGCGGGGCCGAGGAAGACGACGAGGCTTCGGAGCTGGAGAGCGGGCGGGCAGGAGAGATGCGTGCGACGCGACGCGGCTCCGGTTCGCGACTGACGGAGTGGGGGTGGGCCGGTGGGGTGGGGTGCTGTGCTGTGTGCTGCGTGGGCGCCTACCCGTAGGGCAGGCCAGCGCTGGCTGGCAGGGTGACTAGGCTAGCGTTCGTTGGGGGTTCGGTTTCCGCGTCGCTTTCTCGTTGGCTGGCAGGACGGGGTAACTATTGCGGGGGCAAGTGGGCTCGTGTTTAGTTTGGACCAAAAGTTGTAGATTTGCGGTGTATACTTTGAGCCCAGCCCATGTCCCCGTGGGCTGCTTGCTGTACTGTTCTTTTTTGCTGAGACCTTGTTTACATGCGAAAAGATTTTGGATTTCGCTACTGTAGCACTTTCGTTTGTTTATGGTAAATATTGTCTAATTATGGACTAACTAGGATCAAAAGATTCGTCTCGCGATTTATAGGTAAACTGTGTAATTAGTTTTTATTTTCGTCTATATTTAATGCTTCATGCATGTGCCGAAAGATTCGATGTGACGGAGAATCTTGAAACTTTTTGGTTTTTAAGTGAACTAAACAAGACCTGAGTACTGTTGACCGACTGTGTGACGGACAATCTTCATTGCAGCGAGGAGCTCCATTACATTGCTGGGCTTATAGCGGGGCAATTGTATTTCCTGGCGGGGGTTGTAAATTGACATGCTCTTATTTATGAGCCTCTTATAATTTACTTATAAGATTACTTACGACTCAATTGGAAACCAAGCTTAACGAGTTGAGACTAATGAGCCAAGCCGAGGTCGAAAATCATTCAAAAACCCAAGTCATTTTCAGCTAAAAAATGAATTCAATCGGAACACTTTTGGTGTATTTTGGCCGATAAAGAAAACCCTGGGTTTTAGGTGTTCTCTGACTCCCGGTGCACAAAGACAAGCTAACAAACGCTTGAGGGACACTAATTACCCTTGTTTTTCTTCTGAAATTGAGAGGATCTACCGAATTTCCAACATGACATCCTAGATGTGTAGAGCAAACTTCTCGTCGTATCTAGTAGAAGCTCAGTTGCTCACATTAATTCCTCCTTGACCGCTGATTCTCACCGAAGGTCCAGTCCTAACTCATCCTAGTGACAGACTAGATCTCCGGTTAGATCTGATAACCTCTCGGGCTGCATAGAAATATTATTTTTCAGAGTTCTAGTATTTTGGTGGGTGTCTAACATGGAGTTGAATGAGTGGTTCTTATACTGCACTTTTGGATGTCTATATGTACTAAATACTAGTATGCATGAGTCACATCTACACGGTAACAGTTAGGCTTTGTTGAGTTCCCTAAAAATTTTGCAAATATTTTTAGATTCCCCGTCCACCGTTGCACGTTCGGGCATTAGCACCGGTCGGGAAGGGCCTGTTGCCCCGGTTCCCGAGCCGGTGCTGTCCTTCTAGAACTAAAGTCCACCCTTTAATCCCGGTTCGGGGAACCGGGGCTAAAGCCCCTCTTTAATACCGGTTGGTAATGATCCTGCCAGGGCTGCCACGTTACAGGACTCTTAAAGGGTTTCTTTTTTTTCACTTCTTCGGTTCTGTTTATTGTTTTTATATAAAAATAATAGGCTTTTCAATACATATTTTTGCTGATACAATAATATATTTATATTACACGCATATTAAGCATATATAAATGAAAATTATAGCCTTAGTTTTATAATTAAGCTTTGCCTATAATAAAATGAATAGGCCACATCAAAAATTAAATAGATATGTAAAAAG